>ENA-OQCS01001666-OQCS01001666.1-human-gut-metagenome-genome-assembly--contig:-NODE-1666-length-10943-cov-1.586169_pt1 | contig 10943 bp, 16 predicted proteins | sample MGYA00242757_ERZ504575 | MGnify/ENA primary metagenome ERZ504575 (study PRJEB26092, sample SAMD00036297) | human gut metagenome | host: Homo sapiens | study: EMG produced TPA metagenomics assembly of... | reverse complement strand
GACTTGTCCGGTGAAACAGCACCTTCTCCTTCTTCCGTACCGTGACCATAGGCTGGAACACATCCTCGGTCAGTTCCAGCAGATGCTCCCTGTGTACCGGTTTGGGCAGGTAATCTATTGCACCCAGTTTGATGGTACGTACTACATCCGAAACCGATACATATTCGGTTGTGATGATGAATGGGATATCCTTCTTTTCCTTACGGAGCCATTCCAACAGGGAGATGCCGTCCCCTTCCGGCAGACGCACATCCGAAAGAATCAAATCGAATGCGATCTTACGTATCAACGAGCGGGCAGCCGGTTCGTTCATGGCCGTCACCGCATCATACCCCGCCTGTGAAAACCAGTCCTTCTGCATCTGCGACAGGCTTATGTTGTCCTCAACTATCAGTATTTTCCGTTTCATTTTCTAGTTTTTTTATTTCGTTCTTCGCTTCCGCTATTAGCTTGGCGGTATATTCCATGATTCGTTTTGTATATTCCCATACGGTGTCATCGCCTGTGGTACTGTCTTTTAGCAGGCTCCGATAGGCGGACAAGGTATCTTCCATCTGCAACAGTTCCCACATCGGCTGCATACGGTGGGCAATCTCACGCAGCCTTTTCCGGTCATTGCCATGCATAGCCGAAGCGAGTTCATCCGCGTCTTGTCTTGACTGCTCAATAAAGGAGCCTAACAGTTTTGCTTGTCATCGACCTCTGCCAGCATCGTGCTGAAGTCCACCTTCCGGTTTTCATCCTTCCGGCAAGTCTTTATGGTCGAAAGCAGACCTAACAAATCCGAAAGAAAGAACGGTTTATAGATGCAGGCCGCAAATCCAGCTTCCTGATAGTCTTTCTTCCCGTAATCGCTGCGTGCGGTCATGGCGACTATGGGTATTGTACGCGAATTGCCGATGGTTGAGCCACGTAAAAGAGCAAGCAGTTCGAATCCGTCGGTACCGGGCATCTGTATGTCAGAGAGAAGTACGTCGTAATCCATGTCGCGCATGGCCTTGACCACCTCTTTGACCGAAGCGCATGCCGTACATGCTATACCGTTGCGTTCCAGCATCTGCTTGATGACATCCCTCTGCATGATGTTGTCATCGATGATCAGTACACGATGAGGAAGGTGTTCAAGATGCAGCTCAACCGGCTCCTCGTTTTCCACCGGTTCATCCGTTTGCCGTAACGGAAGGGTTACACGGAACGTGCTTCCCTGCTCGATGGAACTTGTCACCTTGATATTTCCGTCAAGCAGCTTTACGAGCCCTTGCGTGATGGACAGTCCCAAGCCATGTCCGTCGGCATTGGCGGCAGAATCCTTGCGCTCGAAAGGACGGAAGATACGTGAAAGCGTCTCCTCGGTCATTCCAATGCCGGTATCCTTGATTTCCAGCGTCAGAATTCCGTTGTGATAACGGACATGGAAACTGATTGTGCCGGATTCGGTGAATTTAACCGCATTGGCAAGCAGGTTGTGCATAATCTGTTCAATGCGGACCGCATCGCCATACAGCCTGACTTCCGTATCCTTGAAATCACTGACAAACCGGATGCCTTTGTCGTTGGCTATATGCGAGAATCCCGCAGCAGTACGCTCCAGCATTTCTTGAAGGTTGAACGGGACATCCCAGCGTTTCTCGTTCGCCTCGTTCAGGTGATACACATCCAGCAGGTTGTTGAGAAGGTGTACCACATGGAGGCATTCGTCCCCGATGTGTTTCAGGAAAATGTTCCGCTGCATTTCCTCCTCCGTTTTCATGGCCAATTCAAGGTTCCCGGTTATGATGCTCAAAGGGGTCTTGATGTCGTGCGACAAGGTAAGGATGATACTCTTACGCATATTAAGGAGTGCCGTATTCTGTTTGATTGTTTCCTCCAATTGTATTTTCGTCCTTGTTTTTTCTCGTAAGTCCCTTTGAATAATCAAGTAAGATATAGCAAGCATAAAAAGAGCAGATGAAACGAGCCATGTTATAATAAGAGTAGATTGATCGTACGATTTTTGAAGATTATGTTCCTTTTCTTGAAGAATACATTTAGTCTGCTCATCCATTGAGGTAATTAAGGTGCGAAGTTCCTTATTGAGTTCCTTATTGTGTTTACGCAAACTATCAATATTCGTATCTATGGACTCCTGATGTTCTCTTTGAAAGGAGAGAATTTTTTTATTTAACGACTGTAATACAGAAGATTCAGAAGGTGTAATTTTTACTGTCTCTTTTGCACCCAAAAACCAGCAAGTCCTTTTTTCTTGCGTATAATGGTTTTAGATTGAAATTCTTTGGGTAAGCTTTTGAGTGGCAAATCATTATAATTCTCTTGTCTACGAAACGCCTGCATGATTTGGTAAAGATGCTCTTCTTTACTGGCAAGCATATGTCTAAGGGAGTCAATTTGCTCTTTGCTGACAAACTCCACGTTTTCCTTGTGCATGGATTGCAGTATAGAGTCTACGCGGAGACGGAGTGAACAATAGCTTGTATAATCGTCCTCTTCCCAGGCAAGTGCAGTTTCGCCATGCATAGCAAGAAGCGTGATGTAACGGTGGGCTGTATTCACATTGTGCTGTACATGGTGAAGGTGTTTCATTTCAGTCTCTATCTGAAGAACTCGGCTACGTTCGTGTAACAAAATAGCGACCATGCTCCTATGACTACTATGCATATCAAATAACCGAATAGAATTTTATGCTGTAATAATAATTTCATATTTAGTTTCAGAACAATAAAAAATAGATAAATTCCATTGAAAAATTCATCTTTATACAGAGATGTCTAAAAGAAAGAGAAGACACTGTTTTGGAATGGGTATGTGATTATAGGTACTCATTGCTTATATTTTGGCTATTTGTTGAATTTTAATACAAATTTCCGCGAAACCAATTTAGTGTTCGTAGATTTATTCTTGAAAACTTGTTCTTTAATAATTGCAGACTCTGGACTAAGGTATCCTGTTATATATGTTTATTATATGTTGCTCCTGTATCTTCTTTAGAATAACTCCAAAAACAGCAAATAAGCACGGATGAAGAAAGAAGTTTTGTTATACAATTTTTCATATAAATCTTATTTTCGGATTCCTGTTATTGCAGTTATTCTAAATACTTTACAATTGTCATTATAAAGAATAAGAATGATAACTTCGTCATGTTTACTGCCTCTTCATTTGATTCAATGTCAGAGTAGAAATTACATATCCGCCGCCGAATGTCAGTTCGAGGTTTCTGTCATCCCCTGTCTGGTTTACATTCAGAGTCAGACGGATGGAATAAGGTGACGCGGACAGGAGCTCTATCTTTCCCCATGTCTTTTCGCATACAGTATAAGGCAATGCCTGCTTCCAGTCATCATCCGTGACTCATAGAGACAGTCATCTGTATTGATCAGAGACAGGAATCCATAGTTAGCGTTTTTGCCTATAGCTGTAATCGTGACATCAGTCGCGGAACCATCCAATTTGCCATGATATAAAAGTGAGTTTATGGGAGACAGAACTACCCCTGTCGTTTTAAACTCAATACCTTGAAATTTTTCATATTCATCGCCGCAGGAGGTAAGGCAGTGACAGCAGGTAACATATCCAAGAGCAGACAACAGCAAGAATAACAGTCTTCTGAGAGTTATTTTAGTTTGATTAAACATAGAAAGCTTCATACTACTTTATTTAATTGAATCAGAGGTGAAATATAGTAGCCATTACCGTGACGATGGGAGCGTCTATTCCAGCTAAAACCCTAGAACGACCATCCGAAGCCGAGGTACGGTAGAAGAAAGACTTTGTGACTCCATGTTTGTCACCAAAATTAAAGGACGGAGACACTCCTATACGAAACATGAATCCGCCGGCGCGCTCATAGCGGTAGCCGATGTCTCCGAAGAGGAAATAACCGAACTGACAGCCCGATGACGTATAGTAATAAGATTCAGAAACCTTTTCATAGGTATTATACCTATCTGAATACCATTCGAGATTGTTATAATATGCCACTTCTCCCTTCACGCGATAAATCCCCAGACTTGCACCGAAGCCCAGCTCCAGCTTGCTGTTCTTCTTTCCGAGAAGGTAGTTCAGCTCCAGCGGCACACCTACGCCCTTGATACTCTCTCAAACCAGCCCGAGTTTCTGCCATAGCCATAACCGATACCTACCCGGTATCCCAAACCGTATGTACCTTTGAAACGGCTGTCGTAGTTGATACCTACCGTGTTTTGGGCACCCAGAATCTCGACAGAGATATGACGTGTCTTTTGGGCAAACAGACTGGTTGCTGCAAAAAGCAATATTGTGATTAAGATGATTCTCATGTATGAATTTACGACTAATTATTTTCAAAACATATAATATCCCATTCCATTATCTCTCAATATTAGAGTAAATCATTTGAGTTAGATATAATGGATTCTTATGTAAAACATAGCCCTTACAATGTAAGGGCTATGTAACCTAACCATTAGTTGACATTTACATTTGTGTCTGCATTCACATCGTATGGAGCATCTTGCCAAGGCATCTCTTCAACTTCCCATTTAATCTGATCAAGAACTTGGGTACCGTCATCTTTATATCCACCACCGAAGATCAGCGTATATACATATCTCTTACCCGGTTCCCATTTTACACCAAAAGGAACAAATAATCTCCAAGCCTTTTCTTCGCTACCCCACAGATAAACTCCATTTTGCTTGATTTTGCACAATACGGAAAGATAACTCTGTTTGGCTGCATTAGCCTGATCTATGGTATTACTTTCTGGGGTCACTTTGTAAGTTCTGCGGCAAATACATCTTGCCAGTTAATTCTTTGGCTTCTGTTCCAATTTCCATAATCGGAGTTTCAAGGTTCTTCGGTTCAACGCGATGTGTTTCTTTTCTTGAGTATCCCAATCTTTCATGGAAATATTTGTACCAGTCTGTGGTAATGTCAAGTCACCATTAACAGCAATGTTGTGGATCTGGATATCTTCAACATCAACTCTCATGGATTCCATTTCTGTTTTTGCTTTGAAGCATGCCTGTGAGAGTGCATGTTTGAATAATATCTTAACCTTTCCTGCGTTCGTATTTTTGTCCACCCCTCGTGAAATGGCGTACATCAAGTCTTTCTGAAATTTAGCATTGGTAGGTACAGAATAACGCACCACTTGTTTTGAGGCAGAAAAGACCTCCACGCTATATCCTCCGCTAGGGTCTGGTTGTGGATGGAATGCAAAGAAATTCAGTTTTTTGTCCGTAGGCAGTATGCCTTGTCTGCCGGGTTAGCATAATCCCACGCAGAACCATTGTGTCGGATTTCAACACCCTGGCTTAATTCGTTATCGGATTCGCTCAGGCTTTTTCCTATGAACAGTTTGCCATCAGTCTCTGTGAAAGCATAGACATCAAACGGACTGTCTTTAAGGTTAACACTATTGGTTTCGTTGACAGCTCTGGTGGTTACTCCCGATGTCAGTGCGTGAAAACCTACAACGGCGTTAGTTTCGTTGGTCGTCAACTCATCGTTAGTACAACTTACTGCCAATGCAGCCAATGCAAGAATGTAAAAGCTCTTTTTTTTCATAATTTTGCGTTTCTTATTGTTTAATTAAAAAATTATTATTCTACAATGGAATATCTATTTCAATGTCTTCCCAACCTTCAACTTCCGGATCGAAAAAACCTTCAGTGTCATCGGTGTCATCACCACCATCGGGATGTGCCAAATTTAAATCAACTACAATACTAAAATCCTCCATGGGTAAACCTATCGGATTCTCGCAATGTATCTGTTGTGTCACATCAATATCTAACTTTTTTGTATTTATTATCCTTATACACTGCGTATATAGACAGAATGTGGACATGTTCGCTCGTTCTTCTATTTTCAGGGGTGAATCCGCCTCCAAACATATAGAACCATCCTTGCTGCTTCCATTTATCTACTTCAATACTATATTATGCTGTATTCCATCTTCATGCCTTTCCACACAACATCCGGTATAGAGTTCCAATTCGGCTGAACATCCCGACAGTACAGCATAGACAGCATCTGCTTTTTCCAACCTTTCAATGCCATTTATCCTATAGTCCACCCTTGCTGTTCGTCTGATAGGTTTTGCTGTTATTAACCTGGTATTTTCGAAATCTGTCAACACAACTTTGGTTTTCCAAACACAAAAAGTCAGGAGTCTCATAATATTTTCCTTTCAATTTGTGAGAAACCGGAGTCGTTGCTATCCTGCCAGCATTCGTTTCCTTGAAGATGTTTCCATATTGGCCTATATTGTAGGCTGTAAACTCATATGCGCCATCAGGAATCATCACTATTCCACCTTCCGGTGGCAAGGCAAATTCAGCGACAGTATTTGTTTCCTCATTACGAAAGATGACAGCAACCACTTTCGGAATATTATCCACGTGAATATTGCTCCAATCAAAAAGGATTCTTACCTCTTTGTCATGTGGATGACTATAACACAAATCCTTATGCTCACAAGATGCAAACAACAAGATCAACAACATTGAATGATACCCGATCTCACTTTTTACCTCCTTTCTGAGCATTCTTATTGCCTCTTCCAATCAACCAAACCAGTGCTATCTCTGCTTTTGTTGGACCAAACCAGTTCATCTTACGAGTCTTCTGCCAAACATAATGATCAATCAATAGGAAGATACTCTTTGTAAATGCCACCTAAATACCTAGGCCCAATGTAAAATCAAGATTTAAGCGAGAAGACAGTGGAAGAGAGTAACCATAACTTACTCCACCACCATAAGTCCATTTATCACCCAGATAACCACGACCACCCAATTCAAATCATAAGTTAACATCTGAGCGTATACACCTATATGATGTCCACTTAGAGGTTTGGTGTCAGGCTCCTTGCTCAACCAACGTCTTATCTCAAAATCACCGCCATAGGTACGCCAGTAGTTGTGCTTTCGATCACTTTTCCACCAAGCATACATCCAGTTCAAGCTGACTGACCATTTTTTTCAAGATAGAATTCAATGCCGATATTCGGAATTAACAAAGCATCATACGCCAAATTCGTTTTTATTGCCATATAGAACGGTCTTTTATTGGCAATTATCGAAACGTAAATGGTATCGCGCTCTATTTCTTTGACTGGTATATAGACTGTATCCGTCATATGGATATAAACCGTATCAGCCATTAAAACGGATGAACAAGGTTTTCTTTTTTTTGCAAACTGGATAATAGTGGAACGTAGTTCAGGAAATACTTTTTGATATAGATAAGCATAGATCCTACCACTATGTAGAGTCCTAATTTTATCAAAGTATTTATATTTCTCCGCTTCATCCAAAATCATCAACTGTTCCACAATGTTAATTGCTTCTGCTTGAAATGGAATGCCTTTATCCCTTCTAACTAAATCCAGAAGCCGATTCCAGTCACTTCCTTTAAATTGCACGTCAATTGTGTTTATTTTTTTTTTGCACATTGGTCGAAAGAAATTCAATAATCGCATCTGTTCGTTTCTTCGAAAGACTGCCATTAATTGATATGCCCCCTTCCGGAGAAGTCCACCCCTTGATAGATATATTATTATAATACAAAGTAGTATCCTCAATTGACGAACACAAATCCAACAGACGCTCCAACTCCAATTTGTTGCTTCTTAATTTCATATCAAGGTCGGCTCTCCCTTGATAAAAGAAAATTCGGACAGAATCTTTCTGCACCTGCGCATGTAACGTGTTCGCTCCATATATAGAATAGAGAGCAACAATCAAGCTACATAATAGGGTTGTCAAATTTCTGTTCATACTAATATATTATACATTCGTTATCTATTTTGAGTGCAAAATTAACGCCGATTTTTCTCCTCAGCAAATAGTCAAATAACTATTTTATACTTGATTATACTTAAAGTTTTGTGCTATAATACTTGATTTGCTGCCCATAACTACTTATTAATACTTAAAGTAAAAGTACTATATGCTTATAATAATTATCTCATCAATTATATGATACTTATAATACTTTAATGCTTTTTATTACATACTTATCCTAATTATTCGATAAAACCCCATATACTTATAATGATTACATATCATAGATAAATATTTGGTTTTCAATAAAAAACTAATTACATTTGCACATGATAAAGATAAACATGTGTATTAACAACTGAAAATCGACTAATTATGACAATAGGAACTATATATCGACAATTTATTGATAATTCGATAGAAGAAGGTACAATGATGGGACACCAGCAAAAGAACGTATTCGTTCTCTTCTTAGGTATTGTATTTCTCTGTATCCCAACTTACACTTTCAGTATACCATTCCCAGGAACACTGTACTATTATATGAATGCGATTCAGTTTGCGGCATTGTTGGTATTTACTATACTTTACTTCACAAAGAAAATCAATATCAATACAGCGTTTTCTTCCATCTTAATCGTTATACATATGGAAACAAGTATAGAAATCATCTATTGTTCTATTTATAACGATTACTCTTTTCAACGATTACTCATTATGAGTAATATGGTAATATCAATATTATATATCATGATTGCTATCTGTGCATATATGTATAAAGTATCCATCCAGTTATCCATATTAGCTGTTGCTTCATATATAGCCTGTGTTATTGCCACGCATGGACCTTTTTTGACCTCATTTCTCCCTTTGATAATCATATATATGGTATGGTAGCAATACTGGGACGGCTGTTAAATAAAACATCAATTCCATTCAGAAGGAATACAAAACCTTGAAAGCAGAAGAGGTCCTCCCTCCTAAAATCGCTTCAGATGAGCAGGAAAGAGCTGTTTGCATTCGCTGAACTGGCAAACAATGACAATACAGAAGAAAAGAACGGTTCGCTGCTAAGCATACTGGGGGAAAAGACAAAAAAGAACCTCTATGCCGCCATCACTTCACACATGAAGGAAGAAAAGAGCCATATAGAGATGCTTCGGAGTATATTTCCCGAGCTATCCCCATCTGAGTTGAGCATCTGCCGGCTGATTGTGCAGGATAAGACAGTCAGTCAGATATGTGAAATACTGCATAGAAGTAGCGGCAACATTACAAGTCAGCGCTCAAGCATAAGAAGTAAGCTCAACCTAGATAAAAACGATAATTTGAAAGAAATTTTATTGGAGCGGATGAGGGCGTATGAAGAACAAGTACATATATAAATGCGGTTGACTATCTATTCATATATTTATCGGATTCACTTTCATCGTTTCCAGATTCAGGTACAGCCCGTGATGCTCAATCATCCCGTTGCGGAACATCTTCCACAGGATATTGCAGCCGAGTTGTGCCAGCGTGGAGTTAATGAACAAGTCCTGCTTCTCCAATGCTTCTGCCAGCGAGCAGCTCGGACCGGAATCCTCCTCCTTCACTCTCGCGTATTTCACGAAACGGGTGATGACCTTCAGCGAGCCGACCGCTTCATACAGCGTGGAAGCCGGTTGCCTGATTTTTTTCAGCACGGTCCCCATTATACCTGTCCCGGTCGTTTTGCGTGTTGCCGAAGTCCATCCAGTAGAGTGGCGTGGCATTGTCCGTGTAGGAGGCCGGCGGCATCTTTCCCAGCACGTTCCACAGTCGAGCCGGGACTTGATGTTGTCCGTGCAGGTGACGGTGATGTTCGCGATTTCATCCCGTTTCACCTCCTTCAACACCGACGGATAGGGTCTGGGCTCCGCTTTCCAGTCGTTGCCGAAGAAATTATTGACACGGGTAATGAGGCATTTCGCCTTGTTCAGGCCTATGTCGGAATCACTGAAGAGTTGGCGTCCGATGTTGGTCCCGGACACGATGTCAGGGTCATAGAGCGTGACGGACAGGCCGGGGTGTCCGAGCGCCGCAATGTCACGTCGAGCCGGGCCAGACATGTCAGCACCTGCGAACCGGTTCCGCCCGCGCGATAAGATTCACTGTTACCGGGTGCTGCGGGTCAATCAGGTAGTTGTCGATATAATGCACTCTTTTCATTTCAGTATGTCCTTTAGTTTCAAGTTGTTCAACGGTCTCAGTTCTTCAAGGTCGAAAGGTCTGTCCTTTGCCGCTTTCGTGACCAGAACGAGATTTGATTTGGTCGGGTTGCCATGCGCTCCCAGATGGGAGAACTCCGTCAGCCAGAACTTCCTCTCCCAATATTCGAGCAGTTTCGCGTAGGTCAGGTCTTTCGGCTTCTCTATTCTGGCGGAACCAGACAGACGCTTGCCTGCGTCACGTTGAAGAACGGGGCGGCATAAAGTTCCGTCTTTTCCGTCGGTTCCCTGTCTTTGCAGGCATAGACATTCAGGTGGCTTTCTCCGGCCTCGTAGATGATTCCCGCAGATGATACTCCGCGTTCTCTATCTTGAGGGCTTCATTGAAGAACATCATACGTTTCCGGGGAGAGTTGTACCAGATGTATTTCTCGCTTCCCTTACGCGGGTCGCACCACAACAGGTTGGACGGTATCCTTCCATACGGTGTGGCGCTGTGCCTTTCGGAATAGCCCCGTACCAGCTCGTTCATGAACTCCGCCGTCACCGGACGCCTTCGCCCATTATACCGCTTTCATCTATATCCCTGACCTCGATGAAATAACTGTTGTCATATACATAATGACTGTTGTCTTCCCGGGCATAGGCAATCAGCGCTGCCCGCGGATGGAGCAGCGTCCTGAGTTTTCTTGTCAATTCGTTCGTTTCCAGCATGTTTTAACAGATTATATTGATGAACTTATCCGCCCATTTGAAGAACCGCTCCGGATAGTCATCCATCCGGAACAGTTCTCCGGTATCGGGACGAGAGGTCGCAGGTCGTTACCGGCGTGATGTCATAGGTCTCCCTGCTGTTTGAATTGTAATAGTCAACGAGATATTCAGACACTATATCGTTGATGTCATAGACGACCCTTATCTGCTGTTGCAGGTACATCGGATGGAAATCCGGATTCTCGGAGTAGTAGGCGTCATACCCGTACCC
>ENA-OQCS01001665-OQCS01001665.1-human-gut-metagenome-genome-assembly--contig:-NODE-1665-length-10948-cov-1.648646_pt1 | contig 10948 bp, 16 predicted proteins | sample MGYA00242757_ERZ504575 | MGnify/ENA primary metagenome ERZ504575 (study PRJEB26092, sample SAMD00036297) | human gut metagenome | host: Homo sapiens | study: EMG produced TPA metagenomics assembly of... | reverse complement strand
CGGTGTTCCAGGGAAGAAGGATAAGAATCCGTTTTTCATCAGCCAGTTCATTGCAAATGCAATAACTACTGCAACTACACCAAGCTTCGGTCTTGTGATTGCGAACTGTCCGAATACAGCTCCGTAAGTGCCGGAAGAAGGAAGTTGAGGGCCTGCTTGAATTCCTTCTGGCATTCATACCGATAATTGCGTTTCCTGCAAATTGCTCCGATTGTCAGAATCACAATATTTACGATGATCGATACAGCGATACCGATGGTTGATACAACAGAACCTTTGTCGCTTCCCATTTCAACACCTGCTGCTTCCTGTGCTACCGAAGAACATGGAACTCGCATGTTGGATGTATTTCCTGAAAGGAATGTCAGGTAGGTTCCCGGGATTCCAAGAATCGGGAAGTAAGAAATCGGTTCTACAATGTAAAATGCTCCACTTACACTGATCTGTGCAATTGTACCTGCGATGATTGCTGATACCGGCGGCATACATCCGTAAATGACCGAGATAACAAGTGCCGGTCCGAAACATGTAATGATACCTAATAACATGGTGATTTTCCCCCATTTGACAATATCAGGTATATAGACTTTGTTGTAGTATTCTTTATTCATATCTTTATCCTCTCATTCCTATTAAAATACAGTGTTCCAAATGTAACCAATGAGCATGCCTGAGAACATGGAAATTGCAAAGGCCCATTCTCTGAGCCATCCAATATTCTTTTCTTTCGCTACCTTTGTCAGGATCATCATAAGAATGCATCCTACGATTGTTGCGATTGCCGGTGCTCCGCCAAATGCAAACTGATTCTTTTCGTTGAAGAAGTTTCCTGATGCAAGGTTTGCAAATGCACCAAGCATCGCTCCTGCTGAATGATCGGAACCATTTTGGAATTTCCTTTTGACATCAGATGGTTTACTTTATCCATCTTATCTGTGAAAAGGAGTGTGAAGATCAGCCATCCAAGTGAACCACAGATCATGGTCCATACACCACAGGCGAATGCAACCGGTGTCAGGTTCTCCAGTGTAGCGCCCATTGCCTGTGCGCCAAATCCGGCTGCCATTGCTTCATAGTTAACGGATCCGATGAAAGAAAGTCTCATCCATGAAACAGGTGCTCCCATTGATACGATCAGGGAGATCATTGTTACCAGGATTACAATAGATGGTCCAATTGAGGAAATGGCACTACTCTTAATTGCCATATTGATCTTTTCCTGTTCAATTCCAATCTCTTTTGCTGCTTTGAGCGACTTTCTGAAAAACAGTACGGACTGAAAAACTACGATTCCTACTGCTATTGCGGCACTCACCCACATCAGAGGGCTGTTTGCCAGTTCCAGATAATTCACGTTTCCCTTCATTTTAAATTCTCCTTTGCCTTTTAGTTTAGGACATTGTCCTTAATATGTCCTTATGTTGGTAATATACAATTTATTTTTTCTTTTGTCAACTTTTTTCACAAATTTCACTATTCAAAATATACACAAATTTTTACCACAATTTTCGTACATAATAACGATTTTTTCTCATTAAGCACAATTTAACCGTCTAACCATCTGGAATCCATACTTTTTATCTATACAAAAAATGTGTTATACTAATAAACATATTGAGCATACGTTCAGAAAAATAAACTAACAGAGGTGTTAAGATGGAAAACGAAAAATTACAGGAACAGACAGAAAGCATGGCAGACTACGAAGATCATTTCGATGATGCCAATCCATGGAATGTGGTCGCACGTTATCAGGAAGAGGGAACCAATCTTCACGTAAAGTAGAAGGAATCGTAATGGTGGTGTCATCGCCATGGTCGAAGGACTTCGAGGATTCATCCCGGCATCCCGCCTTTCTCTTTCTTATATCGAAGATCTGGAGACTTATCTTCTAAAAGAAATTGATGTCCGCGTGATCGAAGCAAACCAGGCAGAAGGACGCCTGATCTTATCTGCACGTGAGATTTTAAGAGAACAGAAAAAAGCAGAAGATGCAAAAAACTTGCATCTGTACAAGTTGGAAGTGTTGTAAAAGGTACCGTTGAATCGCTTCAGTCCTACGGTGCTTTTGTACGTCTCGAGAACGGTCTTTCCGGTCTGGTTCACATTTCCCAGATCAGTACCCAGAGAATCAAATCAGCAGACCAGGTACTTCACGTTGGGGACGAAGTAGATGTCAAAGTCATCGGTATCAAAGACGGTAAGATCAGCCTCAGTATCAAGGCTCTTGCCGAAGATGCTGAAAAAGAACAGGAGGAAGAGCTGGAACACGTAGAAATTCCGAAAGCAGAAGCAATCGGAACCAGCCTTGGAGATCTGTTTAAAAATATCAAGCTTTAAAAATTATAATTTAAAAAAGGGAAGCCTGCACTTTCGCAGACTTCCCTTTATCATTGCCTGATAAGTGTCACTGACACTTTATGCGAGAATGTACCCCCCTGTACATTCTTTTCTATTTCTCCAGTGCTTCCAGATCCTGCATCCAGACTGCCGCACACGCATCGCTCGGCATTCTCCAGTCTCCTCTCGGAGAAAGTGCCACCGTACCGATCTTCGGTCCGTCCGGCAGGCAGGAGCGCTTAAACTGCTGCGCAAAAAATCTTCGGTAAAAGGTCTTCAGCCATTTCATGATCGTCACGCTGTCATAAGTTCCTTCAAATGCAAGCTTTGCGAGCCGATAGATCTTTGACGGTTCAAAGCCAAATCTCAGAACATAATACAGATAAAAATCATGCAGTTCATACGGACCTACAAGGTCTTCCGTCTTCTGGGCGATCTCGCATCCTTCGGTGGAAGAAGCTCCGGACTTACCGGTGTGTCAAGAACATCCAGAAGTACCTCTTTCAGCTCCTGATCCTCACAGGTATCCGCATAATACTGAACCAGATGGCGTACCAATGTCTTCGGAACAGATGCATTGACACCATACATGGACATATGATCACCATTATAAGTTGCCCACCCAAGAGCCAGCTCCGACATATCTCCGGTTCCGATGACCATGCCCCATTCCTGGTTAGCAATATCCATCAGCACCTGGGTACGCTCTCTTGCCTGTGAATTCTCATAGGTCACATCATGCACCGCTTCATCGTGTCCGATATCGTGAAAATGCACATGGACTGCATCCGCGATCGGCACCTCTTTTAAAGTGACTCCCAGCTTTTTTGACATCAGGCAGGCATTCTGATAGGTTCTGTCCGTCGTCCCAAAACAAGGCATCGTTACCGCAATGATATCCTTTCGGTCTTTCCCTGCCATGTCAATGCTTTGCCGTCACAAGCAGTGCCAGTGTAGAATCAAGACCACCTGAAATTCCGACTACCGCTGTTCTCGAATGGGTATGCACCAGACGTTTTTTCAGTCCCATTGCCTGGATCATCAGAATCTCTTCACAGCGTTTTTCCCGCTCTGCCATATTCTGTGGAACAAAAGGTGTCTGTGCAAAGCTTCTGGTAAGTGCTGTCTCTTCCACACTTATGTGGAACAGTACTTTTGGAAGATGACGTTCTTCCGTTGTCTGGAAAGTTGTATTTTTTCTCCGTTCACTTAAAAGACGGAAAATGTCAATCTCACTGACGATCATCTCGTTGGCAAACCGCTTTGCTTCTTTCAGGATCGTCCATTCTCTGCAATAATATTGTGTCCGCCAAATACCACATCCGTCGTAGACTCTCCGTCCCCGGCATTTGCATAGACATAACCTGCAATCAGTCTTGCAGACTGTCCCTTGATCAGTTCCTCCCGGTAACTATCCTTTCCGATCGTCTCATCACTTGCTGAACAGTTGACCAGGATGATCGCGCCTTCTCTTGCCGCCTCAATGCTCGGCGGGATTGGTGACCAGATATCCTCACAGATCTCTGCCGATACGACCAGATCATCCATCTCTGCCGCCTGATACAGGATCTGCGGCCCAAACAGGATTTCTTCCCTTCATAAGAAATCACTCTTGCTTTTTCGGTCCCTGACGGAATTGACGCATCTCATAAAATTCCCCATAATTCGGAAGAAATGTCTTGGTTGTAAAGCCAAGGATCTTTCCGTCATTTAATGCGGCCGCAACATTATAAAGCTCTCCATCAATTGCAAGTGGAAGCCCAACAAATACAAGTGCTTCTGTATGCCTGGTCTCTTCTGCAACTTTTGCAAGTGCTCTGCGCACCTCTTTTAACAGTATATCCTGTGTAAAAAGATCGCTGCAAGTATACCCGGTCAGGCAAAGCTCCGGAAATACAATGATCTTTGCGCCTGCCTTCTCAGCTTCTTTCATACGTTTGCAGATTTCCTTACAGTTGTGCCAGACATCCGCCACACGAATATCAACTGTGACCGCTGCAACTTTGATAAATCCCTGTTTCATGTGTTTACCTCTTTATCTTTTTGCCTGTTTTAAAATCTGTTTCAGTTCTTCTACACTAAATGTATACGCCGTATTGCAGAAATGGCATTTTACTTCTACTTCTTTTCCGTCATCGATCATTTCCTGGATATCTTTCTTTCCGATACTGATGATGGCTTTCTCGATTCTCTCATGCGAACAATTACATTTAAACTGTGTATCCATTGTATCTGTAAATTCCACATTCAGGCCATCCAGTACCTGCTCCAGCATCTGCTCCGGTGTATGTCCGTTATCCAGCATACTGGTAACAGAAGAGATCTTCTTGATATTCTCTTCCAGTTTATCCAGCACCTCATCCGATATAAACGGCATTACCTGCACAATAAATCCACCTGCACAGTGTACAGTGTTGTCCTTGTTCATCAATACTCCAAGGCCCACAGAAGACGGAACCTGTTCGCTGGTTGCAAAATAATACGTCAGATCTTCTGCGATCTCACTTGTCTGCAGAATAGTCTGTCCAACATATGGTTCTTTCAGTCCCATATCTTTAATAACATTTAAAAGACCGATTCCAACAGCTCCTCCAACATCCAGCTTGCCATTCTTAGGCGGCATCATTGCTTCCGGATGATCGACGTATCCTTTCACGTCACCTTTTGCATCTGCAGTCACCGTAATTCCGCCAAGTGGTCCATCACCTTTGATCTGAAGCGTCAGCACATCTGTCTCATTCTTCATCATGCCTCCCATCATTGCTCCTGCTGTCAGAAGTCTTCCAAGTGCCGCTGTTGCTACCGGACTTGTGTCATGTCTCTTTCTTGCCTCTTCCACCAGATTTCCGGTTGTTGCGGCAAATGCACGGATCTGTCCGTCTCCCGCAGTTGCTCTTACAATATAATCTTTCATATAACAATTCTCTCCTGTTCTATTTTCCCTGTTCTCTTGCGATCACATAAATGCGCTCGCTTGTGTCCATCGGCGCATTCTTTGAAAATTGGCATCGTATGGCTGTTCACAAATTCCAGCCCCGACTTCCGGATCAGTTCCTTCATCTCCTCCAGCGTATACGCTCTCTGATAATGCGTCTCTTCATATTTGCGATAAAGCCCACTGTCCTTATCTGTCTCAATAAAAGACTCAGATCATATTCATTGATCTTCTCATCTTCGTAATAATAGTTGTCCCAGATAAAACTGCATTCCTCCCGGTTCTCCGCAATTGTGCGATCCCCCAAGAATCTCTTCATACTTGTACGTGTATTAAAATCAAAAATTAAAAACACCTTTCGGATCCAGATAATTGTTGACCAGACGGAATACTTCCTGAAGTTCTTCCGGCTCTGTAATATAATTGACCGAATCGCAGACACTGATGACAGCTCTTACCGTACCATACAGTTCGAACTCTCTCATATCCTGCAGAAGATACAGAATATCATAACCGGATTTGTCTCGTTTCTCCATTGCGATCTCCAGCATCTCTTCCGCATTGTCCGCACCAATCATATCATATCCTGCCTTTGCAAGCAATTCTGTCATATTCCCGGTACCACACCCCAGATCCAGTACCAGTCCATCTCTGACACCATATTCTCTCATAAGACCGGTGAGATATTCACACCATTCTTCGTAGGGAATATTATCCATGAAGGTATCATATACACGTGCAAAGCTTGTATACGCTTCCATACTCTGTTGTTCCTCTCTTTCGATTCGCCATCAATGCCCATAAGCAGCACTGACCGATGTCCACGGACCACTCCGCTGCGCATCCTGACATCCAGATTATTTTATAGTATAACACAGGATTTTCCTCTAGGAAAGTCATATTCTGATGAGAACTTTTCCCTTTCGGAATTTTCTTTTTCAGGCACAAAAAGAACCAGGGAAATCCCCTGATTCTCTTCGTATTTTTTAGAATCCCAGTTCTTCATTCACCAGAATCACTTTTATTCTGTTTGGAACATGCTGAATCTCGTAATCAATGTCTGACAGCAGATACTTTTCGGAGATTTACAGTTGGAACAGACACCTGTCTTCGCACACGGAAGCCCTTCAAAAACGCTGTCCGTTAATCGGAGCTGCCACATACTTTGCACGGCATATGCATCCTCTGCACTTCTTACAATTTTGTTCATGCCAACGATCATCAGAACATTTTCCGGTCCGTAAGAAATAGCTGCCACACGGTTTGCATTTCCATCTATATTAACCAGTATCCCATCTTCCGAGATTGCATTACAGCTTGCCAGAAAATAATCGCAGTTAAGTGCCTGATGCATCATCTCTGCTTTTTCCTCCGGTGTCGCACACAAATCTCTATCCAGCACTTTATAATTTCCTTCATGAAGTGCTTCAGGAAGACCAATTGCCTTAATGCTCATAGACCCTCCCCAACTGATGCTGCTTCCTTCCGGAATCAGCCCCAGTGCAAGCAAGTGCCTCTTCTTTGGTCTGTACATAATGTCCCTCCATCTGACGGGACTTCAAATTCTTTATCACCTGCTCAGCGAGCAGATCATTTCGCTTTGTAACGAATTTATCCATTATTCAACCACCTGGATCCATCCTTCCGGTGCTTCGATGTGTCCCATCTGAATTCCGGTAAGTGTTTCATATAATTTCTTGATAACAGGTCCCATCTCATCCATTCCGCTTGGGAAGCAGATTTCTTTACCATGATCTACAATCTTTCCAACCGGTGATATAACTGCTGCTGTTCCGCAAAGTCCGCATTCTGCAAAGTCTTTTACTTCATCAAGATATACTTCTCTTTCTTCTGTCTCAAGTCCAAGATAATGTTCTGCCACATAAAGAATAGAACGTCTTGCAATAGATGGAAGGATACTGTTTGACTTCGGAGTAACTACTTTACCATCTTTTGTGACGAAGATGAAGTTTGCTCCACCTGTCTCTTCTACTTTTGTTCTTGTTGCTGCATCCAGATACATATTCTCTGCATAGCCTTCTTCATGTGCTGTTACAATTGCATGTAAGCTCATTGCATAGTTAAGACCAGCTTTGATATGTCCTGTTCCATGCGGTGCTGCACGGTCAAAGTCTGAGACTTTAATTGTGATCGGCTTTGCGCCGCCCTTGAAATATGGTCCTACTGGTGTTACAAATGCACGGAACTGATATTCGTCAGCAGGTTTAACTCCGATAACCGGATTGCTTCCGAACATATATGGACGGATATAAAGGGACGCTCCTGATCCGTAAGGTGGTACATAAGCCGCATTGGCTTTTACTACCTGTACGATCGCATCTACAAAACGGTCTTCCGGAAATACCGGCATCTCAAGTCTTCTTGCAGAATCAGCAAATCTCTTTGCGTTCATATCCGGGCGGAATACAACGATGCGTCCGTCTTCTGTTGTGTATGCTTCATACCTTCAAATACTGACTGGGAATACTGCAGAACACCTGCACACTCATTCAATACAATGTTGGCATCTTCTGTCAGGCATCCATCATCCCACTTTCCATCTTTGTAATTTGAAACATATCTCTTTTCGGTCGGGATATAACCAAATCCTATGCTTGACCAGTCAATCTGTTTCTTTTCCATTGTAATTCCTCCATTCCCTTGTTGCTTCTTACAGTAACATATATCTAAATTATAATTTTTGTTTCCCGTATTTTAAATCCTACGGATTACATATCGCTATTATATTACTTCTGTTTTTCAAATTCAAGAGTGCGCTCTGTTTTTTTGATTTTTTTATCTTTTTGGCATTGTGATCGCTTCAATCCCCCACACTTCCGCCTCTTACAACTTCAATTGAATTGAATTCAGAACGTAAAAACTGGATGATCGCTGTATTTTTATGTGCCGTGTGTACAAATTCAAGAAGCACACTGTCTTTTCCATAATCACGTACCTTTGCCTGATAGGTCTGCGCGATCTGGAAAAGCTCTGTCTTATCTTCCGGTGTACAGTTTTTCACCTTGATAAACATCAGCTCCTGCATAACAACAGATACTTCTGTAAAATCAATGACTTTGATGACTTCAACCATACGGTTCAGCTGTTTTTTGATCTGCTCATAAGTCTCTTCATCACTGTTCGTCTCAATCGTCATTCTGGAGATAGTCGGATCTTCTGTTCTACCTACCGTCAGACTCTCCAGATTATAGGATTTACCGGAAAAGAGTCCGGAAATCTTTGAAAGTACACCAACCTGATTTTCCACATATAAGGAAATCCATCTTTTTTTCATTGTATTATCCATCTTCACCTCTCCTCTCCATTAATCCATCAAAAGATCTTCCAGGGTTCCGCCCGGACGTACCATCGGATAAACCTGCACTTCCGGATCCAGCATGAATTCGATCAGAGTCGGCACCTTCAGTGCACGGTTTGCTTTTGCCTGTTCAAATGCTGCTTTCATCTCGGATTTTTCGGTTACACGGATTCCCTTTGCCCCATAGCTTTCTGCAAGTTTTACAAAGTTCTGGCGTATATTTCGGTGGATGCTCTTCTCCACGTCTTGTCGCTGCGCCTGCACGAAGATCCGTCATAGAATAGCGTTTTCCATAGAAAAGTTTCTGCCACTGGCGAACCATTCCAAGATAGGTATTATTAAATACACAGAGGATCAAAGGAAGTTCTTCCAGCACTGCTGTTGCAAATTCCTGAATATTCATCTGCATACCGCCATCACCGGAAATTGCAATTACCGTACTGTCCGGATTGCCAATCTGCGCTCCGACTGCTCCCGGGAATCCATATCCCATGTTCCAAGTCCGCCGGACATATAAAGTCTGGTCTTTTCATTCACTTCCAGATACTGGGATGTGAACATCTGATGCTGTCCTACATCTGTCACAACAATCTTGTCATCCTCTTTAAACACTTCATTGATCGTCTCCAGAATATCCTGAGCCTGCATCTGGTCTCCCTTTGGTTTCATCCTAAGCGGATGCTCCTCTTTCCAGCCTTCGATCTGTTCCATCCAGCTTTCTTTTTTCTCCATTGGTTCTACATATTCCAATAATTTTTCAATTGCTTCTTTTGCATCCGCAACGATCGGAATATCTACCTGAATGTTACGTGAGATGGAGGAAGTATCAATGTCGATATGTACGATCGTAGCCTTCGGTGCAAATGCATGCAGTTTTCCGGTGATACGATCGTTAAATCTGGTCCCGATCGAGAACAGCAGATCACATTCTTCCACTGCCATATTGGATGCATATGCACCGTGCATCCCCAGATTACCGATAAAAAGCGGATGCGTTGTCGGAATCGCACCACGTCCCATGATCGTTGTCACAACCGGGATCTGGTACGTTCTACAAGTTCGGTAAACGCCTTATTCGCTCCTGCAATATTTACCCCACCACCGGCAAGGAACAACGGTTTCTTTGCTTTTCCAAGCATCTTGACTGCTCTCTTAAGCTGTCCGATGTGAACACCGGTACTCGGCTTATATCCGCGGATATTGACTGTCTCCGGATAATTCGGGCTTCCAAGCTCTGCCATTACATCTTTCGGGAGATCCACAAGAACCGGACCCGGACGTCCGCTGCGCGCAATATGGAATGCCTCTTTGATGATTCTTCCAAGATCTTCTCTCTTTCTTACTGTCACACCGTATTTTGTGATACTTCTTGTAATACCTACAATATCAACTTCCTGGAATGCATCATTTCCGATCAGATGTCTCGCAACCTGTCCGGTAAAACATACCAGCGGTACACTGTCATAATTTGCCGTTGCAATTCCTGTCACCAGATTGGTTGCACCCGGTCCGCTTGTTACCAGACATACCCCGACTTTTCCTGTTGATCTGGCGTAAGCATCTGCAGCATGGACAAGTGCCTGTTCATGACGCGGAAGTACAACTTTTGTGTAATCCTGTTTGTAAATTTCATCACTGATATCAATTGTACAGGCTCCCGGATATCCAAAAAGGATATCTACCCCCTCCTCTTTTAATGCTTTTACAAGTAATTTGTTCCCTGATATTTTTTTCATAAATCTACCTCCATGAATTTTCTATACAGATGATCGCCAAATTTTTATCATAGTCATATAGAATAACAAAACGCCCTAAACGGCTGACCGTTCAGGGCGAATATAAAATCCGTGTTACCACCTGTCTTCAGAGAAGCTGCTTCTCTGCTCTCACGCAAGTACAGAACCATAGAAATGTTCGATACTATTCCCCTGTAACGTAGGGTCTACGTCGAAGTCTACTTGAGAAATTCCCGTTCGGTCCGCTGCTCAAAGGCTACTTCTACAATCCCTTCATGAAGCTTACACCGTCCGCCTTCTCTCTTTGCTTCCGAAGATCATATACTCCTCCTTGTCATAGCATTTCTTCTATTGTCTCATCGATTACATTTATTATAAAGAGTGGTATATTGATTTGTCAATGATACATTTCGCAAATTTTATTGATCTATTTTATTCTTTCATATTTTGCAAATACATACTCAAGATCGAAATATGTCTGTTCATCCGTCTCAGCTGTTTTTTGCCAATCCGGATTTTTGTCCAGATCCGGGAACCAGGTATCTGCCTCATATACATGATCTGTCCGCGTAACATACGCTGTATTACAGTACGGAAGCATGGCACGGTAAATACTTT
>ENA-OQCS01001664-OQCS01001664.1-human-gut-metagenome-genome-assembly--contig:-NODE-1664-length-10948-cov-1.853156_pt1 | contig 10948 bp, 14 predicted proteins | sample MGYA00242757_ERZ504575 | MGnify/ENA primary metagenome ERZ504575 (study PRJEB26092, sample SAMD00036297) | human gut metagenome | host: Homo sapiens | study: EMG produced TPA metagenomics assembly of... | reverse complement strand
GGATCTCTCCGTTCGGCATCAAGCTGCAATTACTTCATGTTCTGGCAGACACGGACCTGGCCGAAGATTATGTTGCCGGGAAATTTGAGGTTCTGACATTGGATGCCTACCTGAATCTGGTCATCTCCTGTCTGGCTCATCTGTCACCGGAGATTGTGATCCACCGTGTCACCGGTGATGGGCCGAAGGATCTGCTGATCGCTCCGAAATGGAGCCTGGATAAACGTGGGGTGTTAAATGCTTTGCATCATCGCATGAAAAAACAGGGCATCCGTCAGGGTGACCTGTATCAAATATAAGATCGTAATACAAGATGTATAAGAAAGGCTGTTATGACATTATGTTACAAGATCCGCTTACCCTATATAAACTCATTGTGCTCTATATGCTGAATCGTGTCACCTTCCCTCTCACGGCCGCGCAGGTCAGCGATTTCATTTTAGGAAAAGAATATACCAACTTCCTGACGCTGCAGCAGGTGATCAACGAATTGACCGATGCCGGTATGATCGCCACGCAATCCATCCGTAACCGTACGCATCTGTCCATCACTCCCGAAGGAAAAGAAACTCTGAATTTCTTCGAAAACCGCATCGGCGATACGATCAAGCAGGAAATCGATACCTATTTCCGCGAGAACGAATTCACACTTCGAAATGAAGTATCTGTCTCGGAGATTATTATAAATCCACTTCCGGCGAATACGAGGCTCATCTGGTAGCAAAAGACCGCGGTATCAATCTGGTGGACATCACATTATCCGTTCCCGTGGAAGAAACTGCGGCTGCTATCTGCGACAACTGGCAGAAAAATCAGGAAATATACAAATACCTGATTACGGAGTTGTTCTAATCCCGCAATCAGGTACCTGATTTTATGATTCTTTGTTTTCAGAAGAAGCCTCTGCGGCTTCTTTTTTTGATTCTCGCCATATGCTCGCGGATCTTCACTTCATAGCCGTTGCCGGATGGCTGGTAGAACTCTCTGCCGCTCAGTTCATACGGCAGATACTGCTGTTCCACATAATCATTCGGATAATCATGTGCATATTTATATCCTGTGCCATGTCCCAATTTTGCTGCTCCTTTATAATGTGCATCCTGCAGGTGTGTCGGAATCGGCAGATCTCCGGTGGCATGTACCTCCTGCATTGCCTGAGATACCGCTTCACAGCTGCGGTTGCTCTTAGGCGCTGTGGCAACATAGGTTACTGCCTGAGCCAAAATGATCTGTGCCTCCGGCATACCTACCCGTTCCACCGCCAGAGATGATTTACCGCTACCACCAGTGCCTGTGGATCTGCATTTCCCACATCCTCCGAAGCACAGATCATGATACGTCTTGCGATAAAGTCACGCTCTCTCCTGCATTCAACATTCTCGCCAGGTAATATACCGCCGCGTCCGGGTCAGACCCCCGCATACTTTTGATAAATGCGGAAATGGTATCGTAATGATTGTCACCATTTTATCATATCGTGCTGCTCTCTTCTGAATACACTGTTGTGCCACATCCAGAGTAATGTGAATCTTCCCGTCAGCGAAGGTTCAGTAGTCATAATTCCCAGTTCAATGGCATTCAGCGCGTGTCTGGCATCTCCACCGGAGATATCCGCCAGAAAATCTAACGCATCTTCATCTATGGTTCCGTTATAGGCACCCATTCCGCGGTCCGTATCGTAGACCGCTTTTTTTAACAGTTCTTTGATCGCTTCCTTTGGAATCGGCTTTAATTCAAAGATCACCGAGCGGGAGATCAGAGCTCCGTTCACTTCAAAATAAGGATTCTCTGTGGTTGCACCAATGAGGATGATCGTACCGTCCTCCACATACGGGAGCAGGTAATCCTGCTGTCCTTTATTAAAACGGTGGATCTCATCGATGAACAGGATCGTACGTTTTCCGTACATTCCCTGCAGTTCCTTAGCCTTTTCCACCACTCTTCCATATCCTTTTTACCGGCTACCGTGGCATTGATCTGCCGGAATTCCGCGCTGGTGGTATTGGCAATGACCTTCGCCAGCGTCGTCTTGCCGGTGCCGGGCGGTCCGTAGAAAATAATGGAGCTGATCTTGTCTGCTTTGATGGCGCGATACAACAGCTTATCCTTACCGATGATGTGTTCCTGCCCTACGACCTCATCCAGTGTCCGGGGACGCATTCTCGCCGCCAGAGGAGCCTCTTTTTCCATATTGGTGCTTCGCATATATTCAAATAAATCCATATGATCACATCCTCTGTTTCTATTTTTGCGTCCAAATCTTCAACCGCCGCTTCAGTACATTTGCCTCCAATGGGGCCAGCAGCAGATCCTGGATCCCTTCCGTCTCCAACGCACATTTCATCTGTGCAAGATTCCCTTCCTTGCAGATGGCGATCATGGAAAGCGCATGTTCTCTCTGTAATCCTCCAAGCTCCTGCCAGCATGCCTGTCCTCCGTCCTCTTCTTCTGATACATCCACGAACAGGCCCAGAATGTCTTCGCCGGTCTTCTCTCCCATGTTCTCTCTGATCTCTTCCACCGAGATTACTTTCTTCAGATGAACAAACTCCGGCAGTGCAAACTCCAGCATGCTGGTAACATTACGGGAGGATGACCACACAAAAGCCTGTAATTTCTGATCAGGGGTCTGATTTTCCTCACCAAACACGCTGTAGCGTCCTTTTCCCGACTTCTTGGATACATACAATGCCTGATCTGCTTTTGCCGCAAGATCATAGTAGCATGATCCTCTGGATCGGAAAATGCTATTCCCACACTGATGGATATATTTTCCGGTATGGATAAGTTCTCTTTATATTTTACGAGGTTGACCAGATTCTCTGCCTTGATCAGTGCGATCTCTCTGGATGGAATGTCTCCCATCAATACTGCGAACTCATCTCCACCCATACGTCCCACATAATCTGTGCTGCGGAACTGTGAAGAAATGACTCCTGCAATGACGCTGATCACATGGTCTCCCATAGTATGACCGTATACATCATTTATGGATTTGAAATTATCGATATCTATCACCATAAGAGCATGCAGACCATCCTCATGTTCTGTCAGAGTCTTCGTGATCAGCTTCTCTACTGTCATCTTGTTGAACAGACTGGTCATCTCGTCGATCTGCGACTTTGTCTTCCAGGCCTTCTGCTCATCTCTGCTATTCTGCAGTCTGCGTTTTACCCCCAGTGTATTGTTGATGCGGGTAAGCGCGATCCGGGCATCTACCGGTTTGATAATGAATTCATCCGCCCCCAGTGCAAATGCTTCCGACTGGGAAGACACCGATTCCGTATTCGTCAGAACGATAACCGGCGTATCCTTGAAGCCCTCCATATTCTGTCTGCGGCGCAGTACTTCAAAGCCATCGATCCCCGGCATGACCAGATCCAGCAGCACCAGATCAATGGCGTCGCTTTCCTTCTCCATGATCGTAAGACATTCTTCACCGGAAACAGCCTCTGCGAAGTTAAAATACTCCCCGAGAGACTGTCTGATCACTACTCTTTGAAATTTTGAATCATCAACGATTAATAATGTTTCTTTCTTTTGTAAACTGCTCATGGCTGTCGGATCCTGCTTTCCGTATCACGTCGTTTAAAACGCGATACAGTTATAGTATATCCAACAGCCATGTGCTCGTCAATTTAAAATATATCTACTTTTTACACAATTTTTATGTGGCGTTTCCCTTTAAAGATCAATTTTACTACGTCTGCGGAGAATTCCTCCGAATGTCACCAGACCTGCAGCTGCAAGCAGCAGTATCTCAGGCATCCATCCCATCACACCTTCACCGGTCTTAGGCACGCTGTCCAGCTCCGGCTGTGCAGTTGCGGCGCTTGCAGCTACCGTAAAGGTGGTACTGGCGGAATCATCGATCCACATGATGTCAACGGTATGCTCACCTTCTGCCAGGGATGCCAGATAGGAAGGTTTCAGGGTCACAATAGTGGAGCCTGATTTTGCCTCGTAGTGGCACTGGGAATCCAGTTGCCGTCTACACGGACACCAGCAAATTTAGCAAAATCACCGTCGCCACGGATGTCAGACCCTCGGTGGTGCTGCCGTTCCAGGTGCTCTTGACGCCTTCAATGATTTTGTAGATATCTTTTGGTGCTTCCGCACTTGTCTCTGATACTTTTACCTCTAGTTCACCTACTGTAAATTCGAAGCTGGTAACCTCCTTCCGGGGAGAAGGAACTATATCATCATAGGTCAATGTAACCGTCATGGTATATTTTCCGGACGGAGCACAATCCGATGTCTGATAGCTTACCTTTACACCTTGTCCAACCTTTTCTCCATTGTTGCCGGTATAATCAGACACTTCTACGTTAAACAAAGGATCTACATTATCACCTGCTGCATTCGTAATATGATAGGATATGCTCTGATTTGTCACAAAGTCATACAGCGAATTCCATCCTGTATAAATAGAAAAATAACTGGTTGTATCATTGGGAAGCAAGCCTTCATTTTCTATAAACTTTGTGCTCAGATCCAGGTTGTCAGCTTTTACACGCAAATCTAGATTTCCCCTCTTACCGATCAAACTACACACTTCATATCCATAGCCGGTTGTTGCACTGCTTCTTCCAATTGGATTCAACGTAATCGTTTGTGTCACGTTTCCCTCCGTGTCCCTTATGTTTGCAGTAACCGTAGGCGCATTTGTTGCAAAACAATATCCATCCTCCGGCTCTATGTAAATAACATAATGATGTTGATTGTAAGGAGTATTGCACCCAGTTCCATAGCCGACGCCCATACCATAACTCAGCGTGTAATGATGATCAGGATCATATGTAAATCCCACTCACTTAAGTTTACTCCTTGTCGTAGCCAGTTTATAGTATCGTCGGTTACTGCCGCCTTCGCTTCCATTCCCTGCCAGCCCCACAGCAGCATCACTGCCATTGCTAACAGTCCGATTCTCTGTAATATCTTTTTCATCTGTTTTCTCCAATCCGTATTCTTATAATACCTGGTTTACAGTCCCAGCAGCTGTTTCTTCTTGGCTTCGAATTCTTCTGCTGTAATGACACCTGCATCCAGCAGCGCCTTATACTTAGGCAGTACCACGGTGGGATCCTCTGCCTGTACGGGTGCGGCCTGCGGTGCACTCTGCGTACTCTGGGTTGAGGCGTGGGGATCTATTACCTGTTCCTGTACCTGGGGATCGATGATCTGCATCAGGTTCTGTGCCAGTGCATGCAGTTCCTCCGTCTTCTGGGTATAATCATTCAGATAATCGATGGTGCTGGGCTGATTGGAATTAAACTTTGGAGCTCCCGTCTCCTTATAGAAGCTCTTCCAGTAAGGGTGCTCCAGCGTGATCTCCACAGCGAATTTCTCTACCGGATTCGGAATATTGAAATCCGGCTCGGTCATGCGGTCTCTGTAATCCGGATCGTCTCTTCTGCCATTATCGTCTCTTCTGCTGTCCTCCATATTACGACGCATTTCCTCCATCATCTCATACTGATGACGCAGCATTCTGTATTCGTCGATCCTGGGCTTTAACTCATTTAAACGTTCCTTGATACCACTCTTGTAGCTCCGGAAGTTCCCCTTTTCTCCTTCGTACAATACCTCGCCGTCCTCCAGAATACGGAAGGACTTAATGTCGGAGGGCTCCAATGCAAATGCCGTGTCAACGACTCCCAGCCGCAGCAGCTGATGATCCATATCCAGCAGCAGACTGCCCTTGAAAAAGCCGAAGTCATAACGGTAAGTCTCCGTGAAACTGTCACGCAGCGACTTGTTGGCATCATAACACTTGATATATTCCCGGAAATCATCCAACGTCATGGAATTGAACACACCATCCGGCAGATCGATCTTGGCTGCACACTCCTTGCAGAGATTCTGCCCTCCACCGCTGAAGCCAGCAGTCTCGGTGTCGGACTTCCGCAGATCGGACATAACTTTTTGTTGTTTGTAAATAATCCCATCGTTTTACCCTCCTTAAGAATGTATATGGATCACATGATCTCAATTAATTTTTTCCGGTGATATCCACAGATTCCCGCTGCGATACGATCCGGTATTCTGTGAAGCATACAATTATAGTTTTCCACAGAATCGTTATAGATCAGTTCACTGGTCTTCACCATATGTTCATAACTTTTTGTTGCTTTCCAGTATTTCTGATAAGTCTCCTGTGCCTGCAAAAGAGGCATGGTTTCCGAGATCTCTGCAATATTTTTCTGTACTCTTAATAATTCTCTCTGTTGTTCTGCTATCCACTCCGGCATCCCGGTCATTTCGACATTCTGTGCACTCTCCGAAGTAAATTTCATTTTCCGCAAAGTCTCTACATCCATGGTATGTCCGAGAAGCTCCGCCAATGCTTCCAGAGCCTCCCGTTCTGCGGAAAGCTGTACCAGTGTCTGATGCATGGCATTCCGGATATTTTCTTCCTGTATCTCCAGCTTACACCGTACCGATACGAGCCAGACACCAAAAAGGGAGGCAAGCAGCAATACGATAATTATAATCTCCATCGTTACTTCTTCCCTCCCCTTTTCATTCCTTCTACACTCTCAAATTTCTGCTTGCATCTTACTGTACAAAATAAAGGCCGTCATAACCATTCATATCAGACATAGCGATCAGTGTTACAGTATCTCCCACCTCAGACAAAAATCCGGCATAGGTAATCTCTGTTCCACCAAAATCCAGTGTCATCTTGATAGCTGTGTTGTCATCGGAATACTCATAAGTACCTTCTGCATTTCCGCCGCCCTGTACCATGGTAACTGCACCGTCTTCACCAAATACAAGCTGTAAGGTACCGCCATAAGTCTCCAGTGTTGCGTTCAGATCCTCTTCTTCCATCTCAACACCATCGATCATACCGCCGGCAAAGTTCCATTCCGTACCACTCAGATCCGGTATCTCCATAACTGCCACCTGCAGCAGGGGACCGCCCTCTGCTTCTGCACCTGTCTCTGCTACAGTCTCTGTGGGAGCTTCGGTTGCTTCCTGAGTCTGTACTTCTACAGACACTTCTTCGTTGGTGTTCTCCACAATTACCTCTTCCTCACCGCAGGCTGTCAGGGACAATGCCAGTACCAGACCCATCACACATGCAAAAGTTTTGTTCTTCATAAATATATTTCCTCCTTCTTACAACATTTTTCTGTTGTCTGAATATATTGTACTGTATTTTACCTGTTTTAGACTCTTTATGACACCAATCGACCCAAATATGTAATGAAACGACCGGAGAAATACTCTCCGGTCGTCTCGCAGTTCCATCTATGCTAAAAATGTTTGGTTTTACGAAAGAAATAATCAAAAAATTTATCTTTTAATTCCGAATATTTTCCATGAGGGATCGGAATCTGTATGCCATCTGTCATGGTGATGGTCTTACTGGAAATATTCTGCACATAATCCATATTGATGAGATAGGACCTGTGGCAGCGGACAAATTGTTCGTAATCTTTCAACTGTTCGCACAGATCATCCAATCTGCCGATACTGTCCAGTACTTCTCCGTCCTTGCGGTGGAACAAAAGTGTCCGTCCCATCACCTCACAATATTGCAACCGGTCAAGATCCAGTCTGGTGATTCCGGTTCTGCTGCGCAGGATCAAGCTATTTTCCTTATCTTTGTGGCAATTCCGAAAGTACAGAATCCATCAGGCGGTAAAAACTTTCCTGCCAGATAGGCTTCAACTGGTAGAAATAAGCGCCTACCGAATAAGAATCCACAGCATACTCTGCCGAAGATGTCAGATAGATAATCTTTACCGAAGTATCATACTGCCGGATTTCCATGCCGTACTGATACCGTTCTGCGCAGGCATCAGCACATCCAGAAAAATAATATCCAGCCTCGTTCCTCTCTCCACTTCCGTCAGCAGCTCCAGGGGACTGTTAAATGAGGCATATACAATATTCTGATTCCGTTCTACCGATACTTGTCCATCAGCGCACCAAGTTCTCTCAGTACCGACAGATCATCATCACAAAATGCTATTTTTATCATAGGTTTTCTTTCTCAGTTTCTAAACTCATCTGTAATACCATGACAATTATACGCACACTTGAAGCTTTCAGTCAAACAATATTTCCTCCACTGTTACGAATTGGAATCCACGTTTCTGCAGAACATCCACCACTTCCAGTGCAGCAGTCACAGAAGTATCATAATAATCGTGCATTAAAATAATATCACCGTCTCCGGCCTTTTCCACCACTTTGCCGCAATACACTCTGCATTGTGGGAGCACCAGTCCAGTGGATCAATATTCCACAGCACCGGGAACATATTTAATTCTTTTTCAAAACTTTTGTCCCAGCTTCCATAGGGCGGACGAACGAAGCTCACCTTTTCCCCCGTAATATTTTCCAGGATCTCATTGGTCTTTACCAGTTCCTCCCGGAACGTTTCCCTGTTCCCGGAGGTGAGTTGGATATGACTGTACGTATGGTTTCCGATCAGATGTCCTTCCTCCTGTTCTCTCCGGATAATATTTGGATAATTCTGCGCATTCTCCCCGGTCACAAAAAAGTCGCCACCACATTTCGTTCTTTTAAACCATCCAAAGCTGTTCCGTATACCTCGGATGCGGACCGTCATCAAACGTCAGCGCAATCTTTTTCGCCACATCTTCCTCTCCGGCGATCTTCCCGGTCGATACTTCCTGCGAAGCAGGTGCTGTAGTATCCTGACGTTTTCCTACGGCCCACAGGCATAACATTCCCATGATCATATCAAAAACCAGAATTCCCACCAGCGTTTTTTTTCATTTTCATCCATCCGCTTACTGCTTTCACAGAAAATATATGCATCCGGACAAACGGCAATTCCTCGCAGCAAAAAAGGAACTTCGGAGCACAAAACTCCAAAGTTCCTTTCTGTCTTATGTCTGCATCAATCTTGAATACAGAAATCTCGTTCTTTGAGACCTTCCATATTCTCATCCAGTACACTTGCCGTATTGCTCAGCTTCTCTACATGCTCAAGCAACTTATTAGCCACATCATTAACAGTCTCGGCACTTCCCGCAGTCTCTTCGATGATATCCGAAATATTCTTCACTGCTGCTACCGCTGCACTACGTTCGCCATCAGCCTTTTCTGTACTTGCTGCAATATCCTTCAATCCCTCGATCAGTTGCCCCATGCGAGCCTGCATCTCACGGAATACTGCAATTACCTCGTCCACTGCCTTGGTCTGAAGCTCTACCATCGCCTGTGCCTGGCTTGCGCTGTCTACACTGTTCTGCGTCTGTGCAGTAATGTTCGCAACATTATTGCTGATCTCACCGGCCGCCTTGGCGGAATCATCTGCCAGCTTGCGGATCTCTTCCGCTACCACAGCGAAACCTCTTCCGGCCTCTCCCGCTCTGGCTGCCTCAATGGAAGCATTCAGGGACAACAGATTCGTCTGCTCCGTGATCTCCGTGATCGTACCGACAAAGCTATTGATGATCGCGGATTCCTTACGAAGCGATTCGATACTGTCACTTACCTTTGCAGTCATCTTGGTCGTCTCACCGGCTCTGTCACCCAGTACCTGTACGATCTCCATTCCTTTGTTGATCATACCCTCGGTCTCATCCACCAGTTTCTCAACACGTCCTACCACTCGGCTTACTTCCTGCATTTCATTGGAGAGGACATCTGTCTTCTCCACACATTCCTGTGCATGTCTGGACTGTTCTTCCATGCCTTCGTTGATCTCTCCGATGGCTCTGGTAATATCCTGGGAATACTCATGGATCAATTCGGAAGCCTGTCCTACATTCTGTGCGGATACTTCCAGTTCTCCGGTGGCATTGCTTACCTGATTTACCAGCTTCTTGGTATTCGTGATCATATTGGTCGCAGATCCTGCCAGATCCTGGAACTCATCATGTCCCTTGGCAGATACCGTCACGGTCAGATCGCCCTGTGCCACATCACCGAACTTTCTGGAGATTCGTTTCATGTTATTCTCAATACCGGCAGTAATAAAGATACCCACGATCACCACGATCACACATGCCAGGAGCACCAGTCCAATGGTCATATTACGGATCTCCATAGCCTGGCTGGTCACCACACGCATAGGCACCAGTGCACAGGTGGTAAAGCCCACTTCCGCACTGCGACTATAGATAAAGAGGTATTTTTCTCCACGGAACTCCACTTCCGCAGTGCCGGAATCCGATACTGCCTGCTCCATTACCCCATTATAAAATTCCTGATCGACGAATACTTTCTCATCCTCAGCCAGAGTACTCTCTTCACCATCCTCCAGCTGCTCCACTACCAGTTCTCTTCCACTCGGAGTGATAAATCCATGATACTGTCATCACCGATATCGATCTCCTTCAAAAGTTCGTAATAGCCAAAGGCTTCATGTCAATAACAACGCAGGCATTGTTAGACTGGCTCATCATCTGGAAAGACAATATGTAGTCCTGCTGCGTCTCTTTTACCTTTTCATCCAGCACCGGATGGCTGTCGATCCACTGTGGGATGCTTCTTCTGCCTTCGCCGGAAGCTACCGACTCCTTATATTCATCCAGGAATCCATCCACACCGGAAGAAAGCTTAGTAGACAAAAGTCCCACACCTTCCTTGGGAATAATGTGCATATGGCTGATGAATGGGTTGGACGTCTGCACTGATAACAGATTCGATTTCGTGGATGTCAGGAAATTCAGTTTGTCTACCGGATTATCCTCGAACATTCCCAGGAAATATTTCCGCAGATCATCGTCATACGCATATTTCAAACCCTCGGAACGGATAAAATCACAAGTCATGTCCAAGTATTCTGTCGCCATGCGCACAGTCTGTAACGTGGATCTGTATATTTCTCACTTAAGCCTTCCGCAGACTTCTGGTATGCCGAAATGCCGATATGATCATGAACACGATCGGCACCAGGAAACATACTACGATCTTATTGCGTATACTGAACAGTTTGGAGCTTTTTTCCGCTCCTGCC
>ENA-OQCS01001663-OQCS01001663.1-human-gut-metagenome-genome-assembly--contig:-NODE-1663-length-10952-cov-2.230208_pt1 | contig 10952 bp, 16 predicted proteins | sample MGYA00242757_ERZ504575 | MGnify/ENA primary metagenome ERZ504575 (study PRJEB26092, sample SAMD00036297) | human gut metagenome | host: Homo sapiens | study: EMG produced TPA metagenomics assembly of... | reverse complement strand
CATCGATGAGCGTCGAACTTCTGACCTGCGATGTTCAAGCCAATGCTTGCCACGCTCTTCACGCCCTTGCCGGTGGTAACCTGCAACCAGTCGAGCTGAACACCATGCTTATCGGCAGAATCAGCACCAGCGAGCATCAGTACATCCTCGTCGGTAACCTCCTTCTTCTTGTCAGCCAACTGGAGGAATTTCTTGTAGATCTTGTCGAGCTTCTCCTCGTCATCTACATTCACGCCATTAACATGGAGGCGATACTTCAAGCTGCACGACCCGAACGAGCTGTCAATACGATAGCGTTATCATCCAAGCCCACATCCTTAGGGTCGATGATTTCGTATGTCTGAACATTCTTCAAGACGCCATCCTGGTGGATACCAGAAGAATGAGCGAAGGCATTGCGGCCCACAATCGCCTTGTTAGGCTGAACAGGCATGTTCATCAGGCTGCTCACCATGCGAGACATCGGCACAATCTTGGTGGTATTGATGTTGGTATCAATGTTGAGGTGCTTGTGACACTTCAGAATCATGGCGATTTCCTCGAGCGATGTATTACCCGCACGCTCACCGATACCATTCATGGTCACCTCCACCTGGCGGGCACCATTCAATACACCCTGCAGGGTATTGGCTGTAGCCATACCGAGATCGTTGTGACAGTGGGTAGAGATGCATGCATTCTCGATGCCGTCAACGTGATCCATCAGATACTTGATCTTGGCACCATACTCATCCGGCAAGCAATAGCCGGTGGTGTCAGGAATGTTAACTACGGTAGCACCTGCCTTGATGACAGCCTCTACCACGCGAGCCAGATACTCATTGTCGGTACGGCCAGCATCCTCAGCGTAGAACTCCACATCCTCAACATACTTCTTGGCATACTTGACAGCAGCCACGGCACGCTCGATGATCTCCTCGCGGTTGGAATTGAACTTATATTTGATATGGCTATCGCTGGTACCGATACCCGTATGAATTCTCTTATGCTTAGCATACTGCAACGCCTCGGCAGCACAGTCGATATCCTTTTCCACCGCACGGGTCAGCGCACAGATGGTAGGCCATGTTACAGCCTTGGAAATCTCTACTACGGAATTGAAGTCACCCGGGCTTGAAATAGGGAATCCAGCCTCAATGACATCAACGCCCAACTGCTCCAGCGCCTTAGCTACCTGAATCTTCTCTACGGTATTCAACTGGCATCCTGGAACCTGTTCGCCATCACGAAGGGTTGTGTCGAAAATAAATAATCTGTCACTCATATCTCTTAAATATTTTTATTTCTCTTATTAATTAAAGCTTTTGCCCGTATAGGGGCAACATTGCGCCCTTACTTTTGGCAAGGGCGTAAAGAGCTGGGAATTAAAAAAGCCTTTCTCACTCCCATATACGGAAGTGTAGAAAGGCTCAATATATCCAAACCGCTGAACTATACGCACACCTTATCACTTCCGCCTACATGCTGCAGTCGAAGTCGAATAATAATAATGCTTGTAATATTCAACGCTAATGCTCTCATATTTTCTATTTTTATACGTTATATATTTATCGTTGGCAAAGGTAATCATTTTCTCTGATATACGCAAACAATTTATAACTTTTTTTAATAGAAAATCTTTCAAATTGCCATTTTTCATCTATTTTTTACCCAAAATCTAGAGAAATGTGCCGTTTTTATGCCAGATTATTCTAAAAAGAACGTTCTGGTACGAAATTACTCTCTTTTCAACTAGAAAGGTAACGGACCGTCAGGTCCAGTCATCGGCGGAGGTGGAATGGCACCGCTGGCAATCATCCATCAGCAGCCCCACCGTTCATCTTGGAACCCATGATTTCACCACCCTCCTGTACAGGAGTATAGGAATCGGTAGGATCCTGGAAGCGGGTGAACTCGCCACGGAAGTTCAGGAGTACATCTCCGGTGGCACCTTACGGTGCTTGGCGATGATGATCTGCGCCATACCATGAAGATCGTTTCCTTTTTCATCCTGATAGATGTGATAGTATTCCGGACGATGAACGAAGAGTACCATATCGGCATCCTGCTCGATGGCTCCAGATTCACGGAGGTCGCTCAACTGTGGTCGCTTTCCTTCGAGACCCTCACGGTTTTCTACGTTACGCGAGAGCTGAGAGAGGGCGAGTACCGGGATATTCAACTCCTTGGCAAGACCCTTGAGGGAACGAGAGATGGTGGAAACCTCTTCCTGACGGCTACCGAACTTCATACCGTTGCATTCATCAGCTGGAGGTAGTCGATCATCAACAGCTTCACCCCCTTCTCTCTCACCAGTCGGCGCGCTTGGTTCTCAACTCAAAGACGGAGAGGCCCGGAGTATCATCTATATAAATAGGTGCACCCGTAAGAGAACGGATCTTCTTGTCCAGTCGCTCCCACTCACTTGGATCCAACTGACCGTTCAGGATCTTCTTACCCGAAATCTCGCAGACATTCGAGATAAGACGGTTGACCAGCTGAACGTTGTTCATTTCAAGCGAGAAGAATCCGATAGGCACCCCGTGATCCACCGCTACATTCTTGGCGATACTCAGCGCAAAGGAAGTCTTACCCATGGCAGGACGTCCGGCGATGATCACCAGGTCGGAAGGCTGCCATCCGGAAGTCATATCATCCATCTGCTGGTAACCTGTAGGAATACCCGTGAGTCCGCCCTTGTTCTGGGCGGCACGCTGCAGGATATCCACGGCATCCTTGATCACCGGATCAATCTGGGTGTAATCCTGCTTCATGTTACCCTGAGAGAGCTGGAAAAGCTCACCCTCGGCATGCTGCATGAGTTCGTCCACATCCACACCCTCATCATACGCCTGGGTCTCGATGTCGCCGGCATAATGGATGAGCTGTCGCTGCAGATATTTCTGCGCCAGGATTCGGGCATGGTACTCGATGTGGGCAGCCGAAGCCACCTGCGAGGAAATCTCCATCAGGTAACCGGCTCCACCAATCTTCTCGATGGCGCCCATCTTGGTAAGTTCATCCGTAACGGTCATGATATCCACGGGGCGCTCCTCCATATTCATGGTCTGAATCGCCTCGTAGATTTTCTGATGTCTCGGATCATAGAAGGTCTGGGGCTTCAGCATCTCGGATACCACCGAAAAAGCATCGGTATCAATCATCAATGCACCCAGAACCACCTTTTCCAACTCCACTGCCTGCGGTTGCAGGTGGGCGTAGTTGGTATCTATCTGTGTCTTGTTATTGTTATTTCTATTCTGATTTATCGGCATACTTCTTTATTTCTTCTTGCGATTTCTGGTGTTCAGCCACTACCTGATTATATATAATTATCAAATCAGTGTAAGAACATCCATAGTTCTTCAACCATTTATAGTCTTCCTTAAGGGCTTCAAAGAATACATTCTCATCCTTTTCTACATAATAGGCATAAACCCTGAAGAAAGGTCCCATAGCTTTTTTCGGCTGATGTTCTATCAATGCCAGGAGACCAAGCGAATAGTTATTATAAGCCTCGGCAAGCTTGTCATTCTTCATCATCTTGAAAAAGAGATCCATCGCCTGCATCATCATATTCTTCGTATCCTTACCCGCTTTTTTCATCTTCTCGAAACTACCGAAAAGCTCGTTCACCTCGGCGAAATATTCATCCAGGCGCTGATGAGCCTTCTGGAAGTTCTCTTCCGCATGTTCGCCACCTATCTTGATAAGCAGCTGTGTGAGCAAGGCTCCCGCCATCTGATTCTCCGGATGGGTATAATCCAGCTCGTAAGCCAGCGGCATCGCCTCTTCAAATCTGTTGTTCATGACGATGAACTTCAGTTTATCCAGTTTCAACTCGAAGAGTTCCTCTTCTGAGAAAGAATCCTTGAACTCCATCAGCTTGTCGAAATTCTCTAGATACTCATCCACCTGGATGAGATTACGATAGCAGGTGCCCAGCTGCAGATATACCTGCTTCATGTCAGGCTTTATCTTCAGCATCTTCTTGAAGTGATCGACAGCCATGCGGAGACTATGATTGTCTCCCTTCTGCATACATACCATCCCTTCATGAAGTGCATCTCCAGCGTGTCGCATGGCACACCTTCCAGCATCACTTCAACCAGGTCAGGGAACTCGCGACGGAAGGAATAGCGGGCTATAGCCATGCGGTACTTATCGAAGAATTCATCCTGGAAAAGAGGACCCGCCAAGACGGCATAGGCTGGTTTGTCATCATCCAGCTCATCGAAGATATTGAAGATTTCATCCTTCGCTGTATAGAACTTGGAGAAGCGCATGAGATTACGGATGTAGTTGATACGGATACGCTTTGCACGATGCTCTTCAGGCTCATTAAAAAATTCCTTAACAATCTCTTCCTCATCTGCAGACTCGCTGCCATCTTCCTCATCCTCAGGGTCATCGTAACAGTCAACAATATTCTCCGGTATCTCATTAGGATGAGAGACGATCAGGTTTGCCAGGGAATAGGCATCGGCAGGACATGACCTTGCAGTAGAACAGAAAGCCTTGCAGAACTTCTCTTCTCATCTACGAATCCGAGAGCCTCGGTTATATGAGGATTCTTCAGATAGAAAGGCATGAACCAATTGTACAGATGAGTAAAGAACTCCGTCTGGTCTCGTAACATTTTAAACTGCGGCAAGAGGATATCGATGCTTATCCATCATTTCATCCATAGAGAGCGGACTCTCTATATCCGCGTCGAGATAGGGATCCCATCCTTGTCGGTATTGGTATCGTCAGAACGGATAGGACTCTCTTCCGAAGTTTCCTCGTCATCCTCGATTCCGAAGATATTTCGCATATCTTCATCAGCCTCCAGCAAATCGGCTACCTTATCCCTCAGGTCGTCGAGGAAACGTTTGACAGCGATGCCATGATGTCATTAGTATAGTCGATAGACTTCTGCTCGCTGAATACGGTCACGGCAAGCATCTTCTGGCTTTTATGATTTCGGCAAGCAAGTCTGGATCATTCTTGCAATCCTCGGTCAACTGCTCTGCAAAGCTACGGAAGTCAGGCTGCTGTTCGTAGCTGCCGCAATTCGTAGAAACCAGCAGCCATCCCAGGAGGCACGCACTTTCACCTCATCGTCATCTGCCAGGCGGTAGATATCGTAGAGCAAAGTGAATTTACCCATATCGAAAACGGTGGCGGCAGAGAGCGTAATGGCACTCACCAGCAGCTGGGAGGTCAAGGAATCAACTGTAGGCGAAAGGATGGTGTCTTTGACAACAGCACGTTCCTCATTATTCCAATATCCAGAAGAGACAAATCTGTCGAAGATCTTTTCGCGATACTCTTCCCACTCCTGATACAGACGGGCTGAAGCCTGGTCTTGCTCCTCCTTCGAGAGGTCGTGGTTCAGGAAAAGCATCGCCTCACGGGAAACGAATTTCTCGAGGGTTGCTTCACCTCTTTGATATCTATCGCCTCGCCCTGCTTTTTCAAATCCTTGAAAATACCCTGGTCTGAACGGATATCCATCTCGATATCTACCAGAAGCTGATCAAGCTCAGAAACAGCGCCGAAGACAAACTTCGTTCTAGCCTCGGGTGTCATTTCCGGGATATCAAGCTCCTCTGATGGTTTGACATACTGCTTGAGAAAGCCAAGCATATCATCAGGCAACTTCTTGCACTGCAAGAGACTCATGTTGGCGAGAACGGTTTTCAGCAAACCATGCATCAGACGGCGCATATACTGCTTATGGTTCGGACAATTTTCAAAAATTGCTACAAGTATTGGCTTGCATTCGGTAAAACGCTGCTGATGAATCAAATCACGCATTTCATCTACCTTCTCCAACAAAAAATCCTGATCCAGAACATCTTCTTCTGGGTTATTAGACTCTTCTGACAAATTTACTTCTTCTGACATAATTGTAGTTGTTTAATTGTTAATATCTGCCACCTTGAGATCTCGCTGGCGAGGCTCCATAGCGTGACTGTACTTTAATTTTGGCAGATTGCTAACGGTTTGGGCATCAATACCATAATACTTGGTCAGTAAAGCGGCATAGTGGTGTACGCCATTCTTATTGATGCTATCTACAGCGATGTCGTAAGCTTTCAAGAATCTGTCGATTTGTTTTTTTCTTCGGGGTTCCGCCTTCAGTTTGCTGCGGAAGGCAATCACTCCCAACTGGAAGTTCTTGTCTCTACTATCCGCCAGTGCACATGCTTAGCCATTCTTGCCTGTGTGGCGTATGGCTCCGGCATCCAGGCGGCATCCATCTCATTGTTGAGGAGCATGCGCAGGCGGATGTTCAGGTCGTTGATCTGCACGCGATATACGTCATACTTGGTCTTCACGCTGTCGATGACAAGCGTTGAGAGATAATCGGTGGCAGAATGACGGGTCATGGCTATCATCTTGTCTGACAGCTGCTTCAGCTCCGAGATACGCGCCTTGCGGTTGGTGATAAGCTGCCAGTACAGATTGGTAGAGACAGGATAGAAGAGCTGTGTACCCTGCTTCTGCAGGCGGGCAGCTCTCACCAGGTCGGTCACCGTACCCTCTACCCTCTTTCGGGCGATGGCTGTATCGCAGTCCATCTGCGCATTGTAGCGATAGAGATGTACCGTTACTCCCTGCTTCAGGAAGATGCTGTCCTCGTAAGCCAGATATACCGGAAGACAATCAAGCGTAGGCATCACACCCACCTTGAGCGAAGCCCGGTCGATGCTGTCGAGTTGGGCCTTCTCCTGTTTGCTCAGTCGCAGTCGCTTCTGCTGTGAATCGCCGCAACTGGCCATTCCCAGCAGAAGTGCTGAAACCAGACATATCATGATTGAAAATTTCTTCATTGTATTTTTACTCTACATTCTTCATCGTATATATCTGACATAGAGATTTTACTCTTTTTACGCTGTCAGAGCTTACTCCACATAAAGCACGAGTCCCTTCAGGTATTCGCCCTCAGGATGATAGATGTTGATAGGATGATCGGCTGGCTGATGCAACTGGTGCAGGATGCGAACCTTTCTTCCTGCCTGGGCTGCTGCAGTAAACACAGCGTTGCGGAAATTATCCTTGGTAACCACCTGAGAGCAGCTGAAGGTGAAGAGGATTCCACCCTTCTTGATTCTCTGCAAGCCCTTTACATTCAGGCGGGTATATCCCTTCAGCGCATTGCGCAGCGCAGCACGGTGCTTGGCAAAGGCTGGAGGATCGAGGATGATGAGATCATACTGCTGGTCGTGCTCATCCAGATACTTGAAGGCATCCTCGCAGAATGCCTCGTGGCGTGGGTCGCCAGGGAAGTTGAGAGCGATGTTCTCATTGGTCAGCTCGATAGCCTTGGCGCTGCTATCCACGGAGTGAACCGCCTTGGCATTGCCGCGCATGGCATAGACTGAGAAACCGCCGGTATAGCAGAACATGTTGAGCACGCTCTTGCCCTTGGCGTAATGCTCGAGCAGGGAGCGGTTCTCACGCTGATCTACGAAGAAACCGGTCTTCTGACCGCGCAGCCAGTCGATATGGAACTTCAATCCGTTCTCCACAGCCACGTCATCGGCATCGCCACCCAGGATAAAGCCATTCTCCTGACGCAGGTCTGCCTTGTATGGCAGGGTGGTCTCGCTCTTGTAGTAGATGTTCTGCAGCTCGTCGCCCATCACCTGCTTCAGCGCCTTGGCAATCTCCATACGGCATACATGCATACCCACACTGTGAGCCTGCATCACGGCAGTAGGACCATAGCAGTCGATAACGAGACCCGGCAGGTTATCTCCCTCGCCATGCACCATCGATAGGTGTTGTTGTCTGGATTGCCGGCGATATCTACCGCCAGACGCATCTTGTAAGCCGACTCCAGTCGGGCGCACCAGAATTCGTTGTCGATATCCACATCGCTGAAAGAGAGCACTCTCACGGCGATGGAGCCGATCTGATAGTGACCGATGGCGATGAAGTCGCCAGCAGTAGTGAAAACCCTTACGGTTTCTCCTTCCTCTATATCATTGTCCATGCGCTGGATAGCGCCGGAGAATATCCATGGATGGAATCTCTTGAGAGATTCTTCTTTACCTTTCTTTAAATATACGTTCTTATACATTATTATATTATATAGTCTTTTAAGTTCTATCAATCTCTCATTTACGAAAAATCGAATACATCAACCTAGAACTCTACCAGCTCGTAATCGTCAGCCTTGCTGAGACGGTTGAACTCCTCGTAGATATGAATGCAGCACCATGCGTCCGTGGCGGCATATCTGCACTGAGCCTCTCTGAGCTCCTGGGATTCCCAGTTGCTGAGTCGCTGAGCCTTACTGATTTTCTGATGGAAGAGGTTGGCGTAGATTTTCTGCAAGCTCATATCCTTGATGCCGAATTTCTTAGCCACATCCTGCAACTCGATGAAATATCCCGGCTTGAAATCGCATCTGCGATGCAACTGCAAGAGGTCATCATGCAAGACAATCCCACTTTTGGCACCTTTTTATCCTCCAGGAATCGGATGATGGCTGGTGTCATACCCGTGAGATGCAGGCGGAAGAGATAGCAGGTATCGCGGGTACTCACCTGCAGCAGTGATACCTGGAAGTGCATACCCTTGGAGAAACTTGGTCGTGTCTCCGTATCCACACCCAGAATATCCTGTCCCAGGAGATATTCTACAGCGGCATCTGTATCTTCAGCCTTATCTATCACTATCATATTGCCAGGAAAGAGAATTCGAGGCAGGCTATTGATAGTTTTCTTTTCGAAACTAGTGAAAATTATCTTCATTACTGCTATTTATTCATTACAAGTTGCAAAATTAGCAAAAAATCCCGAAAAAAAGGAGCGTTTCTCAATCTTTTTTGCTAATTTTGCAGTTAAATATTAAAAAGGAATAGAAAAATGGCAAAGAAAAAAACATCAGGCAAAACTAAATCATTTAGCGAAGCCATTGGTTTACAATATATTTTCAACAATACGATTACCGATTTCTTCCTCGGACTCGCCTTGCTCGTAGTTGCTGTCGTCATGATGTTGGCGATGATATCCTTCCTCAGTACGGGCGCTGCGACCAGAGCTTGCTGGAGAACATGCAGCCTGGAGAATGGACCAACACCCAGCAGCTGTTCCAGAACTACTGCGGATCCATGGGAGCCATCCTCTCCTATTGGCTGATGGCGGTGAACTTCGGCTTTCCTGCTTCCTGATTCCCTGCTTCGTGGTGATGGTGGGTTTCCAGCTGATGAATGTCTATCGCGTGAATCTCTGGAAGTGGTTCTTCTGCATGATGGTGGTGATGATCTGGTCATCCGTCACCTTCGCCAAGTTCCTCACTCCTATCTTCGGTAGTCTCATCTTCAATCCGGGCGGAAAGCACGGCATGTTTGTGGTCCAGACCTTGGAGAATGTCATTGGTCCTCCGGGACTCACCGCCATCCTTCTCTTCGTGGCCATTGCATTCCTCACCTATATCACCACCGAGACCATCACCATCGTGAGAAAGGCACTCAACCCTATCGGCTATATATCTAATAAGGTGAAAATTCGAGATTACCAACCACAGGGAGGAGCTGGAGGAGAATAATGCCATCGATGAAGCTTACCGGAATGCCGCCCAGGTACGGTGCAGGATGAGGAGGATGAGATGGACGAGAATTCTCAGACTCGGGAGACAACTCCTGACCAGAACCAGGAAAGTTCCCTGCAGCAGGAGATGGACAAGGAGCAGAAGGACGGAAATGAGAAGACCACCTCGCCAATCGACCTTGATGCAGCCGCAGCCGATGACAGCCAGCAGCTGATGCCGACAAGAACGTGGCTGCTCCGAGTCTGATTCAGCAGCAGCGTGAACTCAGAGCCCAGCGCGCAGAAAGAGAGCGCCAGGAGATGGCTGCAGCCGCTGCCGCTTCGGCTCATATCGGAATGGATATCTCTGTGGCTACCGGAGAGGAGAAGGCTACCAGCAACACCGTAAGCAATGCCGAGGTGCTCAATACGCCTATCAATCCGAAGGAGCCGTTCACAAGATACAAGTACCCTACCCTCAACCTGCTGAAGAAATACGACGGCCAGGAGGTGTCTATCGACGAAGAGGAGCAGAAGGCCAACAAGAACCGAATCATCGAGGTGCTGGGCAACTTCGGCGTACAGATCAAGACTATCCGTGCACAGTGGGCCCTACCATCACTCTCTACGAGATTCAGCCTGCTGAGGGTGTGCGCATCTCCAAGATCAAGAACCTGGAGGATGATATCGCCCTGAGCCTCGCAGCCCTGGGTATCCGTATCATCGCTCCTATCCCTGGCAAGGGAACCATCGGTATCGAGGTGCCTAATGCCAAGGCGAATATCGTGAGCATGGAGAGCATCCTGAACTCCAAGAAGTTCCAGGAAACCAAGATGGAGCTGCCTATCGCGCTGGGCAAGACCATCACCAACGAGGTGTTCATGGTGGATCTGGCGAAGATTCCTCACCTGCTCGTTGCCGGTGCCACCGGTCAGGGTAAGTCTGTTGGTCTGAACGCCATCATCACTTCCCTGCTCTACAAGAAGCATCCTAACGAGCTGAAGCTGGTGCTCATCGACCCTAAGAAGGTGGAGTTCAGCGTATATTCACGCATCACCAACAAGTTTATGGCTGCCGTTCCGGATGAGGAGGAGCCTATCATCACCGATGTAACCAAGGTGGTGAGAACGCTGAACAGCCTCTGCGTGCTGATGGACAGCCGCTACGACCTGCTGAAGAAGGCGGGAGCCAGAAACATCAAGGAGTATAATCAGAAATACGTGAACCACAGACTGAAACTGACTGATGGTCACGAATTTATGCCATACATCGTGGTAATTATCGATGAGTTTGGAGATTTGATCATGACAGCCGGCAAGGAGGTAGAGCTTCCTATCGCCCGCATCGCCCAGCTGGCCCGTGCCCGTGGGGTATCCACATGATCATCGCTACCCAGCGTCCTACCACCAGCATCATCACCCGGTAACATCACCCAGATCGGCGGTT
>ENA-OQCS01001662-OQCS01001662.1-human-gut-metagenome-genome-assembly--contig:-NODE-1662-length-10954-cov-2.117207_pt1 | contig 10954 bp, 12 predicted proteins | sample MGYA00242757_ERZ504575 | MGnify/ENA primary metagenome ERZ504575 (study PRJEB26092, sample SAMD00036297) | human gut metagenome | host: Homo sapiens | study: EMG produced TPA metagenomics assembly of... | reverse complement strand
TATCCTAAAAAAACCAATGGTGCAGACTGATAACAGTCAAAGCCATTGGTTTTTCTTTATCCAAATATGTTCTCTGGTTTCTTCTACAATTTTTTATTTTTACTTTTTTCATTTTTCAAAAATTTCACATTTTCATCCCTTGGTTTTTCTTACGTTATGTTAAATTTCACACCAAAAAGAACCTGCTGCCACAATTGCATATTCACCTGCAAAATGCTATACTCGGATAAGAAATGTTAATGAAAAGAGGTTTTATTATGAGAGCATATGAACGACTTTTTAAATTATGTAGTAGTCCGTACCCCAAGTGATGAACACAGTACGACTTCTCCTTCTTCCCAGTGTCAGTTCGACTGGCACGTATTCTGGCAGATGAGATGACTGCCTCGGGATTTCTGACGTAGTGGATGAATTCTGCTATGTATACGGAAAGATTCCTGCCACACCGGGATACGAGAATAAGCCATCTATCGGATTTATCGCACACATGGATACCGTTTCCGATTACTGTGACCATGATATCATCCCGGTCGTACACAAGAACTACGATGGCGGTGATCTGCCGCTTGGCACAAGTGGACGTACCCTTACCGTAAAAGCTTTTCCGCATCTTCCATCTCTTGCCGGACGCACCCTGATCACAACAGACGGTACAACCGTTCTTGGTGCCGATGATAAAGCCGGAGTTGCCGAGATCATGACCATGGCTGAAGCACTGTTCAAAGAAAATATTCCTCATGGACCGATCTCAATCGCTTTTACACCAGATGAAGAAGTCGGTGGTGGAACTGATCATTTTAACGTGGAAAAATTTGGTGCACAGTTTGCCTACACTCTGGATGGCGATACCGAAGGCGAAATTCAATATGAAAACTTCCATGCATGCAAGGCAGATTTTGAAATTACAGGATTTGCTGTGCATCCCGGTTCCAGCAAGGATACGATGATCAATGCGTGCCTGGTTGCTGCCGAAATCAACAACATGCTTCCAGGCCTTGAAATCCCGCGTGAAACAGAGGATTATGAAGGATTCTACCATCTGACCGGTATGAGTGGAGATGTGGCAAAAGCTGAGCTTCATTATATTGTAAGAGATCATGACAAGAATCTGTTTGAAGCCAGAAAAGAAACTCTTCGCCATATTGAAAAAACTCTCAATGAAAAATGGGGCGACGGTACTGTAAAACTTACAATTACCGACCAGTACCAGAATATGGCTGAAATTATTGCCGGATGCATGCATCTGATTGAGAATGCAAAGAAAGCCTGTGAAAATGCGGGCGTTGCGCCGCTTGTGCTTCCGATCCGCGGCGGAACAGACGGATGCCAGCTCAGCTTTATGGGACTTCCCTGCCCGAACCTCGGAACAGGGGGGCATGCATTCCATGGACCATATGAACACATCACGGCAGAAGGAATGGACAAGGCTGTGGATATCGTGGTTGAACTTGTGAAATTATACGCGGAGATGTAAAGGGTTGTCTGACGGACAGAAGAAATAATACAATAGGGATCACAGACGTTTCGGAATCCAAGAGCATCTAGGTCTGTAGTAAATTTGCTAAAAGCAGTAAGAAAAATGACAAACTCGCTGGCGCTCAGACAGTGTCATTTTTTCTTACTAACGCAAATCTGCTACAGACTAAGATGCTTAGGATTCCTGCAAATGTCTGTGATCCCTATTGTATTATTTCTTCTTGTACTGTCGAAAAGTTTTATATATGGATAAGAGTTCCAGGCTCAAGTGAATTTTTTTGGTTAGGATGTCCATATTGCAGGTTATTCAGTTTTATGTTATGTAGCTTTATTTTTATGCTGTTGTTTTTTACATTAAATGGATATTTTATTCAAAGTGTCACATTTCAGGGTTGTATTTCGTCTTTATTTATAGAACGTTCAATAAAGATATGAAAGAAGGTGTTATTTTTATATGCGTGAGTTTTCTGACAGTGAGAAGTTGGAACGATTGTATGAGTTGTATGAGCAGAAGATGTATGCGGTGGCTTTTTCGATTCTGAGGAATGAGTGGCAGGCTGAAGATGCGGTGCAGGATGCTTTTGTACGGTTGCTTAAGAATATACGAAAGCTTCGGGATCTGGAAGATGAAAAAACACGGTCCTATGTTCTTCAGACGATTCAAAGTGCTTCCCTCGATCAGTACCGGAAAAATCAAATAACGTCCAATGCAACGGTTCCAATCAAAGATATGGATTTTGCTGATGAGCGTGATGATATTATGAAGCTGGTCAGCCGTCTTGCCGGTGACTCTGTCCTTGAGCAGATCCTTGGAAAACTTCCCGACTCTTATCGCGATGTGATCCTGTTCCGCTGTGTACACCAGCTTTCGGTAAAAGAAACAGCTTCCGTCCTTGAAATCGGCGAATCTCTGGTTCGGAAACGTCAGCAAAGAGCATTGAAAAAACTCAGATTGATCATAGGAGATGATATGTATGCAAAACAAAAAATTTGACCAAATAAGCCTTGAAGAATTTGATTCTATGAATATGGATCACACTTTTTCCGATAACTATAACCGAAAAAAGCAGAACTTACTGCATGCTGTCTCGGAAAGTGAACATAACCGGCATCGAAACCATCTTTACCGTGTTGCCGCTGCCATCGTTGCCCTTTCCCTCCTTCCCGCAACCGCATATGCAGCTGACAGACTGCTTCAAATGCATTACAACAGTACCGGAACATACAGCGGTGATCTTTCTCTAACGACTACCTCAAAAGATACTGTATTTTCTCCGGTAAAGCTGACTCCAACTTATTTACCTGATGGAAGTATTGCTGCTTCAGACCGTGGACCTGACAAGTACTATGTCCCTTCCGATACAGAATCTTCTTCACATGGTACTGTATTTTCTCTCTACAAGATGGATACCGATGATTTTACATTTTCGCACTCCTATATGACTTCTCGTGAAGAATTTAATGCCAATGGAAATGATGCGGTTCTGATGACTTTCGACTCTTCTGGAGTCTTTGATAAGGATGCCTACGTCGTCTTCCAGGATTCAGGCTATATTGTTGAAATCAATATGGGAAATGCAATCACCAATGAAGAAGCGAAAAAGATTGCTTCTGGTGTGACACTTACGCCTGCTACAGATTCTGACGCTACCTTTGCAGGTTCTTTGTCCGAACTTAAAACGGAATTAGCTGAAGATGCAGCTGCACCAAAAGCACTACAGACTACCTGGCTTAAAGTAAATGATACCTGGACCGACGAAACCTGTGGCTATCAGATGACTGTTAAAAAAGTAGAAGCTTTTGATAATATCCGTTCACTTAACGCAGATTTCTTTACTGATAATGGTAAAAATCTTCCAGATGGTTCGATTAACGACAACGGAGATCTTATATCATATAATCGTGCTATTATTCAGGTCGGAAATGGAACGACTCACTCAATACACAAACAGGTACTGCACAGATTCATCGAAAATTATTATATGTAACTCTTGAGATTACAAATCCATCCGACAATCCTTTTTCCGATACGGAATCCTGTGTAAATTATGATCTGACCATTCCGTCCGAAAATCCAGACGGATATTATAACAATGCATTGTTCGATAATCCAACATACAAAGATGTTATCAATTATCCAATTTATTTTGATGCCTCTGTATGCTCCGACAACTCTGACCATCATTACTTTTTCACCAGTCTTGAAAAAAGGACAGACCATCACCTGCCATCTTGGTATATTGTCGATGAAGATCTGTTGGATCAGCTTTGTCTCAATACCTCTTTTGACGGACAGATTGGACAGTTTGTGACTCTTTACAAGTAAACAAATATTTTAAACAAAACCGAGTTGCCGCATATCACTAAAATCCATGCGCCAACTCCGGTTTCTTAAATTTGAAAATATTCTTTTAACTGTCCCAGTATTATCCCCATCAGCTTTGTCCTTGCTTCCACGCTCGCCCATGCTACATGTGGTGTAATCAGCAGTTTTTTGCTATCTTTTATTTTTCGCAGCGGATTCGTCTCACTCATCGGCTCCTGACAAAGTACGTCAAGTCCGGCCGCAGCTATCTCGTCATTTTCCAATGCCTCATACAGATCCTGCTCGACTACGATCGGACCACGTCCGAGATTCAGGAAAATACAGTTTTTTTTCATTTTTGCAAATGCTGCTTTATCCATTAAGCCCTCTGTATGTTCATTTAACGGTGCATGAATGGATATAATGTCAGATTTTGCAAGCAATGTATCCAGATCTACCTGTTCGTAACCTTCCTGCGCCGAACGCCCTGATGCCGAGTAATAAATAATCTGTGCTCCAAATGCTTTTGCGATATCCGCAACTCTCCGTCCAATTGTTCCCAGACCTATGACTCCCCACGTTTTGCCACTGATCTCCGTAAATGCTCTGCAAAATGCGTAATATTGTATCATTGATGTAACGCTCTTCTTTTACATAATCATCGTAATAACGTATCTTTTCCAGCAGATAGAGAAGCATTGCAAAAGTGTGCTGTGCCACCGTTTCTGTCGAATAGCCCGCTACATTTCTCCATGCAACACCTCTTTTTTCCAGATATTCTTTATCCAGATTGTTGGTCCCCGTTGCCGTCACACATACCAGCTTTAAATTCTCTGCTTTTCCAATCGTCTGCTCATTGACCTGTACTTTATTTAAAATAATCACATCTGCATCCTGAACTCTTTCCGGTACTTCTTCTGATGTAGAAAAATCGTATTTTACGACTTCACCTAACCTGTCAAATCCAGAAAGATCAATATCTTCTCCAATTGTTTTTACATCCAAAAAACTATTTTCATAATCTGTTCCTCACTTTATCACTGTAATTTGCAACTTTTTCTGTTCATTATCATAACAAATTTATTTTACGTATACAACCCAAACAACCGTTGACATCCTTATCCTATGGCGCGTATACTAAAGAAATGAAGAGCATTTGCGATTATATCCTGATATAATTAGCAGATGTTTTTTTTGGTCTTTCTGGCAAGCCTTCGCTTTTTATAAATCACATTCCATCAACATCAAGGAGGATACTATCATGAATCAGAACAAAGCTTTGGAACTTACAAAAGATATCGCAACTGATATTATCGGAGGAATCCTGATCGCTGTCGGTGTCTATAATTTGCTGCCGCCGCAAAGTTTCCGATGGTAGGGGTAAACGGAATCGCCCTGATCTTTTACCAATTGTTTGGACTGCCGATCGGTACTGTTGCCCTGATCCTTAACATCCCGATCGCCATCTGTTGTTTTCGGCTTCTGGGTCGCAGATTTTTCCTGAATTCAGTCCGGACGATCATCATTACTTCCATAATCATGGACGCGATCGCACCGCTGTTCCCGGTTTATCAGGGTGACAGACTTCTTTCTGCCATCTGCTGCGGTGTCCTTTCCGGACTTGGTTATGCAATGATCTATATGCGGGATTCTTCAACCGGAGGCTCTGACTTTATCATGATGTCGATCAAAGCACTGAATCCTCACCTTTCCCTTGGAAATATTGCATTTGCACTGGATGCAGTAATTGTGATCCTCGGAACCGTAATTGTATCCCGTGACGTGGACAGTCTGATCTACGGTCTGATCGTCAGCTATCTGCTCTCTCTTGTTATGGATAAAGTTATGTACGGAATTGATGAAGGAAAGCTTGCCCTGATCGTAACCGATCCCGAGCACAGTACTGAAATCTGCTTCAAAATCGATGAAGTTCTCGGACGCGGCTCTACAATTTTAAATGGTATGGGAAGTTATTCCAAAGATGATAAGCACATCATAATGTGCGCCTGCAACAATAAGCAGATGTACGGAATCCGCAAGCTGATCAAAACGATTGATCCAAAATCCTTCCTTGTAATCATGGAATCGAATGATGTAGTGGGTGAAGGATTTAAAGATGAGTAAATTGCGGTCAGCTTTTTCAGACAGCTAAGCAAATCATCCGTATCACTTGTTGGACACTTTGCATCAAAAATAGAATTCCTGATAATAAAAACCGGAGGCTCATGTGTCTTTTTACACAAGCCTCCGGTTTTTCTATAATCTGCCAAGCCAATACTTCGCTTTTATACACACTCTGATTCCCTGTCCTTTTTTAAGTCCGGCTCTTCCTATGAATTCAGATCTTCTGTGATTGATTTAAGGTTCATGAAGTTTGTCAGATAATCTGCTGTACCAGTCTTCGCATCTGTTCCGGACATGTTAAATCCACCAAATGGATGCTGAAGTACAACTGCTGCTGTAGATTTTCTATTAAAGTATAAGTTACCTACCTGGAATTCTACTTTTGCTCTCTGGATATTTTCACGTGTCTCACTGTATACAGATCCTGTCAGACCATATTCTGTCTGGTTTGCTACATCAAGTGCTTCATCAAAAGAATCTACTTTGATAACAGCAAGGACTGGTCCAAAGATTTCTTCATTGGCAATTCTTGCATCTCTCTTGATATCGCGGATTACAGTAGGATCAATATAATATCCTTCTGCGTCACTGTATGTACCACCGAATACAACATTTCCTTCTTTACGTCCGATCTCGATGTAATTTGTAATGCTGTTATAAGCGCCCTGGTTGATAACCGGTCCCATCGTTGCATTGCTTTCGCCTGATCCCTGGTTTGCCTTCAGTTCTGCTGCGCATTTTACAACTTCATCTACAAACTCATCATATACATCTGCCAGAACAATTGCTCTTGAGCATGCAGAGCATTTCTGTCCCTGGAATGTAAATGCAGAGCTTGCAACTCCATTTGCTGCTTTCTTGATATCTGCTGTTGAATCTACGATAATTGCATTCTTTCCACCCATCTCAGCTACAACACGTTTGATCCATCTCTGTCCGTCAGCGATCTTGGCTGCATGTTCATTGATTCTGCATCCAACTGCTTTTGATCCTGTGAAGTTTACAAATCTTGTAAGCGGATGTTCTACGATGAAGTCACCAATCTCAGATCCTGATCCTGGAATGTAACTTACTACGTCAGCCGGAATACCAGCTTTCTGGCAGAGTTCTACGAATTGTATGCAACGATCGGAGCGTCTGAAGACGGTTTACAGCAGATCGTGTTACCGGTAACAACTGCCGATACGATCATTCCACCAAACAGTGAGAGTGGGAAGTTCCATGGAGAAACAGCCACACCTACACCGATCGGGATGTAAACGCATTTTGTAAGTTCATCTGTAGGAACCAGTTCTTTTCCTTTTTCCAGATTCTGGATATGCATTACATAAGAATTGATAAAGTCAAGCTGTTCGCAAAGTTCTCCGTCAGCTTCTCCCCAGTTCTTTCCACTTTCAAGGACATTCCATGCATCCATGATGAAACGGTTCTCGATCAGAAGTGCTGCAAGTCTTCTTAATACACGTACTCTTTCTTCTACAGATGTCAGGCTCCATTTTTTGAATGCTTCGTAAGATGCCTTAATTGCCTCATCAGCCTGTTCTTTGCTGCATGAGCATGCATATCCGAGTACTTCCTTTGTAGCCGGTGATACAGAAGCGATCTTCTTTTCTGTCTCAACTTTCTTTCCACCGATGATCAGCGGGTAAACAGCACCTGCTTCTGCATGAGCCTGTTTGAATGCTTCTTCTATTTTCTTTTTATTTTCTTCCAATGTGAAATCAACTTCTACTGCGTTTTTAAATCCTGTAAGCATGTACTTATGTCCTCCTTGAACTATGGTCTGTAAATTGTTTATTATTGTAACAGCAAATTTTCCCCACGTCAATATGTTAAAGTAAAAAAATGTATTTTCGTATACAATTATACCGTTTATGTTTTAACAAACAACTTTCACATTTTCGTTCTATTGACATTTTATCTCAATGGATATAAGATATTATCTAAATGGTTCTTTTTAGAACTATTTTATTTCACAGGAACTTTCTATGAAATAAAAAGGCACATTCTTTTTTATTGTAAAAACGGAGGTGTATGGATGAACATTACATATCTGCTTGTATTAATGCAGCGAATTGGTAAAATGCATGAACAGAAGTTGAAAGAATTATGCCGCCAGTATGATCTCTCGCTGATCGAGGCTAAGATCATTGCTTTCTTACATAATAACCCCACAAAAAGATACCGCAGGTGATATCGTCGAGCTACGGATGCTCTCAAAAGGGAATGTATCCCAGGCAGTTGATCTTTTATGTCAGAAGGGGCTTCTTTCAAAAACAGCAGACCAGACGGATCGCAGGAAAACGCATCTTTCCCTGCTGCCATCATGTGAAAATGTTACCGGAACAATCGACACGTTCCAGTCTGCTTTTTACCAAAATCTGTTTGACGGATTTTCGTTAGAAGAATTCCAGATGTTCGCATCGCTGAATGAACGTCTGGCATCCAACGTAGCAACTATTTATCACAAAGGAGATTATTAGACATGAACAAAGACAAAGATTTTCTGGGTACTGAACCCGTCGGAAAGCTGATGTTCCGGCTGGCGCTTCCGACGATCACCGCACAGCTCATCAATATGCTGTACAACATTATTGACCGTATTTACATCGGACACATTCCTGGTAATGGGGCACTTGCCCTTACCGGAGTCGGCGTATGTATGCCACTGATTATGATCATTTCCGCTTTTGCCGCACTGGTTGGAGGCGGTGGTGCACCGCGTGCTTCGATTGAAATGGGAAAAAATGATCTTAATACTGCAGAACATATTTTGGGTAACTGCTTTTTCCTGCAGATTCTGATTTCTATAATCCTGACAGTCATCCTGCTGTTTGGTAACCGTACTTTTCTTCTTGCCTTCGGTGCCAGTGAAAATACGATTGAATACGCTGTAAATTATATGAACATTTACGCTGTCGGCACTATTTTCGTCCAGCTTACCCTTGGCATGAATATGTTTATCACCACACAGGCTTTGCCAAAACAGGTATGCTCTCTGTTCTGATCGGAGCAGTGATGAACATTATTCTGGATCCGCTGTTTATCTTTGCATTCCATCTGGGTGTCAGAGGTGCTGCGCTTGCCACAATTCTGTCACAGGCAGTCTCCTGCATCTGGGTTCTTTCTTTCCTTTGCGGAAAAAAGACGATCCTGCACATCCGGAAAAAGAATCTCATCCTGAAACCGGAGATTATTCTTCCTTGTGTCGCTCTCGGGCTTGCCACATTTATCATGCAGGCTAGTGAGAGTATCATCTCCGTATGCTTCAACTCTTCTCTGCTGAAATACGGAGGAGATATCGCAGTTGGTGCCATGACGATTCTTACCAGTGTCATGCAGTTCGCAATGCTGCCGTTGCAGGGCCTGGGACAGGGTGCACAACCAGTCCTGAGTTATAATTACGGTGCAAAAAACGGAGATCGTGTAAAAAAAGCTTTCAGGCTTCTTTTAACAGCAAGCCTCTGTTATTCCACACTTCTGTGGGCATTTATTATGCTCTTCCCTCAGGTGTTTGCAGAAATGTTTACTTCAGATTCTGCACTGCTTGGTTTTACTAAATCAGCACTCCGGATTTACTGTGCCTGCCTGCTGCTTTTCGGAATCCAGATTGCATGTCAAATGGCATTTACATCATTCGGAAAAGCAAAGGCTTCGATTGCTGTCGCTGTTACACGTAAATTTATCCTGTTGCTACCACTGATCTATCTGCTTCCGCATATTCTGACCGGGGACAAGACCAATGCAGTATATATGGCTGAACCGATTGCAGACTTCCTGGCTGTATCCTTCACGACGGTTTTGTTTACGTTTCAGTTTAGGAAAGTGTTGAAAGAACTTGAGGGGTAGTCGCAAGAGGGCATAAAAAATAATCCCTGGTAGCTGCTAAGTTGCACGAACCATTCCAACGAGCCTTTCAAAGCATCAATTGTGTCAGCAATGGCTTCCACAATTGATTAAGTCTCGTTTCCATCGTGCAAAGACGCATCTACCAGGGATTATTTTTTATTTACGTTGTTGACTGAGTTTTACTTCTTTGACCGGGTGTTGAACTGGAGCCATAAACAATGGGATATATATTCAAATAGATTTACTCTTTACCCTAATTTAATAGGCTTAGGCCTCCTGACCGTCAGCGAGCCTGGTTTCTTCTTCCGGGAATAATAGACCAAAAATCTTTCTTACTAATGGACCGGCGAAGCAGAGCTGCCAGAAAATGCCATCGGGAAGTTGATTGCAGTGGTCTGGAACCAGACGGATACGAACTGGGTTCCGGCATTTTTGAAGAGCAGGGTTGCTGCGAAGCTCATAAGCGGACACATTCCTATGACGGATACTACGGAAATGGCTATCACCAGGTGAAAGGCATTGTCTCTTTCCAGATTAACAATGGAAAATGCTTTTTTCTTTGCAAATGGTCCAATCAGGAAGAAATCAAGAATGAATGCAATTGGTCCCATGATGACCAGCTCGTGGAATGCATTAAAAAATACCTGGTTGTTCATTCCTCCTACGTTGAGAGCAATGTTGTAACAGATCATGGTATAAACCATCACGAACACCATGATAAATTGTGAAAATAACGTTCTTGAAATTTGTTTTTTGGCATAAAAATATCCTCCTTCATAATAAGCGTAACAGAAAATGTGTTGTTCGTTCATCATTCCGGAGGAATGTATCGTTTCCAATATAACCGAGATTCTATTCTTTTTTCTGCATGGCATATGCCAGACGATGCCACATCAGCGAGATTTATAATACCTCAAATCTTTAAAAACAGTCAAGTATTTTTTCAGATACATTGAATCATTTTTATCTCTTTTTTCCAAATAAAGAACTCCATACCGTCAGGACCGCTCCTGCAAAAAGAGCCAGATCCGAGAGATTAAAAGTGATATCCGAGAGTTTCCTGTTCTTTGTTTTCAGAGACAGATAATCGACCACATAACCTCTTTTGAAACGGTCATAAGTATTACCAACTGCTCCGCCCAGCATCAGCGATGTTCCAAGCTTTGCCAGTTTGCGTCCCGGTTCTTTCCAAAGAAGGTG
>ENA-OQCS01001661-OQCS01001661.1-human-gut-metagenome-genome-assembly--contig:-NODE-1661-length-10955-cov-5.647211_pt1 | contig 10955 bp, 10 predicted proteins | sample MGYA00242757_ERZ504575 | MGnify/ENA primary metagenome ERZ504575 (study PRJEB26092, sample SAMD00036297) | human gut metagenome | host: Homo sapiens | study: EMG produced TPA metagenomics assembly of... | reverse complement strand
AAAAATTTAAGAGATGTGTATGTTGAACGTTATTTGTTTTCAATTTTTGTAGTTGTAAAAGTTCCAAAACTGCCTATTAACGAATACAAAATTATTAACCAATATCGTTTAACATACGCACTGTGTGGTGGTTTGAATCACGTAAATTATTTGAATATTATAAAAGAGATCATGTGTCGGCAACCGTACGGACACGTCTGCACTTAGCGAGTGGATGGTCGTTAGACCATTCAGGAGCTTAGTACAGCTACGTGGGAGTCCGAACGCGAGTGGGTTGCAGACACATGATCTCTTTTTATAATATTCCACCAATAATTTCCGTCTTCAAACTACAAATCACAATTTGCAATAAATTTCGTAAAATGTTAAGATTAATAAAGAAACACACCCAAGGAGAAATGCAAAAATGGAAGAAAGATGGGACATTTACGATAAGAATAAACAACTGACAGGCCGTACAATGAAGAGAAATGACTGGACATTAAAAGATGATGAATATCATCTGACAGTTCTTGGAGTCATTAGAAGATCAGATGGCAAATTTTGATCACAAAGAGAGTTATGACAAAGGCATGGGCACCAGGATGGTGGGAAGTGTCTGGTGGTGCTGCGCAGGCAGGGGAAGCATCTTATGATGCAGTTCTTCGTGAAGTGAAAGAAGAAACAGGACTGGATGTTAAAGATGCTGAAGGCGGATATATGTTTACATACAAGAGAGAGAATCCAGGAGAAGGAGATAACTATTTTGTAGATGTTTATCGTTTTACATTAGATATCGATGACAGTGATGTAAACTTCAGGAAGCAGAGATTGATGGCTATATGTTTGCCTCAATAGATGAGATTAAAGTATTTGCACAGGAAGGGATTTTCCTGCACTATGACAGTATAAAAAAGGTGTTTGAGTAAGGCAATGAGTTCAACAATAAAACGTAATAAATATGAAATTGATATGTGCAATGGAACGATTATGGATAAACTGATCTCATTTTCGTTACCATTGATGTTATCCGGAATTTTGCAGCTGATGTTTAATGCAGTGGATATTATAGTTATTGGAAGATTTAGTGGGAGCCAGTCGCTTGCAGCGGTTGGATCAACCACTGCCCTGATCAATATGTTTACCAATTTATTTATTGGAATATCCCTTGGAGCGAATGTTTTATCCGCAAGATTTTATGCGGCGGGCAAAGATAAAGAAATGTCTGAAACCGTTCATACGGCAATCACACTGGCGCTGATCAGCGGAATTATTATGGTCTTTGTAGGATTGATCTTTGCAAAACCAGTATTAGAATTAATGGATACACCAGATGATGTGATCAATCTTTCCACTCTTTACATGAGAATTTATTTTATGGGGATGCCGTTTTTTATGCTTTATAATTATGGAGCATCCATTTTAAGAGCGGTCGGAGATACAAAACGTCCGCTGTTTTATTTGATCGTTGCTGGAATTGCAAATGCAGGTCTTAACATGTGTCTGGTTATCATTTTTCATCTTGGCGTTGCGGGAGTTGCGATCGGAACGGTAATTTCACAGCTGATCTCAAGTATACTCGTGCTTCGATGTCTGTATCGATCAGAAACAAGTTACCAACTGCGTTTTTCAAAATTAAAGATTCAAAAGGAATATTTAAAACAGATTTTTCAGGTGGGAATTCCAGCAGGAATTCAAAGCACTGTTATTAATTTTTCTAATGTATTATTGCAGTCATCAGTGAATTCTTTTGGATCAATCGCAATGGCAGGATATACGGCAGCAAATAATATTTTTGGATTTTTGTATGTTACAGTGAATGCAGTGACACAGGCTTGCATGAGTTTTACCAGTCAGAACTATGGTGTTGGAAAATGGAAACGAATGGATCGTGTCTTGATCGACTGTCTGATCTTATCATTTGTTGCAATGATGATCTTGGGAAACAGCGCTTATTTCTTTGGTCCTAAACTCTTGACGATCTATACAAGTAATTCAAAAGTAATTCAATGTGGAATGGAAATCTTGTTATATACAACGGTTACGTATTTCCTCTGTGGATTTATGGATCTGTTTCCTGGAGCACTTCGTGGAATGGGGCGCTCTGGTGTGCCAATGATCCTTTCAATCATTGGGACAGTAGGAACAAGAATCGTATGGATTTTCTGGATCTTCCCGAATCATAGATCTTTGGATATTTTATTTATATCATATCCAGCATCCTGGATCATAACAATCGTATTACAGGTGATCTGTTATTACTTTGTGAGAAAACAATTATATGCAAAATGAGAGCAGAAGCATAATAACAAACAGGCAGTACATTAACCAGAACTGGAAGAATGTACTGCCATTTTTGTTAGAATCCTGCATATCGGAATTCTATTTTTTCTTTTTATGAATATGAACCTCAGGAATTGCTACATTATCATAGAGAATAGAATGTTTTTCTTCTTTTTCCTGTTCTATTTCATCAATATGTTCCTCAATCTCATCAAAATCTTTTGTATGGATCTCGGGTATTGCAACATTTTCGCTTTTCATTTTATATTCTGATTTCTCACGGAGCTTATTTCGGATTGCTTCGCGTCTTTTTTTCTTTTTCCAAACATTTTTCATCGTCTCCCTCTAGATTATAGAAAATTGATAAAGAACGTGATCACCAGACTATTTAAGAAGTCTGCAAATAAACTACCGATCAAAGGTACCAGAAGGTAAGCTTTGACGGATGGGACATAACGTTCACAGATTGCCTGCATATTCGCCATGCGTTTGGCGTGGCACCCATTCCGAAACCACATACGCCAGAAGATAATACAGCGGCATCATAGTCTCTTCCCATGATATTAAATATTACAAAATAAGTAAATAAGAACATCAAAATAGTTTGTCCTGCAAGTAATGTGATCAGTGGAAGTGCAAGGTCTGCAAGCTGCCATAATTTTAAAGTGATCATGGCGATTCCTAAGAATAAAGATAGGCTGATACCACCAATATCATTGATCTCACCCATATAAATTGTAAATTGTCCAGAATATTCGCCGATGTTACGCATAAATGCAGCAGCAATCATGGCACCGATATAGATTGGGAATGTCATACCTGTCATGGAAAGCAATTTGGAAATGATCGTTCCAATCCCCATGGCGATGATCAGCTGGAACACGGCAGCTGGATACATACTTGTGTGACGTTCATGCTTTTTCTCTTCTTCAATTAACAGGCTGTTATCTTCAGGAATTGCAGTCTTTAAAAGATTTTTCTTCTCAATCAGACGTTTTCCAACGGGACCGCCCATGATACTTCCAGCGATCAATCCAAATGTAGCAGCAGCTGTACATAAAGTGCTGGCACCTTTAACACCAAAGTCTTCAAGAACAGGTCCAAATGCACCAGCGGTACCATGACCACCGATCATAGGGATAGAACCTGTACAGAGTCCAACCAAAGGACTGATCTGTAGTGCTTTGGACAGACCGACTGCAAGAAAGTTCTGGCATATGATCAACATGATCACAAGGATCAGGAAAATGATCAAAGATTTTCCACCACTTTTTAAGACTTTTAAGTTTGCCTGAAATCCAACAGATGTAAAGAAGAATACCATACAGACTTCTTTTAGAATATCATCAAAGGAAAATTCGGCAAATCCAGTTACATAACATACACAGGTAAAGATTGCAAAGATCACACCGCCGATCACAGGTGCAGGAATACAAAATCGTTCTAAGATCGCAATCCTGTGTTTTAAAAAGTTTCCTAACATCAAAACGACTACGGCAACCGCGATCGTCTGATACATATCTAGTTGTATTGTCATTTATTTACACCGCAGCGGTTAATTGCTTCCTTTCTCTGTATTTACTGTGATTCCATGTTGTTTATAATAGGCAGCAGCACCGTCATGGAATGGAATCGTGATACCATCAACGGCAGTTGTCTCATCAAGAGAAATATCTACAGGTAGTGCATACTGAATCTGCTGTTGATTCTTAAATAGAATCTGTGTAATGTCTTTGACAGTATCTTCGGAAAGTTTATCACTTGCAAGAAGAACAGCTTTGACACCAACAGTTTTAACTTCTTTCGTCTGATTTACATATGTACCTGCTGGTATTGTATATTCTGTGTAAAATTTATAAGATTTCTTCAGACGAGAAACCCCTTTTTGATCAAGACTGACCAGACGAATCTTACACTGTTTTGACAGCTCATTGATCACAGTCGTCTGAACACCTGCGGTACAGAAAAATGCATCAATATCGCCAGATTTTAATTTCTTGGCGGCATCTGTATAATTCAAATTTACAGTATCAACAAGTCTTTCGTTTAATCCATAAGCATTTAAAATCTGCAACGCATTCTGTTCAGTTCCAGATTCTTCTTCACCAATGCAGACTTTTTTCCCTTCTAGATCATCCATAGACTGAATGTCTGAATCCGCAGGAACCACAATCTGACAGGCTTCTGTATAAAGGGAAGCAACAGCACGATATCCCTGATATTTCTTATCATTTTCAAAAATACCAGTGCGGTTATAAGCATCATTGATCAAATCCATTTGGGCAACAGCCATCTGAATGTAATCTTTAGATAACAGACGAAGATTTGCAGCAGAACCTGCAGTTGTTTTTACTTCAATGTTATATTTTTTACTCTTAGATGAGATAAGGTTGGCAAAAGTATCACCAAAAATCTGGTAAGTACCACCGATTCCAGCAGAACCAAAGCGGATTTTTCCAGAATTCATCTTACACCCAGTCAAGCATGTACTGATCATAATTGCGACAGCACAAAGTACCATAAGTTTCTTTTTCAAAATATCACCTCTCATTTTTAACATTTCCTTGTCTTTATTTTAACATTAAATTGTTATTTCGAATAGTTTTAGGGCAAAAAAATTATTCATGACCTTCGTTATATAGTTTTTGTATGTTTTCAGGAAGTTTATCAGGCAACATGGCATTTATAGCATCTTCATTACCATCTTTCATTGCTGTTTCATAATACCAGCACTTGAATTTTAAGAGGGAAAGAGTTTTTTGAAGTTCGTGGATTTCAGTTTCAACAGCTGATTTTCTGGTTTCAAATAATTCTTTCCTTTTTTCATAGCTTGCGCTGCCTTCAGATACCCAGAGAAAAAATTGCTTTATATCTTTGATCTCAAGACCGGATTTCTTCAGACATTCAATAATACGAAGCGCTTCCAATTCATTATCACTAAAATAACGGATGTTTCCTTTACGTTCCAGATTAGGGAAAAATCCTTCCTTGTCATAATACCTTAAGGTAGAAACAGGAAGATCAAACATTGTAGAGACTTGACCGATCGTGTACATAGAAAAACCTTCTTTCAAAATATTCTTGACCTAAAGTTAACTTTAGGTTGTATGATATAAATATCATACACTATTGCTAGTGTATTTACAAGAAACCAGACAAGGAGAAAAATAGATGTATATTGAAAATATCAATGGTCCAGAAGATGTCAAGAAATTATCCGAGGATCAGTTAAATGTACTTGCAGAAGAAATTCGTGATGCATTATTAAAAAAATTAAGTAAGCATGGAGGTCATTTTGGACCGAATTTCGGTATGGTAGAAGCAACGATCGCCATGCATTATGTATTTGAATCGCCAAAAGACAAGATCGTATATGATGTTTCCCATCAATCTTATCCACACAAAATGTTGACTGGACGTAAGGATGCATTCCTATATGAAGAACATTATGATGATGTATCAGGATACAGTAATCCAGGAGAAAGTGAGCATGATCATTTCACAATTGGGCATACATCAACTTCTATAAGTCTTGCACTTGGACTTGCCAAAGCAAGAGACCTAAAAGAAGAAAATGGAAATGTGATCGCAGTGATCGGAGATGGATCTTTAAGTGGAGGGGAAGCATTAGAAGGTCTTGATTATGCCGCAGAATTAGGTGGAAATCTGATTATCGTAGTTAATGATAACGATATGTCGATCGCAGAAAACCACGGTGGATTATATGATAACTTAAAAGAACTTCGTGATACAAATGGAGAGGCGGAATGTAATCTGTTTAAGGCGCTGGGATTAGATTACATTTATGTCAAAGAAGGAAATAAAGTCGTTGACTTGATCGAAGCATTTAAACGTGTTAAGGATACAAAAAAAGCAGTTGTTGTTCATATTAATACGCAAAAAGGAAAAGGATATAAATTAGCTGAGGAACATAAAGAAGAGTGGCATTATTGTGCCCCATTTGATGTGGAAACAGGAAATCCTTTAGATTCCTTTGATGGTGAGGATTTCTCAAGTGTAACAGCACAATACCTGTTAAAGAAAATGAAAGAAGACAAGAAGGTTGTAGCGATCACTTCTGCAACACCAACAGTTATGGGATTTACAGAAGATAAACGTAAGGAAGCTGGAAAACAGTTTATCGATGTTGGAATCGCGGAAGAAACAGCAATGGCAATGGCGGCAGGAATCGCAGCAGGTGGTGGAAAACCGGTTTATGGAGTATATTCAACATTTGTACAGAGAACTTACGACCAGATCACACAGGATCTGTGCATCGATAGCAATGCAGCAACGATCGTGACTTTCTGGGGATCTGTTTATGGAATGAATGATGTTACTCATCTTGGATTACAGGATATTCCAATGATGAGCAATATTCCAAACTTAGTATACCTCGCACCAACAACAAAAGAAGAATATCTGGCAATGTTGGACTGGAGTATCGATCAGGATCAATATCCAGTCGCGATCAAACTTCCAGGTGGAGAAATGATCTCTGACGGTAAAAAAATAACAAAAGATTTCAGTCAGTTAAACAAATATGAAGTCACAGAAAAAGGAAGCAAAGTTGCAGTCATTGGACTTGGAACATTCTACAATATGGGATGTGAAGTTGCAAAAGCAGTAGAAGAAAAGACAGGAACAAAAGCAACTGTGATAAATCCATATTATATTACTGGAATTGATGAAGTATTATTAGAAGATCTAAAGAAAGATCATGATGTAGTTATTACATTAGAAGATGGATTTTTAGAAGGAGGATTCGGAGAAAAGATTGCACGATTCTATGGGAATTCTGATATGAAGGTATTTAATTATGGAGTGAAAAAAGAATTATTAGATCGATATGATATTGAAGAACTTCTGAAGAAAAATCATTTAACTGTTGAATTGGTGAATAGTGATTTGGCTAAACTTTGGTATATATAAATGAGGAGGATTCTTGGGCGCAACTTTAAGCATTTTCAAAAAATCGATGAAAATGCGGGTTGTGACAAGAATCTCCTCATTTATATATTCAAAGACTTTATCAAATCTACTCTCCGAAACTGATTCCGATTGTCTTTGCTTCCTGAATCATAGAGCATTCAGGATCTACATATTTTAATTTTCCAGCAACTTCAGATAAAGGAACTTTCTTAGTTTCTCCATCAATGATTCCGACCATATAACCATATTCTTTATTTAAGATTAATTCAGCAGCGAAAGCACCGACTCTTGTAGCAAGAACTCGATCATAAGCACAAGGTGATCCACCACGTTGTGTGTGTCCAGGAACAGTAACACGTACTTCGCGGTCTGTTTTCTCTTCCAGTGCAGCAGCAATTTCATAAGCAACAGAAGGATATCTTCGTTCAGCAAGTTTTGCTTTGTACTGCTTTTTCTTTAATTTTGCATCTTCTTTGGAAATTGCACCTTCGGCAACGGCTAAGATAGAAAATTTCTTTCCAGCAGCAAAACGTTTCTCTATAACTTCAGCAACTTTATCAATGTCATAAGGAATTTCAGGAAGTAAGATCACATCAGCACCACCAGCGATTCCAGCATGGAGTGTAACATGTCCAACTTTATGTCCCATAACTTCAACAATAAATACACGGCTGTGAGAAGAAGCAGTTGTATGAATACGATCGATCGTATCAGTAGCGATATCAACAGCACTCTGGAATCCAAATGTCATTTCAGTTCCCCAAAGATCATTATCGATTGTCTTAGGAAGAGTCACAACATTTAAACCTTCTTCACGAAGCATATTCGCTGTTTTGTGAGTTCCATTTCCACCAAGGATCACAAGACAGTCAAGTTTATATTTTTTGTAATTGCTTTTCATAGCTTCTACTTTATCAAGACCATTTTCATCAGGAATACGCATCTTCTTAAATGGCTGTCTGGAAGTACCAAGGATCGTACCACCACGAGTAAGAATTCCAGAAAAATCATCTGGAGTCATGCAATCAGCAATTCCATAGATCAGTCCCTTATATCCATCACGAAAACCATAGATTTCCAGATCATTTCTTTTTGCACTTAAACCTTTGATTACACCGCGCATGGCTGCGTTCAATGCCTGACAATCACCACCGCTGGTTAAAATTCCAATTCTTAACATGGATTATCTACCTCCGAGTATCAAATTTAAAAATAAATTAACATAAATCTAAATACCATTTATCATATAATTATATACAGAAAATATAAAATCTAGTAAATATAATGTTAAAAAAATGTGAAATAAACAATATATAAACCCAAAGAAATCCTTGTTGAACAAACTGAAAAAATAAGATAATATAACAATAGATAGTCTCTGTTAAAAGAAAGAGACATATTTGCACGGAGGAAATCAGATGAAAAGTGATCGTTTTTTAATAAAAGTAGCAGAACTGTATTATCAGGATGGATTGTCACAGCAGCAGATCGCAAAGAAACTACATACATCAAGAACAAGCATTTCAAGAGCATTGATTCAAGCGAGAAATGAAGGATATGTTCAGATCAGGATTCAGTACCCAGAACAAAGTAATCTAGGACTGGAACGCAAATTAGAAGAAAAATATGGATTAACAGAAGCATTGATCGCGGTCCCTGCGTACGATCAGTCAGTGGAACAGGAAATTTCATACCAAGCAGTGGACTACATTTTGCGAGTGTTAAAGAAAAATATGATTCTTGGAATGACATGGGGAAGGGCCATGCATGGATTTGTAGAACAACTTGCAAAAGATGAAAGACTGCGTTCATTATCATTTCAGAACGTAAAAGTTGTACCATTTCTTGGAACCCCGGGTGTAACACAAGTCGATTCGTGGGATGCAACAACATATTCAAATACGCTAGCGACAAAAGTAGGAAATTTACTGCATTGTGCAAGTTATAACTTGTCAGCACCAATGTATGTGGATGGTTCAAAAGAAAAAGAAATGATCGAAGGAATCGAAGAAATTTCAAAAGTTCTTCAGATGGCAGAAAACGCAGATATTGCTTGATCGGAATAGGCTCTATGCAAAAAGATTCTTCTATTTTAAAAGCAGGGATCCGAACAGAGGAAGAATATACAGAATTGATTCAAAAAGGTGCAGTAGGAGAAATTGTTGGAAGGATTTATGATAAAGAAGGACAAGTTGTGGATGAAGATCTAAGAAGAAAGATGATCGGAATCTCCACGCAGCAGATCAAAAAAATCCCAGTCAGAGTTGGAATCTCTTATGGAAAAGATAAAGTAGAAGCGATCAAAGGTGCGATCAAAGGAGAAATGATTAATGTACTGGTAACAGATGCGACGACTGCAGAAAAATTAATGGAATAAGTTTATAAAAAGAGATAAAAATAAGAAATTCAAAGAAGTTGTTTTGTAGAAAAATATGCAAGGCAGCTTCTTTTTTTGACTGAAAAATTAATTCTGCTATTGACAAATAAATCGGGTAAATCTATAATGGGTTTAACAAATGACAAAGTACATGATCAAATGACCGTGTACCAAGAATAGAAAAGGAGAAGAACATGAAGACAAAAGCAGTCAGAATTTATGGTGAATCAGATTTAAGATTAGAAGAATTTGACATGGGTGAATTACAATATGATGAGATTTTAATGGAATTGATCACAGATAGTATCTGCATGTCTACTTATAAAGAAACAATTCAAGGAGCCAAACACCAGAGAGTGAATGATGATATTAGCGAAAGACCGATCATCGTAGGCCATGAATGTGCAGGAATCATTCGAGAAGTTGGAGCTAAGTGGAAAGACAAATATAAAGTAGGAGCCAGATATACGATGCAGCCAGCATTGAATATCGAGGGATCTATGGCAGCTATTGGATATTCTTACGAATATTGTGGTGGTGCAGCGACATTTGTTAAGGTTCCAGCAATTGTCATGGAGAAAAATTGTCTATTAGCACTTGATGATAATACAGCATTTTTTGAAGCATCTTTGGCAGAGCCAATGAGCTGTATCATAGGAGCATTTCACTCCATGTATCATAATGAACGAGGAGTCTATGAACATACGATGGGGATTGTTGAAGGTGGGAAAAGTGCACTTTTAGCAAGTTGTGGACCAATGGGATTGGGAGCGATCAGCTATATGTTAAATTGCGATCGCAAACCATCGCTGTTAGTCATCACAGATATTGACGAAGCAAGATTAAAACGAGCCAGCGAATTATTCAGTAAAGAATATGCAAAAGAACGAGGCGTGGAAATTCATTTTGTAAATACAGCAAAAGTAGATGATCCAGTAAAAACATTAAGAGATTTAACTGGTGGAATAGGATTTGATGATGTATCTGTTTATGCACCGATCAGACCAGTAATCGAGATGGCAGATCAGATCTTAGGATTTGATGGATGCTTAAATTTCTTCGCAGGTCCAGTTGATCCGAAATTATCAGCAATGTTTAATTTCTTTGATGTTCATTACAAGATGCATCATCTAGTAGGATCTAGTGGTGGAAACACCGATGATATGAGAGAATGTTTGAAATTAGCAGGAGAAGGAAGATTAGATCCAGCAGTGATGATCACACATATTGGAGGAATTGATGCAGAAATCGATACAGTATTGAATCTTCCAAAGATTAAAGGTGGTAAGAAACTGATCTATTTAGGTAAGAATATGGAATTAACAGCAATCGATGATTTGAAGAAAAAGGTTAAGAGTGCAATAAATGATTTAACGAGCTCCTC
>ENA-OQCS01001660-OQCS01001660.1-human-gut-metagenome-genome-assembly--contig:-NODE-1660-length-10958-cov-2.632167_pt1 | contig 10958 bp, 15 predicted proteins | sample MGYA00242757_ERZ504575 | MGnify/ENA primary metagenome ERZ504575 (study PRJEB26092, sample SAMD00036297) | human gut metagenome | host: Homo sapiens | study: EMG produced TPA metagenomics assembly of... | reverse complement strand
CAGTGCCGAGTTCGGCTTCTTCGGGGTGGTGGTGTAAACACGGGTGCACACGCCGCGGCGCAGCGGGCTTCCCTTCAGTGCCAAGTCTTGGACTTCTTCGGCTTTGCCTGACGTCCCTTACGGACGAGCTGTTCAATAGTAGGCAACTTGAATTCTCCGATTCAGTGGTTTCTCTTGCTTTTGTGTGACCGCCGCACTGCACCCACACTCCACGCATCTGAATCGTGAAGATAGCCACAGTCCACCGGCCCGATGGCCCATCCCTCTCTCACCGTCGCATTGCTGCGCGTGATGCAATCGAGTTCCGGGATATCCAACCCGCACGCCTGTCACATAAGGCATGCCGTTGGCACACACAAATTATCAGTATACGGATTCCCAAGACATTCCAACATGCCGTGTCGCAAATCGCAAAAGGAATGGCCCCGGATCCTTTCGAATCCGGGGCCATCCACTCGGGAAGGAGGTTCCCACTTCTTTGCTACGCGCTACCTTACGCGCACTCTTCAGTCTCGTTGTCTGTTTTGCATTTGCGGCCCGCGCCTGCGCCGTACTACCCCATTGCCGCTGTTTCGAATCGCTATTGTTCAGTTATATCTTAAAGGCGTTGCGCATGAACCTCACGGCCATCGGCGCTTCGTTGCGACCTGACGAATTCTCGACTGATCCACAACTCCGGCCTCAGTTACAGTATACCCCAAAACGAACAAAAAACACGGGTGAAGACACCCTTAAATCCCAATAATTTCAATCATTTTGCCTACATCAGCGCAAAGCAACAAAACATCACAATGACACGTTTGCACCACTCAAAACAAAACATTCCCTGAATCGTTTTGAAAGATTCAGGGAATGCGCAATATGACGACGGAATCTACTGACGAATGTCAGCTGTTAGCTGTTTCGGCAGCGTCTTCGCGGGCCTTCGCAGCCGAGCCCTTCTCGCCATTGTCGGAATCAGGATGGATCTGATGCCTGTCATCATGCTCACGCCACCAGCTGGACAGCACGGAACCGGAAATGTTGTGCCAAACGCTGAAGAACGTGGACGGCACCGCGGCCAACGGATTGGAAGCGAACGACGTCAGCGCCAAAGTCGCTCCCAAAGCGGAATCCTGCATGCCGACCTCGAAGGTGATGGCTTTCTGCTGTGCATAACGGAAGCCCTTCGGATATACCTTGTACATAAGTTTGGAGAAACCGAAGCCCAACGCGTATCCGCACAGGTTGTGCAGAATGACCACCGGGATGGCAAGCAGCGAGGAAGCCACGAACAGCTTCGGACCGTTGGCTGCGACGACCACGCCGATGATAAGCAGGATGGCCACCTGGGACACGATCGGCAGAGCGACCGTAATCTTCTCGATCTTCTCGCCGAAAATAGCATGGCAGATCACGCCAAGAGCGATCGGGAACAGCACCACCTTGACCGCATTGAGGAACAGGGATTCCACCGGGACCGACACATACTGGGAAGCCAGCCACTGCATCAACAGCGGAATCATGAACGGCGCGCACAACGTGGACAAAATGCCGATGGACACGTCCAGCGCCACATCGCCACGGCTCAGATAGCTCATCACGTTGGACGAGGTTCCGGACGGGCAGCAGCCGACCAGAATCACACCGACGGCGAGCGCACCATCAAGACGGAAAATCCACACAGCAGCACAGCCACCAACGGCATGATGACGAAGTGGGCCACGGTACCGACGATGACCATCAGAGGCTGGGTGAGAATGCGCTTGAAATCGTCAAGGGTCAAGGTAAGACCCATGCCGAACAGCACGATACCCAGGAAATAACCGGTATAGGATTTGCCCCACAAGCTTGCCTGCGGCACGAAATAGTTGAACACGGCCCACACGATCACGATCGCGGTGAACCACTTGGTGAGCCAATCACCAAACGCTTTGACCTTCTGCATGAATCTCTCTTCCTTCACATTTCACAGCTTTTCGGCCGATGATCCGCATACGTCGAAAACACTCCGAGACGGCCCACACCGTCATTACAGCACACCCTTACGCATGCAGCGACTACAAGGTACGCATGAGTTCGGCCTTGCGTAATATGCCGTTCACATAATGAACAGTCCACAGCGCAAGCCGACGACAGGCACACGCAACACGCCGATGTAGACATAGCTGGAAAATCGTGTATAGTTTTCATCTGTTGCGCTTCTGTATGAAGCGAAAACATGGTGGCTATAGCTCAGTTGGTAGAGCATCTGATTGTGGTTCAGAAGGTCGCGCGTTCGAGCCGCGTTAGCCACCCCGGTAGAGACCTCGGAAGAAATTCCGAGGTTTTTTGCTATCCGGACGGCTTGAATACAGCAAACAGCCGGTCGCAAGTCATCAGCATAGGTCAGATACAAGGAGCGCATCATGCTGTCTTTTGAAAACGACTATTCCTGCACGGCAACACCGGAAATCATCGAACGCATCAGCGAAATCGCACAAAACCAATATCCGGGTTACGGCAACGACAGCATCTGCGAAAGCGCGAAAGCCAAAATCCGCGAAGCATGCGCCTGCCCTGACGCACAGATTTTCTTCCTGGTAGGTGGCACGCAGACCAACCAGACCATCATCGACTCCATCACGCCGCAGTATGCCGGCGTAATCGCGGCAAGCACAGGCCATGTGAACGTGCATGAGGCGGGCGCCATCGAATTCACCGGACACAAGGTGCTGACGCTCCCCCACCATGACGGCAAAATCGATGCGACCGAACTCGACGAGTACTGCGCCACGTTCTACGCGGACGGCAACTACACGCACATGGTGTTCCCCGGATGCGTCTACATTTCGCAGGCCACCGAATACGGCACGCTCTACACGCTCGCCGAACTTGAGGCGATCCGCAAGGTCTGCACGAAGTACGACATGCCGTTGTTCATCGACGGCGCACGACTTGGCTACGCGCTGACCGCAACCGGCAACGACGTGACGCTTGAAGACATCGCGCGTATCGCGGACGTATTCTATATCGCGGCACCAAGGTCGGAGCCATGTTCGGTGAAGCCGTGGTGTTCACGCACGGCAATATGCCGAAAAACTTCGTGACGCTCGTCAAGCAACATGGCGCGCTGCTCGCCAAGGGATGGCTGCTGGGCGTGCAGTTCGACACGCTGTTCACCGACGATCTGTATTGCAGGATCGCCCGCCACGCCAACGATGCGGCCGACCGTATTCGCGAAGTGCTGGTGGAACGTGGCTATACGCTCACCTTCGACGCGCCGACCAATCAGATCTTCATCACGCTCGACAACGCGACATCCGAGCGTTTGCAGCGCAATGTGCGCCTCGGCTTCATGGAAAAGGCCGACGACACGCACACGGTGATGCGCATCTGCACCAGCTGGGCCACCACCGATGAGCAGGTGGAGCAGCTGATCGCATTGCTGTAGCGCGCATCGTCGCTGTCAATCGGAAAAATAATCATTACGACAAACAACAAAAAGGCGCAGGAATTACATCCCGCGCCTTTGCTTACGTTACGATCATTTATCACGCATGCGGTTCCATTTATGCTGATTGTTACGCATTGATTTGCTTATTGGCATTATCAGCGATCGCCTCGCGTTCCATAGCCACGAATTTACGCACGGAAGCAGCCACCGAATAATGCTCTTTAGTGTGTTCGGCATAGATTTCGCCCCATTTCGACAGTTCATCGGGGTGATCGACCCACCAATCGATGCGCCTTGCCAACGCTTCCACATCGTCGACAGGGAATAGCGATTCGTCACGTAACGCGAACTGGCCTGCGGCGCTCAACGGAGACGATGCGATGACCGGCACCAAACCGGCGGCCATACCTTCAATGACGCTCACCGATTCGAGATCGGCAATCGAAGGATGCACCAGCAAATCGCCGGAACGCAGCAACGCGGGCATTTCGGTGTTCTTATGAAATCCGATCGATGCCGGTCTGGAAAGCAAACGTGCAGCGAGTCGCTGCAATTTCTTTTTCAAAGGACCGGTGCCGGCAATCGTCAGTTCAATATCTTGCGCATGCCTGCAACGGGCGATCGCATGAATTAATGCGACATGATTCTTTTCGTTCGTCAATCGTCCGGAAGCGACAATGTGGAACGGAACCGGAGCGGACTTCCCCGCATCGCGCTGCGTTTTCGCAGTGAATCGTGATTCATATCCGTTGGAAATCACATGCAGTTTCGATTTGTACCCGTGAGAACGCAGCAAACTTGCGCCAAGCTCGGTCGGCACATGCACATGGTCGATTTTGCGGTACAGCCACAAATTGAACAGCCAGTAGATGAACTTGTCGATGCCCGGAATATATTTCAGCGGACCTGCCGAATACGTGATGTTCTCCGGCTGCACATGATAGCCCGCAGTAACCGCGATTCCCATCTGTTTGGCGACTTTGCACGCATGCTGGCCAAAACGGAACGGCGTGTAGATGTGCACCACGTCCACGCCTCGGAACGCGGTTCTGAACAGCGTGTCGCTCGGTTCGGCGAACTGCATCTGCTGCTTTTTCGCCACCCAACTGACCAGAGGCACATAGTTGACTCGTGCCGGGTATTCAGGCGCACCAATGCCCACAAGCCTGACCGTATGGCCTTGCCGCTTCAATTCCTCCGCCCACTGCAACGCCGAATTCGACGTGCCGTTACCTCGGTTTCCCGACGTGTCGACCACCATGGCGATGGTCAGGGGGCGCTGTGTTTCTTCCTGTTCCGTCTCAGACATGCACTCCATCCTACGCCGATGCACAATGGAAGGCATGACTGAAGAGAATCGTGCCTTGGGCACTCCGCTTGGTAAGCATCCGACTCGTGTTCTGTTTCTTGGCTCCGGAGAGCTGGGCAAGGAAGTCACTCTCGAACTGATGAGGCTTGGCGCATGGGTGTGCGCGGCCGATTCCTATGAGGGTGCCCCCGCGCAGCAGGTGGCGCATGAATACCGTGCGCTCGATATGGCCAATGCCGAACAATTGCGCGTATTGTTTGACGAAATCCAGCCGGATATTATCGTGCCGGAAGTCGAAGCGATCGCCACCAGCGAATTGGCTGCCGCGGCCGAGCGTGGCGCACAGGTGGTGCCAAGTGCCGAAATCGCATCCATTTGCATGGATCGTGAACGTTTGCGCGTACTTGCGCATGAGGAATTGGGATTGCCGACCACGCCGTACCGCTTCGCAGCTCGCTGGAAGAGCTTCGCGCTGGGGCAAAAACGGTTGGCTACCCGTGCGTGGTCAAGCCGATTATGAGTTCTTCCGGTCACGGCCAGTCCGTGGTGCGTTCCGCCGATGCGATTGATGCGGCTTGGGTTGAGGCACAGGAAGGTCGTCGCGCGCACGACGAGGGAGACGTTTCCCGAGTGATTGTAGAAGCGTTGGCTCCGCTTGATTACGAGCTGACGGTGCTGACCGTCAGCTCCAGCGCCGGCATCGTGACCTGCGCTCCGATCGGACAGCGTCAGGAAAGCGGCGACTATCGCGAATCCTGGCAACCGGCCTCCTTCACACAGGATGTGCTTATGCAGGCGCAACGCATAGCGTGCACCGCAGTGGAAGGTCTGGTGGCGAAGGCCAAGGCTTCCGGCGAGAAGGGTTGGGGTGTGTTCGGCGTGGAGCTGTTCGTGCTGACCGACGGTTCCGTGCTGTTCAATGAAGTCTCCCCACGTCCGCATGACACTGGCATGGTCACGATGGCGTCGCAACGGTTAAGCGAATTCGCGTTGCATGCGCGTGCGATTCTCGGTTTGCCGATTACGCAGGAACATGTCGCCTTGTCGATCCCGGACGGTGCCGTCGCGGCAAGCCATGCGATCGTCATTCAGGGCGATGGTGAAGCCGAATTCCGCAACGTCGCCACCGCTTTGTCTCAGCCGGGCACCGATCTGCGTATTTTCGCGAAGCCGGAAGTGCACGGCCATCGTCGCATGGCGGTCGCGCTGGCCATCGGAACAGATGAGGCCGACGCGCGTGCTAAAGCCGAGAATGTGGCCGAATCGCTCGAAATCGACATCGCCTGACGCACTATTGCCGGATACTGACGGAAGACTGCCGGAACGCGCCCAAAAACCATTCGATTGTAGCCTCCCGTTGGTATCTTGTTAACCGTCAAGTTCACCAAACTATCTACCTCCCAAACACCAGGAAAGGCGAGTAATGGAGAAGTTGGAAAAGCTCTACGAGGGCAAAGCCAAGCAACTGTACGCAACTGACGATCCGGAGGTGCTCTGGGTCGAATACAAGAACTCCGCTACCGCAGGTGACGGCGAGAAGAAGGAAGACTTCGCCGGCAAGGGCAGGCTGAATATCTCATCACCACGCTGATCTTCGATCTGCTCAAGAAGCGTGGTATCGACAGCCATCTGGTGGCTCGCGTAGGCGAAACCTCCCAGCTGGTCAAGAAGGTCACCATGTTCCCGCTCGAGATCGTGCTGCGTAACACCGCCGCCGGCCACTTCTGCTCTCGCTTGGGCGTGGAAGAGGGCATCGAGCTCAAGGAGCCGGTGCTGGAGTACTTCCTGAAGAACGATGATCTGCACGATCCGTTCGTGAACGACGACGATCTGGTTGCATTGGGCGTCTGCACCGTGAGGATCTGGCTGAGATCGCACCTCTCGCACGCCGTATCAACGAAGCCCTGATCGAGATCTTCGCCAAGATCGGCATCAAGCTTGTTGATTTCAAAATCGAAATGGGTCGCACTTCCGATGGCACGCTGCTGCTGGCCGATGAGATTACGCCTGATTCCTGCCGTCTGTGGGATCAGCGTGACGGCTCCGGCAAGGTTGAGCATCTCGACAAGGATCTGTTCCGCCGCGATCTGGCGACATCATTCCGGCTTACGAAGAGGTCGAAAGCCGCTTGGCTGAACCTCGCCAAGTCCGAAGCATTGAAGTAGCCGAATAATACTTGCGATAGCCCGCATCTGCAGTACAAACTCGGATGCGGGCTTCATCGTTTTTGAAAATCTTATTTTTATCAATCTCACCAAGCCCCTCTTTCAAGGAGTCAACCATGGTTTTTCGCGTGTACGTGGAAAAGAAGCAGGGTTTTGATGTCGAGGCCAAGCAGCTCGCCAACGAGCTGAAGACCATTCTTGCATCGCATCGCTGAAGAATGTGCGTCTCGTCAATCGTTATGATGTGGAAGCATTAGCGAGGAACTGTTCGCACAGGCCACCCCTACCGTGTTCAGTGAGCCGCAGGTCGATAATGTTTCCGCCGATTTGCCTGATTTCGGTTCTGATAATGTGTTTGCTGTGGAGTATCTGCCGGTCAGTTCGACCAGCGTGCGGATTCCGCCAGCGAATGCATTCAGCTGATCTCCCAGGCGAGCGCCCGACTGTTCGTTCCGCCAAGGTGTATGCACTTGAAGGCGAGCTGGGCGACGCCGACATCGCCGCCATCAAGCATTATGTGATCAACCGGTCGAGGCTCGCGAAGCTTCGCTGGATACCAAGACCACGTTGAAGACGCAGGTGCGGTACCGGGCAAGGTGGAGGTCATCGAAGGTTTCCGCACCATGAGCGACGCCGATCTTGAGCAGTTCATCGCCGACCGTGGCCTGGCCATGGATTTGGCTGATCTGCAGTTCTGCCGTGCTCACTTCGCCGAGGAACAGCGTGATCCGACAATCACGGAAATCAAGGTGATCGACACGTATTGGTCCGATCATTGCCGTCACACCACGTTCGGCACGCAACTTGATGATGTGCAGATTGACGACGCGACCGTGCAGGCCGCGTTCGATAAGTATCTTGAGATGCGTCACGAGCTTGGCCGCGACGAAAAGCCCGTATGCCTTATGGATATGGGCACCATCGGCGCGAAGTGGCTCAAGAAGAACGGTATTCTGAAGAATCTTGACGAATCCGAAGAAATCAACGCCTGCACCGTCAAGGTGAAGGTTGATGTGAATGGCCATGATGAGGATTGGCTGTTCCTGTTCAAGAACGAAACCCACAACCACCCGACGGAAATCGAACCGTTCGGTGGTGCGGCAACCTGCATCGGCGGCTGCATCCGCGACCCGCTTTCCGGCCGTTCCTACGTGTATCAGGCCATGCGCGTGACCGGTGCCGCCGATCCGACCGTGCCGGTGTCCGAGACGCTTGAAGGCAAGCTCCCTCAGCGCAAGCTCGTCACCACCGCCGCCGCCGGTATTCCTCCTACGGCAACCAGATCGGCCTGGCCACCGGTCAGGTGGACGAAATCTACCACCCCGGATATGTGGCCAAGCGCATGGAGGTCGGTGCGGTTGTGGCCGCGACTCCGGCCGATCATGTACGCCGCGAAACCCCGGCTCCGGGCGACAAGGTCATCCTGCTCGGCGGGCGTACCGGCCGTGACGGCATCGGCGGCGCCACCGGCGCGTCCAAGGCGCATAACGTCGATCCCTGGAGCTTGACGGCGCCGAGGTGCAGAAGGGCAATGCTCCCGTCGAACGTAAGCTGCAGCGTCTGTTCCGCCGCGGTGACGCATGCCGCCTGATCAAGCGCTGCAACGATTTCGGCGCCGGCGGCGTATCCGTGGCGGTCGGCGAGCTGGCTGACGGCCTGTATGTTGATCTCAACAAGGTTTCGAAGAAGTACGAGGGCCTGGACGGCACCGAACTTGCGATTTCCGAATCCCAGGAGCGCATGGCCGTGGACGTGGCCGCCGAGGATGTGGACGAGTTCCTGCTACGCCAAGGAAGAGAATCTCGAGGCCGAAGTCATCGCGACAGTGACCGAAGAGCCGCGCATGACGATGGTATGGAACGGCGACACGATCGTGGATCTGTCCCGCGAGTTCCTCGCCTCCAACGGCGCTCCGAAGCATCAGGTGGTGCATGTCGAAGCTCAGCAGGCCTACACCACCCCGTGGGCTTCCGGTTCCTTGTCTGACCGCATGCATGCCATGCTCACCGATCTGAACGTGGCTTCCAACAAGGGTCTTTCCGAGCGTTTCGACTCCACCATCGGCGCAGGCACCGTGCTCATGCCGTTCGGCGGCAGGAAGCAGCTGACCCCGAACATGGCCATGGTCGCCAAGCTGCCTGTGTTCGGCGAGACCACCACCGCCTCCGCGATGGCTTGGGGTTTCAACCCGTACATCATGGAGCAGAACCAGTTCACGGGCGCTTATCTGTCTGTGGTCGAATCCCTCTCGAAGCTGGTGGCCGCCGGTTTCGAACATGAGAAAGCGTATCTGAGCTTCCAGGAATACTTCGAGAAGCTGCGCGATGAGCCGGAGCGTTGGGGCAAGCCGATGGCCGCCGTACTTGGCGCTCTGATGGCGCAGGTCGATCTAGGCGCTGGCGCAATCGGCGGCAAGGACTCCATGTCCGGCACGTTCGAACAGCTGGACGTTCCGCCGACCCTGATCTCCTTCGCCGTGGCTGTGGGCAACATGAAGCGTGCCACTTCCCCAGAGTTCAAGGGCGCTGGTCACCGTGTGATCCGCATCGCGCCGCGTTACCAGGCCGACGGCCTCACACCGGACAAGGATTCGCTGCTGGAGGTGTTCTCCGCAGTCGAGGAGCTCACCGATTTCGGCGATGCTTTGGCCGTGTCCACGCCTGGCTACGGTGCCACCGCCGAGGCAATCTTCAAGATGACGGTCGGCAACCAGATCGGCGTGAAGCTGGCCGATGGCATCAGCGTGGACGACCTGTTCGGGAAATCGGCAGAATTTGCCGAGAAATATTTCCGTCAGGGACTACGAATTTCGGTTTCCGGAAGGATCCAGACTGGCAGTTATACGAATAAAGATGGGATCAAGGTTTATACCACAGAAGTGGTAGTAGAAGAGCAGGAATTTGCCGAAAGCAGGGCAGAACAGGGACGGGAAAATCAGGGGGCAATGGGAGCACCGGACGCGAATGGGTTCCAGAATATCCCGGATGGAATCGATGAAGAATTACCGTTCCATTAAAAGTAAGAAAGGAGCGAAACAGCATTGAAAAAAAGAATCATAATTCTGATTGCAGCCATGGTGATTCTGTGTGGCGTTTTGACAGGAATCGGCATCCTTATGTCTGTTCAGAAACCGGAGAAAAAATCAGAACAGAAGTCAGAAAAAGTAGAACAGGAATTGCAGACCAAACTGGAAGAAAAACAGAAAAATCCGAAACAGGAGACTCCGGAAACACAAGAAAGTAAGGAGCAACAAAAGACAGAGGAAGAACCACTTCTATGGAGCTTTCCGGATTAAACGAAGATGCACTTCTATGATGGGAATTTCCAAAAAAGAAGTGGCGAGTGCACTGAGAACTTGGACACAGGAACATGGATTTCCAGTGCCACAGGAGCACAGTTTTTGGAGCCGATGCTGGTACGATTTCAGAAGAAAAATACACTATGGATTGCCAGCTTATTTTGCAGATGGCGGAATGGAATTCAGCCGGAGGATGTACAAACAAAACTGAGATGGACTATTTAAAGAGAAAAGTTGTTGCAGATTCATAAATAAAAGCAGAAAAATGAGGTGAAGATTTTGGAGATGATTGGGAGAAGATTGGAAGCAGAGTTGGAACTTTTTATCATGGATTGTCATGCGCTTAGTAAGGATGGAATCATTCAAAATCGGAAGAGATTGTGATGAAAGAAAGATTTACAAAAGTCTCAGATGCTGCTGAAACAGGAGCCGGATCAGTGCCAGATTTTGTTGTATACAGGACACATTTTGGAAAATGCGTACCGCTTTATACAGGATCAAAAAGAAGAGGAAGAGCCCTTGGAATTGGCTCTGAAAAATGGATGTGGGCCATTGAAATGGAACATGCAGCACATGACAGATGCAAGAAATGAAAGGGGAAGCATCTGAGAAAGCCTGGGAAATCAAGAGGAGTTATTTACATATTTTATTTTTATATATTATTCAGGGGTCTTAGGGGTGTTCAACAAAGATGGACATGGATGTTTGTTAAACAATTATGCGTATCTTGCCAATTCTCCTGTCGGAGAATTGCGTACAGATAGGGTGGAT
>ENA-OQCS01001659-OQCS01001659.1-human-gut-metagenome-genome-assembly--contig:-NODE-1659-length-10959-cov-2.919959_pt1 | contig 10959 bp, 17 predicted proteins | sample MGYA00242757_ERZ504575 | MGnify/ENA primary metagenome ERZ504575 (study PRJEB26092, sample SAMD00036297) | human gut metagenome | host: Homo sapiens | study: EMG produced TPA metagenomics assembly of... | reverse complement strand
TTCAAATCTTCTAACGCCCACCAAATGTTCGCAGCTCAGAGGCTATGTCCTCTGGGCTGTTTTGTTTTATGTCGCCAAATCAGCTGGCAGCTCCAACCGCCCAACTAGCCAAAAGCCGACCATCTACTTGCCGATCTATTCATCGGCATAACCAATCAGTCCGCACCGCAACTTCTCAGCAAAACGCCGCGATGTCTGCGCCCTGCGGTATCCTTGAGCCACTTGCACCTGCAGCACCAAGGAGCCGCCATGCGCACCGAGCTCGATGTCCCCTTTTCGCACAAAGAAGAAGCCAAGGCGCTGGGCGCCAAATGGGACCGGACCAAGAAGATCTGGTATGTACCCAGCGGCGTCAACCCCGAGCCTTTGCCGAGTGCTGCCCGGTGTTGACCGATCCGACCCCTCAGCGCCGTATATATATCTAGTGACTGGGCAAGCGCGAGTGCTGGAAGTGTCACAAAGAGACCTCGGTCGCAGCTTCGGCATTCCCTATCGAACCGATAACGACGAGAGCATCGCCATCGCGCACGCGCCCAACGAAGCCGGTACATTGCCATCGACACGGCCAACGCCAACGCACTCGCCATCGTGCCCGCTCTTGGCTGCGTACCGGGCGAGATCCGCGACTACCTTCATAAGCGCTGCGGCTACAAGCCCGTAGGCGCGCGAGCCTCCAAAGCCCCGTCGCTCGGCAACACGTGCACCAGTTGCGACGCGCTGCAAGGCAGCCGCTATCTGTTCGAGGACCCCTCGTCCCCGTTTGCCCTCACTGCCATCAACAAGCTGCCGGCACTGGAGTTTATACGCGTCGAAGTTGCCGGCGTCTTTGGCGTCCCGGTCACGCGTACCGACTTTGACCAGGCGCTCTTTACCTGGGCACGCGACCATCACGCCGAGTTCCACAAGCAACTCGGTGAGGGGATTTATTTGTAGAGGCAAAAGACACTCACAGCCAACTCCTCCGCATCACCTATCCCTCGTCGCCGGCGTCGTACACGATATCGAGGCCACAAACAGGGCATTTCTCCGGATACACCGGCATATGAACGCCTGTCCGTTTTCTCACTTCGTCGCTGAGTCTGTCGCGCGCATCGATAAACCGAATGTCGAGACACGGTATTTGCGAGCCGCAGCAAGGCAGGTGACGACAAACGACGCGCAATCAACCTCTACGCTCGGAAACATATTGTTGTCTATAAGGGCACACGGCAGTTTTCCGTACTTCCCCATCGCAATATCGCCTCGCCAGCTCATATACGCTCCCCTCTCGCTATACAAATCAGGAAGAGCATGCACCGGCGGGCGTGCGCGAGATTGCATCGCCACGCGATCCGATCAAACAACACGATCGTCAAAGAATGCCAAAGCCAAATACGCTAATACGGCAGAAGCCCCGCCTTTTCACGCTTCTTTTCCGAGCGATCGAACTCAATGCGATGGGCCTCAAGAAACACCGTATCGGGTCGCCACTGACGCTCATCCGGCTGCCTTAGCGTCGCACCCGCAAAGGAAGCGTAGTCGGTCTTATCCAGCAGGTACGATCCGCACAGCCGATATTCGCCGCAAACAGGCTCAAACGAAATCAGGTGAGCATCAAATAGGGAATGAAGATCGCGCCGAAGCAGAATACCGTTGCTGGCAACCTGCGATTTGGGTCCCGAGTAATTCTCGATATGTGCAGCCTCCAGAGCTTCACTGACGCCGCAGTCCGACACCGCGCAACGGCCATCATAGGCGGCAACGAGCTGCTTGCGGAACCATTGCTGCCCCAATCGCTCGCGCCTTAACGCATAGCGGACCTTTTCGTCGTCGGTCGCACCCTGTCCGGCAAACTCAATATCGACGGGTATGTGCTTCAGATAACTCATGTCGGGCGCAAAACGAGGGTCCGGTCCGCCTTTATGAACAGGACCGTGCAGAACAAACCATCCATTTTCGGGCTCGAACCGCTCAACAAACGCAAGGCCGAGCACCTTATAGCCCACCTCGGTTGCAAATATGACTCCGACTGGGACGCCACATTCCATGCAGTTGAGCATTTTACGGTTGTAATTCTGGTCTCGAGAACCAACGGCTCCTGGCGCTTGGACCGAATACTTAATGACCCACGTACCGTCATCCAAATAGAGCGGAGGCACATCGGTGTAGAAGCTCTTTTTAGAGTTATGGACCGAAAGCGCAAAGATCTTATTGGGATCTTGCTTCACCCGATCCTGGCCCGGCCAGAAGATCCCTGAATCCCGCGTTACGGGAAAGAAGTCCGAGCCAATTCTCAAACGGTACTGATACTGAGGACTATCTTCCTTGGTGTGGTGCGGAAGGCTGGTCCAAACGCCGCCGCGCTGTTCCTCACCCAGAAACCACTCCCATGCCTCAACGTATTCGGAAGGCACGAGACTGCAGGCGCGGTCATAGCTTGGTCCATCCATCAACGGAACAGCAAGGTCAATGTCGTTCATCGCCAGCACCTACAACCATACGAACGCGAGTCATGCCCCTCAATAATATGGCCGAGAGTCAATTATTACGAGATCTCATTCCGCGATCGGCACATCGTTGATGCTCTCGGTTTGCCGCTGGCGCGCTTGTACCCCGCTACCCCACTTCCCTGTATACTGATGTAGCACGTGTTTCATCCGGCTTGTTGGGCCGGGTCGTTCATGGGAGGTTCTTGTGGCTGTTTCGAATCCGCCTAAGGGAAGCGTTTCTTCTTCGTCCATCAAGCCGGTTACGCGCAAGGCCGTGCGTTGCCAGCGCGAGGTCGCTTGGCTTGTCACGCAGGCGGCGGGCAGGCTTGTGGCGACCACTCAGGACGTCAATGCGCCTACGCCGAGCTTTGTGTTAGCGGCGGCGCTGGATTTTGTGCGCCAATTGGAGGTTGCCGCGCAGGATGCCAACGGCCACCTCGACTACCAGAACGTTATGGCGCCCGACCTGCAAACGTTCTGCCACATGGCCAAGTTGCCTGCCGCGCCCAATGCGCTTTCGGACGCAGGCTACATGTTTACGCTCTCGGGCGCGGACCTTATCCGCGACATCTATGCATACTGCAGCGAGCTCGCCGAGCGCCACGTCTTTGACGCGGCAGAAGTCAAACCGGGAAATGTCATCAAGCTGGTTCTTAGGCTGTTCCTGATAGACGGGTTCGGGGCCATGCCGGCGTAAGCCGAGTCTTTAGCATCACCGTCGACTGGGCAACAACCGCTTTACCTTAATGGACGCCAATCGAGGTCGATTATTGGGTCGCCTCGTCCACTAACGCATCTATCCCACGCGCTCCGACAGTCGATACTTGCGGTTGCGGCTCGTCGCCGGCGCCGTGGCTCAAGCTCGCCTTGAGCAATGAGCGCGTTGACGCGCGACCTAACCTGGGAAATTGTGAGCCCTGTGTGCTCTGCCAGCTCGCGCGTCCCCAGCTCGCCGTAGTGTTTGAGTGCCGTCACAATTAAGCCCCCGCCATGATCGACCGGCTCGATCTTTGAACGGTAAAGTACGACCTTGAACCGATCGAATCCCGGGCAGAACAGGGGCCCGGCCAGACCATGCGCGCGCATGGCATCGATCATCATCGGGATGCCCGAGCCATTGCCCTCAGCCGGCGAACCTGCGCCATCCGGCAGCGGGACAATCGACATGAGCTTCACAAGCGTCGCGTTACGGCATCGGGAGCTGCCGTCAAACAAGTTCTCGCGAGTCTTTCCCCCGTAAAGGCCGCCAGGATTTGTCACCTCGACACGATCATCAAAGACGTCGACGGCAATCGATTGTCCACAGAACCGATCCCCGTATTCTCGATGGATTACGGCGTTGGCGATTGCCTCGCGCAGAACCTCCTCGGGAATCTCAAGCGAGTCGACACGCGAGACACCTTGGACGGTCGAGGTTCGCCGCAAATTCTTGGCGACGGCTGCGACGGCATCCGAGATCATCTCGCCCAACGTTCCCTCACAGATTGTGCGGTCCATGAATCTCAGCGACCCCGCCATGCCCTTCTGAGTTCCCGCATGGACAGCCACGTCAATGAAGAGCTTGGGATAGAACTGCTGAGGTAGGTGCCCACAACTAGGAGTCCAGCCTTGGTGACATTGCCCTGGGAATCAAGGATATTTAGGCGCTCCAGCTTCGTTTGTTTGTCCGGCGCGCCGCGCATTGCCCGGGGCGTCAACGAGAAAGCCCGATCTATCGTACGGTCGACCAGCGTCTCGTCGAGATTGTCCGCGCCCGCACCCGCCACCGCGTCGCGATCGCTCGGAGTCGCTCGACCGTATGACGCCAATGCGAGCACCTCGGTCGATGAAAGCGGCACATCTTTGTCATCGATGCGCTTGTAGCTGCCGCCCTGGCGCCCCGCTCTATGACATAACAAGGCTTGCTCGACGGTCGAGCTCCTCAATCGTGATGACCAGAACCACGGTGCCCTGGAGCTCCACGCGCTCAATGGTGTATTTGGGCGGATTGGCCAGCTTTCCGCGACCGCCGGCATCGCCCATGCCCGCCACGAATTGGTTGAGCACTTTCTCGGTCTCGAAGTTCTCAACCGGGACAAAACCTGCGCGCTCACTCACTCCGAGCACGATGGTTCCGCCGGCAGTGTTCGCGAATGCGCTCACCGTTTCCCACACGTCGCGGGAAAGCGTCGTGGCGCTCTCCTTCGCTTCGACGTTAAGATCATCCGAGCCCATACGCCTTAAAGACTCAAGCAGACCGGTCAGCTCGTTTTCGTTCATCTGCACGTCCTTTCGCTCGGTCCTGCAGAGAATGCCGCGGATAGATTTCCCTCGTCTCTCAGTTATCTCTCGTAATTATCTCTCATTTATCTCTCTATCTCTCGGCTTAGAGATAAGAGATAGATAGAGATGGAATGTCTACCATTTGCTTCATCTATACATATTTTTGCTGGTAGAACAATCGGTATTGAGACAATACATGATTGCCTGTCTCTTTGCTGCTCAGTTATCTCTCATATTTTTCTCTCATCTTCCTGTCATCTTTCATATTAGAGACGAATGAGAGACGAGAGATACGCAAGTGATGGATGAGCGAGGATTTTCGGACGGTCGGATATCGAGAGTGGATATTTGGACGGTTTTTGGGCTTTGCGGCATTCCGTCCAAATATCCACTCTCGTTCGATAGGTATCCGGAAATCCTCGCTCGTCCGTCCGAATATCCACTCTCGTTTGGCGAGTGTCCAATTTTCCACGCTCGTGCGGCGGGCACGCGGGACCTATGCCCAATCCGGCTGCATCGTCTCCAGTTCGCCGCAGGGTCGCGGCCCCATATGGGTATACTCTCGAGGATTCGACTCGATTCGCCCCCGCTGGGGCGTCAAAGGAGACTGCATATGCCCACCACCTCAACCGACCCGCGCGCCGCAGCCGCTGCACTGCTGGTGCCCGGCACTACCTGCCACGGCTTTGCCGTCGAGCGCCGCGAGACCGTGCCCGAGCTCGACTCGGACGCTTACGTGCTGCGACACACTGCCTCGGGCGCTCGCCTGCTGTACCTGGCGTGCGACGACGAGAACAAGGCCTTTGCCATTGGCTTTAAGACGCCGCCGGCCGATTCCACCGGCGTGTTCCATATTCTTGAGCACTCGGTGCTGTGCGGATCGGCCAAGTTTCCCGTCAAGGAGCCGTTTGTCGACCTGATCAAGAGCTCCATGCAGACGTTCCTCAACGCCATGACCTACCCCGACAAGACCATCTACCCCGTTGCCACCACCAACGAGCAGGATCTGTACAACCTGATGGACGTGTACCTGGACGCGGTGTTCAACCCGGCCATCTATACCAAGCCCACCATTTTGAGCAGGAGGCTGGCACTACGAACTGGACCTGCCGGAGGGCGACGGCGACAGCAGCGCCGCGAGCCTGCACGAGGGCACGCTGCGTTATAACGGCGTGGTGTTCAACGAGATGAAGGGCGCGCTGTCCGATCCCATGAGCGTGCTGGACGATGCCGTCAACGCCGCGCTCTATCCCGACACCGCTATGCGCACGAGAGCGGCGGCGACCCGCGCGCGATTCCCGCGCTCACCTACGAGCAGTTCCTGGACACGCACGCGCGACACTACAATCCCTCCAACTCCTACATCACGCTCTACGGCGACCTGGACGTGGACCGCGCACTGGCCTTTTTGGACGAGCGCTATCTGTCGCAGCCGAGTGCCGCGAGCCGCCGCATGGACGCTGCCGTTGCCGCCGGCGAGGACCCGTCCACGCTGGCGCCCAATCCGTTGGACGCGCAGGCGCCGTGACCTGTGAGTACAAGCGCATCGAGATGGCCACCACACCCGAGAACGCCCTGGTGGGCCTGGGCCTTGTGCTGGGCAGCGCGCTCGACCGCAAGCGCACGATCGCGGCGGATATCCTGTTCGAGGCGCTGCTGGGCTCCAACGAAGCGCCGGTTAAGAAGGCCATTCTGGCCGCCGGCCTGGGCGGCAACGTGGTGAGCTACACCGCGGCGAGAGCCTGCAGCCCTACGAGCTCATCATGCTGCAAAACGCACAGCCCGGTGTGGCGCGCGAGCTGCGTCGCGTGTTCCAGGACGCCTGCCGCGACCTGTGCGAGCACGGAGTTCCGCGCGAGCGTCTGGAAGCCATCATCAGCAGCAACGAGTACGACCTGCGCCAGCGTGACTATGGCATCGCCGACGGCGTGGCCATTGCGTGCGACGCGCTGAGCACCTGGCTCTACGATGACGACGCCGCGACGCTGCGCTCAAGTACGGCCCGGTGTACGAGGAGCTGCGTAGCGAGCTGGACGGCAGCTATTTTGAGGACCTGCTGCGCGAGCTGGTGCTGGAAAACGACCACATGGCACTGGTCGAGCTGGTGCCGGTGGACGCCGCCGAGGGTTCGGAGGGTGCCGAGCGCCGAGCTGGCAGCCGCTATGAGGAGATTATGGGTGAGCTTCAGGAGCCGGACGTGGTGAATGACCAGTCACGTTTCCGCAAGCTGATGAAAGAACAGAATGATCTGACCCCGATTGTTGAGGCATATAAAGAATATAAAAATTGTAAACAGAACATTGAAGACAGTCTTTCTCTTCTGGAGGAAGAATCCGATGAAGAGATGAAAGAGCTGGCAAAAGAAGAACTCAGTGAGTCTAAGAAGAGAGTCGAAGAGCTGGAACAGGAGCTCAAGATCCTTCTTCTTCCAAAAGACCCGAACGATGACAAGAACGTTATTGTGGAGATCCGTGCAGGTGCAGGTGGGGATGAAGCTGCCCTTTTTGCGGCTGAGATCTACCGTATGTATGTACATTATGCAGACAGCAGACGCTGGAAGACAGAGATGATCTCCCTCAATGAAAACGGAATCGGCGGATTCAAGGAAGTTGTATTTATGATCACAGGACAGGGAGCATATTCCCGTATGAAGTATGAAAGTGGTGTACATCGTGTACAGCGTGTGCCGGAGACAGAAAGCGGCGGACGTATCCATACTTCAACCATTACCGTAGCAGTGATGCCGGAAGCAGAAGAAGTTGACGTTGTGATCGATGAAAAAGATATCCGTATCGATGTTATGCGTGCATCTGGTAACGGTGGTCAGTGTGTCAATACCACAGACTCTGCTGTACGACTGACTCATTATCCGACAGGATCGTGATCTACAGCCAGACTGAAAAATCACAGCTGCAGAACAAGGAAAAGGCATTCCGTCTTCTGCGTTCCAAGTTATATGAACTGGAACTGGAGAAGAAGCAGTCTGCAGAGGCTGAGGCAAGAAGAAGCAGATCGGTACCGGAGACCGTTCTGAGAAGATCCGTACTTACAACTTCCCACAGGGACGTGTGACCGATCACAGAATCAAGCTTACGCTTCATAAGCTGGACAGCATTATGAACGGAGATCTGGATGAAGTCATTGACAGCCTGATCGCAGCAGACCAGGCAGCAAAGCTGGCATCGATGAATGAGGCAGTATAAGCTGGTAAAATCGATAGAGAAATTAAAGGGAGTATGAAAGCTGGGAGAGAGGCTTTCATACTCCTTTTTGTTTATAGTGACACTTACAAAGAAAGCAAAGATTCAGAAAATTACAGTATAGATTTTATACTCTAAGTATATTGATTGTTTTCGTGGATTCTTGTAAAATGATTTTGGAGTGATGAGTACAGAAAAGTAGGAGGTGATAATTACCGATGACTAAAGATGAATCGCTCTTAAAGCATAAGGAAAGATACAAAGAGACGATAAAAATCTGACTGTGATGAGCGATATCCTTGCGCGGAATGTTTTTAAAGACAGGAAAGCCTGTGAGTATGTTCTTCGAATTATTATGGATGATGAAGCAAGAATGGACGAGAAGAAAGATGTAGCATATTCTCTCGCTGACAGGAAAATGAGTGTTGAGGATATTTCTGAAATTATAAAAGTAAATATTGAAACTGTCAGAGGATGGCTTGCAGGACGCACTCCTGCTAAAAATAGTAATAGGATACCCTCATACAGGTCAAGAAAACAGAAATGTCCCGTATGGGGGATTTTTATATACCGAAAAATAAAACAGAGGCGTTGAATGAACATACAACAATTAACTTATATCGTAGAAATCGCAAATTGCAAAAGCATTTCCCGCGCAGCAGAGTACCTTTTCGTCTCACAGCCCGCTCTGTCCCAGCAGATCCGGAATCTGGAAAAGGAACTGGGATACCGCGTATTTCACAGGACAAGCAAAGGACTGGAACTTACCGAAAAAGGGAATGTTTTTTACCAAAAAGCGCAAGAAATGCTAAAAGACTGGAATCGTTTTAAAGAAGAAGTGATTTCGGGAACAGAACATAAAAATTAAAAATCGGACTTGGTGCCAGAGTCTATTCCAACAGACTGTTTCCGAAGATTGCCAGATATTTTGAAAGGCATCCGGAGCTCGAGGTGACATTTTATACGGAGGCTGGGCTGGATGCATATGCGGCGATCAAGGACGGTTCCCTTGATATGGCACTGGACCGGATGCCGGAAAATGAAATCGGCATGGAGAAATGTGTCTGTTTTGCAAAAGAACTGATCCGTGAGAAGCAGTGTATACTGACGGCACCGGATCATCCGCTTGCGCAGAAGAAAAAATGCTTCAATCATGGATTGCAGGGAATATACTATGCTCACAGGATTGGAGCATTCGGTGGAAGACCGTCTCCTCAGAAAGACATATGGTGAACAGAATATCACATGGAAGAGGGTCATCCGATCGGATAGTATTGATACAGTGATGAAGATGGTGAAAAGCGGAAGCGGGATCGCGATCGGACCACAGTCCTTTGCAGAATACTATGGGGTTACGGCGGTGCCACTGGTTCCAGCCAGGCAGGACAGTCTTTATTTTGCCTGCCTGAAATCAAAGAAAAAAAGAGCCGGAAATCCGGGAATTTCAGAGGTATCTGACTACTCTGGTTTCCAGTGTTTGTCCAGATTAAATCCGCGTCCCTGGACTTCCTGTACCTGGGAAACGATGATAAAGCTTTCCGGATCGATCAGGTGGACATTTTTCTCAAGCTGGACAAGCTCACGGTTAGATATGACAGTGAGCACCATATTCAGCTGCTGGTTCAGATAGCCACCCTGAACTGGAATGATGGTTGCACCACGGTCGATCTGTCTGAGTACAAAATTGCGGATTTCATCCGAATGTTTGCTGATGATTTGGACGGCAATCCTTGAAGTACCGCTGACGATCAGCTTATTCATGACAAGTGTATAAATGATCACATACAAAATCGCATAGAGTACTTTGTCAACCGGTTGATAAAGCGCCTGTCCCAGGATGACAAAGAAGTCGATAATATACAGACCGACTGAAACCGGGAAACGGAAATATTTATTCAGGATCAGTGGAGGAACATCAACGCCGCCGGTAGAAGCGCCGGTACGAATGATCATCCCAAGAGAGATTCCGATTCCGATTCCTGCAAAGAGTGTGCAGAGGATCAGGTTGTCCGTCAGAACATAATCTCCAAGGATCTGATTGAAAAATTCCAGTGCGATCGGATACATAAAAGAACTTAAAATTGCAGAAAAGTATATTTTTCCCGAGAAAAATATAGGCAAGCACCAGCATGATAATGTTAAAAGCGAGTACCAGCGAGGAAAGCGGGATACCGGTTATGCGTTGCAGGATCAGTCCGATTCCGGTTGTGCCTCCGGCAACAAGATCAGCGGGTAGAAGAAAAACTCTTGCAGAGAAAGCGTTGAGAATATTTCCCAGACAGATGATGAGAACAGAAGCGATCTGTTCTTTTCTTTTTTCAGTAAGATTCATTGGACAGTACCTCCATAAGTCGATATCTTTAATTTAGGAGAAATGGGAGTAAATGGGAAATACATAATATGAATATCGATATAAGAAAAACTTATATTGTGACTGACACTGTGTCCTTGAAAAAAATCAGAATATGCTAAAATTGACATAAATGAGAGAACATGAGGAGATACAAAAGATGGGACATATTGTACAGCGTCTGGTCCGGAATGCCATCATGCAGGCGGTGAATCAGGCAATCCAGAAGAAGACACAGCAGGAAGCTGCGAAATTTGGAAATGAATGGAAGGGCAGTTTTCATTGTCTGGTATCCGGGTATTACAGTGGCATGACCGTCAAATATCTGATGCTTCCATTTGCAATCTTCTGTATTCTGTGTGCGGCAGGAAGTGGAATTGCCGGAGGGCTGACCTACAGTATCTGGTTTATCGTGATCGCAGTGGTGTGCCTGGTTACGCGCAGTTATGGAATGAAAAAGATGCGTGTCATCATTTACTGGGACAATGGCATGGCGTTTTATGACAAGAATGGCAATGAACTCGTACAGCTGCCACGGACAGCCATCGATCAGATGACAGTGAAAAATAGTAAGATCACCATCATGGGAAGGGAAAGAGTATAAGATCATCAGAAACCCGTTGGATAACGAAAAGAAGTACGGGAAAATGCTCGAATTTCTATGGAAAAGACAGAATAA
>ENA-OQCS01001658-OQCS01001658.1-human-gut-metagenome-genome-assembly--contig:-NODE-1658-length-10963-cov-1.755537_pt1 | contig 10963 bp, 10 predicted proteins | sample MGYA00242757_ERZ504575 | MGnify/ENA primary metagenome ERZ504575 (study PRJEB26092, sample SAMD00036297) | human gut metagenome | host: Homo sapiens | study: EMG produced TPA metagenomics assembly of... | reverse complement strand
ATTCAGTGCTCACGCTCAAGTGGGAACAGCATCGCAATTTGATAGAGAAGCGTTCTTTGCTAAGAAGAATGCTTTTATTACGGCAGAGATGGGGTTAACCCGGAAGAGGCAGCATCATTTATACCTCTTTGTAACGAACTCCAAGAAAAGATGTTTGAGGCCGGTCGTGAATGTCGTAAACTATCCAAAGATTTAAAGCATAATGAAAATGCAACCGATGCTGATTACCTGAAGGTGATTGATGAGTGTGTGAGCGTGAACATGAGGCAGGCACAGTTGGAAAAGGAGTATTATGAAAAGTTTAAAAAGATATTGTCTCCAAAGAAACTTTATAGATATAAACGTGCGGAAGGAAAGTTTGCGCGGGAATTTATGAGAGGAGGAGACGATAGAAAAGAAGAGAATAGAAAGAAATAAAATATTATCATTATTTGTGTTTTTTGTTTAGATTTAGTTTTGGCGTTTTAAGTTAAGGGAGGGGTGGCGACGTGATGTCGGTTCCCCTTTTGTTTTTATAGCCCTTTCGCTTTTGCTTCGTTCCAGATCCGGTCCATTTCTTCCAAAGACATATCCTTTAATGACTTGCCTTCTTTGATAGTATGCTCTTCCAAATAGTTGAAACGGCGGGTGAATTTCTGGTTTGTGCGTTCCAAGGCATTGTCCGGATTGATCTTATAAAGGCGGCTGCGTTGATCAGACTGAAGAACAGGTCTCCGAACTCTGCTTCCATCTTATCTGCATCCATCTTGTCGATTTCAGTCTTCAGTTCGGTAAACTCTTCGTGCACCTTATCCCAGACCTGGTCGCGTTGTTCCCAGTCGAAACCCACGTTGCGGGCTTGTCCTGGATGCGGTGAGCTTTGACTACGGAAGGAAGTGAAGTGGGGACACCTTCGAGAACTGTCTTGTTGCCGCCTTTTTCCTTTAGTTTGAGTTGTTCCCAGCTCTGTTCAACCTTGCCGGCTGTTTCGGCCTGAGCGTTTCCGAAGACATGCGGATGGCGGTAGATCAGTTTCTGGCAAAGGCTGTCGCACACGTCTTTAATGTCGAACGCCGCTTTTTCTTCACCGATCTTGGCATAGAAGACAATGTGCAGGAGCAGGTCGCCCAATTCTTTTTTGATGTTATTGTTGTCATCTTTCATGATGGCATCGCATAATTCGTAAGTCTCTTCGATCGTATTTGTGCGAAGACTTTCGTTCGTTTGCTTACGGTCCCACGGACATTTCACACGAAGCTCGTCCAGAATGTCGAGCAGCTGTCCGAAGGCTTCCATCTTTTCTTGTTTTGTTGCCATTTTTAGTTGTTTGGTTGGAGAGGAAGGAGGTGTGTCAAATTTCATCTTTCTCTTGCCGGGAGATGAATTCCCCGGCAAGAGATTGAATTCTCTATCTTTTAACACACAGCCTATAAGATGTTATTTATTCTTTTCTTGTTCTTTAAATACCTTCAGCCCGTTTTCCAGGAATTTGATATAGTCGGGGACACTTTCGTTAAATGCATACGACGGGCCGAGCGGTTTGCCTTCGGCATTCAGCAGAATGTAAAACGGTTGGGCGTTTGCACCGAACTTACTACGCTGCAAGTACTCCATTTGTCGCCGATTGTTTTCAATTTGCGAGTCTTGCCATGCTCTTCGATTGTGATCGGCTGCGGCAGCTTCGTCTTATCATCGACCATCAAGGTGATCAAGACATAATCATTTCCAATATCTGTTTCACTTTCGGGTCGGTCCAAACGGATGCTTCCATCTTGCGGCAGTTCACGCAACCGAAACCGGAGAAATCGATCATGACCGGCTTGTTCACCTTCTTGGCATAAGCATACCGGTTTCGTAATCGTCGAAAGCAGCATGCACTTCACTGTTGTACAGGTTGAAATCCTGAGTGTACAAGGGAGGAGCGAAAGCACTGATCGCTTTTAGAGGAGCCCCCCAAGGCCCGGAACCATATAAACGGCAAAAGAGAAAGAAATGATCGCATGAACAGGCGCGGCACGGATACGTACGGAAGGTCGCTGTCGTGGCTGAACTTGATCTTACCCAACAGGTAACAACCCAACAGGATAAAGATCACGATCCAAAGCACGATAAACACTTCGCGGTCCAGCAAGCGCCATCCGTAAGCCAGGTCGCAACCGAAAGGAACTTCAGCGCCAGTGCCAGTTCAAGGAAGCCTAACACCACCTTGACGGAGTTCAGCCAGCCTCCGGATTTCGGCATGCTTTGCAGCATGTTCGGGAAGATGGCGAAAAGGCTGAACGGAATAGACAATGCCAAAGCGAAACCGAACATGCCGATGGCCGGTCCTACCGCCGTTCCCATCGAAGCAGCCTGTACCAGCAAAGTCCCGATAATCGGACCTGTGCAAGAGAAGGAAACCAACACCAACGTGAACGACATGAAGAAAATACTGATAATGCCCGTCGTCGAATCCGCCTTCGTGTCCAGTTTATTCGTCCAGGAGGAGGGTAATACCATTTCGAATGCCCGAAGAAAGAGATGGCGAAGATACTAACAACAAGAAGAATATGATATTGAAGATCGCATTCGTCGACAGGTCGTTCAGCGCACTTGCCCCGAATATACCCGTAATCAGCAATCCCATCACCAGATAAATCACAATGATTGAAAGTCCGTACGTCATCGCATCTCGTATCGCCTTCTTGCGGTCCTTCGTCCGTTTGAGGAAGAAGCTGACCGTCATCGGGATCATCGGCCATACGCAAGGTGTCAGCAAGGCGATCAATCCACCCAGGAAACCGGCGAAGAAGATGAACAACCAAGATGTGTCGGTTGCTGAAACCGTCGTGTCGCCGAATGCCTTCAACTGGTCGATGACAGGAGTCCAGAGGGCAGCGTCGTCGGTCAGCTCGTTGGAGGTGCGGACTGGCCTGTTCTCTGCTTTGTCTTTGTTGGTAACAGGGGCGGGAACCTTCAGCTCGGCCACTTTTTCCACCACTTTTTCAGTATCCGGCTGCACGGCTGTCACATCGTCTTGTTCGACTTCCGGTTTTTCGACCACTGTTTCGGCGGCTGTCATCTTTATATTCTTTTTGTCGAACGAAAAACTGACGCGATCGGGGGGCAGACAAGTCTCGTCGTTGCAAGCCATAAATTCCACTTCACCTTCGGCTTTGAACTTGGCTGGGTCGGTCACTTTGAACTTTTGGGTGAACGAAACGGTCCCCGGATACCAACGCAGGTTCATGGCGAACAGTTCGTCGTATACGGTGGTCGGTTTGACAGATGAAGTCGGTTTGCCGATCAGCTCGGCTCCTTTCAGTGTCTCGAATGTGAACGAAGTGGAGACAGGGCCTCCTTCCGGCAAGTCCTGGTCATACAAATGCCAGCCTTTATCGGCAGTAGCGGTAAAAACGATCTCTTTCTCTGCGGAGCCGGAGTCGTTCAGTTGTATCTTCCATTTTACAGGCTGGAGAATCTGTGCCTGTACGGTCAGTGCGACAAGCACCAACATCAAGGTACTAAAGAGCTTCTTCATATTATTTTTACTATTTTTGTTATTTAGCTAAAGAGGTAAATTTGTCAGGAATGCGTGTTTCGAAATGCATCTCTTCGCCAGTTACCGGATGAATGAAGTTGAGCCGTCGGGCGTGAAGCATCAGCGTCCGGTAGGATCTGTCTCCGCACCATACTTGTAATCGCCGGCGATGGAGTGTCCGATTGATTGCATCTGTGCGCGTATCTGGTTCTTGCGTCCTGTCTCCAGGTCGAGTTCCAACAGCGAGTAAGCTCCGTTGCTGTGCAGCAGGCGGTAGCGGGTGATCGCCTCTTTCCCGTCTCCTTCGGCTGTCACATACACCTGCATCTTTGCATTTTCGGTCAGGTTGGAGACGATCAGGTCGGAATCTTTCTCAGGGCGTCCTTCCACTACGGCCACGTATGTGCGTGCCGTGATGGCAGAGTTCCAGTTCGATTGCAATGCCTTTTGCACTTGCAGATTCTTGCGAACATCATCAGCCGAAGTGTCGCGGTCCAAGCGATGGAGCACGAATATCTTGTTACGTGGATCTGTCTTCTTGACATATTCGCTGAGCAGATGAAGAGCTGTCCGTTCCTTCACGCGCGTGCTGGAAACCGAAAGTAAGCCTTCTTTCTTGTTTACGACTATCAAGTCGTCATCTTCCCAAACAATTGTGAGCAGTGGATTGTTGAACTCGACTTTTCCCCGTTCGTAGCTGATTAACACCTCGTCGCCCGGTGCGAGCGGTGTGTTGAACTGGGATGTCACTGTGCCATTGACTGAAATCTGTCCGTGGGCGAGTAGTGCCTTGACTGAACTTTTACTTTGTTCGTTTAAAAGACCGAACAGGAAAGGAAGTAACGTATTCTCTTCTTTCACTGTAACTTTACGTCCTCGAGGGGCTCTGGATCTATCTGTGCCTCTGTATTCTGAGCGTCTTGCCATATTCCTAATTATATATAGTTTACAAAGATACAGGCTTTTGGCCAATGCTGCAAGGAGATGCGGACAAATAAAATAAATCGGCTGTTACTGTTTTTCTTTGTATTTATTAGGAATTCCCTCTCTGTTATCAGTAAGTATGCGGCTTTTCTGTCATGCATATTGGTTATGGTGACCAAAGTTTAATTGGGAAGCCCATTTACGATAGTAGTAATAGACCAACTGCCACCTGGAAAAGTCTAGGGGAAGCATCCACCATTGACAACCGGTCTTAACTAAATAAAATATGGCGTTCCAAATCAGTCGCGAATCATATTTCCTCTTTCTTGCAGGTTCAACACTTTTGTTATATATTGCACTCGGTTTCCGTTAAATCAGTTTGATACATTTTTTTAAGTTTGGTCACTTTAAAAAAAGAAATAATCCGGCTAATACGGAAACTTCTTTAGAAAAAGATTTCAATCATTTTTAAACAGGCTCTAAATTTAAGCCATGAAATAGAGATGCCATGAATTGGAGTAGAAAAATGCCGAAGTCCGTTTGTGTTCTTCTTTTAGGAACAGCCCTATTGTCTTGTTCGGATCAGAAAGAAATCCAAATCACCGGAACCGTGCGGAACTTGAACGGTGGAATGATCGTTTACCAGCAATCTATCGCAGGCATGATGAATACGAAAACGATCGATACGTTACAAATCCAAAGCGATAGTACATTTACATTGACGTTACCGGTTGAAGATTATGAACGGGTGAATTTCATTTTGTATGGAAAAGCGGTATTGGGTTCGGTTATATCGAAAGGAGGAAAAATACAATTGGATGTAGATGCAACGGCTCAAGAACCTTTGGCTATCCAGGGAGTGGATGAGAAGGCGGTAGCCGTTTCCCGATTGCTCAATCGACTGAATGCCGCTGTATGGGATTTGCGTGCCCGCCGTGGCGACCGTTGGCAGATTGCTAAAGATACTGTAGCAACATCTGTAGCCCAAAAACTGAAAGATGATGCAGTCTCTCTGGAATCGCAATTGACGGGTTTGGATGAAGACTTACAGGAAAAAGCCCGGCAAGATATACGGATGCAGTTGTTGCTGGCTTTTCAGAACCAGACGATGGGTGCTTTTTATCAGGCATCGGAAGCGACAAGGCAGAATTGGTTTACCGAGTTGGATCAGATGACGGCCTTTTGTATCCCGGATAATCCGAACAGTACTTTCAGTCCGGCCTTTTATGATGTGGCTTCCAATGAAATTGGTATCCGATATTATATGCGTCAGGAATCGATTCGGAAGGTGTAGGAAAAGGTATCGGTTTGATGTATTACGATTTTGAACATCGTTTACAGGGCAAGGCACAAGAGGCAGCCATGGCTCTGCTTTCCTGGAAGATCAGGAAAGGCAGATGAACGATCCGAAGATGCCGGTTTATGCCGAACGTTTCCTGCAATTATATCCGGAAACTTCCTGGCAACCGCTGGTGCAGGAAGCAATGGAAAAGAACCGGGCATTTAACCAAACCCGGATTCCGGAAGATCTTCATTTCCCGGATGTCTCACAAGCGAAAACTTTCCAGGATATTATCGCACCGTATAAAGGGAAAGTTATCTTTATGGACATTTGGGCAACGTGGTGTGGTCCTTGCCGTGATTCCTTTGCTTTTGTAAAGCCGTTGCAGGAATATGCTCAGGAAAAAGATATTGTTTTGCTGTATCTCTCGATTGATAATCCGGAAGCTGAAGAGAAATGGAAGAAGATGGCTGCTCATTATGATCTGAAAGGGGAACATATTCGCATTCAAGAGGCTTTCAAGCAGGAAATTTATGATACGTTTGGTTCGAATGGAGCCTTGTATATTCCACATTGCGTAATCATTGGTAAAGATGGAAAGATACGTCAGAAAGTAGCGGCTTCGCCGGAGAAGATGGAAGAACTGAAGAAACAATTGGAAGAAGCGATTAAATAAACGACGATGTCTTTACGTAAGTTTATAAGACGAGGTATCGGATTGCTGGGCTTTCTTTGGTTTGTTTCGGTTTACGCATATCCGATTCCGGACAGTATTGCTGTCCGCTTACAGGGTTTTGTCTCTGCCTTAGAACAGTTTGGAAAGGCTTTGCCTCAGGAAAAGGTATATCTGCATTTTGATAATACCAGCTATTATCAGGGCGATCAGATTTGGTTTCAGTGTTATGTCGTGACTTCCGAATTCAATCGGCCTACAGCGTGGAGCAAGACGTTGTATGTGGAATTACTGAATCCTGGAGGTGAGATTGTCTCCCGACAGATTTTACCAATCCGCAACGGTCATTGCCAGGGGAATTTTACGTTGACGCACTTACCTTTCTATTCCGGTTTTTATGAGGTACGTGCTTATACCAAATATATGTTGAACTTTGGAGAGGCAACAGTCTTCTCACGTATTTCCCGGTGTTCGACAAACCGGATTCAGAAGGCGATTATACCCAAAAAGAAATTTGCCGACATCCGGGAAAGTATCCGCAGAAAAGGGAAAAGACCAGGAAAGAAAAGAAACTGAATCTCCGCTTTTATCCTGAGGGCGGAATGTTGATTCGCGATGTCCCGGTGCGGGTTGCCTTTGAAGCGACCGATGCTTTCGGTAATCCGGTGGATGTCTCCGGTTGTATCCTGAATAAGGAAAAGAGGTCGTTTCGACATTCCGGACAAGTCACGAAGGAAAAGGTGTTTTTACCTATGTGGCTGATACGGAAGAAGTAAAGGCGGAAGTTGTTTGGCGAGACAAGAAATATCGCTTTTCTTTACCGGAAGCAGAGGAACAGGGATTCGCTTTTTCGGTTGACAATCTAAGTATCCCGGATAGTTTGGCTATTACGGTACAGAAGAATCGTTTTACGGCGGCTCAGGTATTGGGGGTAGCGGTTATGAGCCGAGGTAAATTATATAATTTCTGTATGCTGACGGTCAAGAGGAATCAGCCTTCTCTTTTCGACTGGATAAGAAGAATTTACCGGTAGGTGTGTCTCAACTGGTCTTGTTTGATAAAGCCGGACAGGTTTTGGCTGACCGGTTGGTTTTTGTTGGAAAGCCGGATACCTTGTCGTTGGCTGTTCGGACGGATAAAGAACAGTATCTTCCGTATGATTCAATAGGTATTTCTTTCGAAGTGAATGATCCGCAAGGACAGCCGGCACCAACGCTCTTGTCGGTGTCGGTCCGGGATGGCCGGGAAGAAGTGGAAAGCAGGCATTCGATGTTGACGGATCTGTTGCTGATGTCGGAAATCAAAGGTATGTACGCCGTCCTTCCTGGTATTTTGAGTCGGATGATACGTTGCATCGTCGGGCTTTGGATGAATTGTTGATGGTGCAGGCTGGAGGCGTTATGAATGGAAGCATTGGCCGGTGTGGAACCTTTTGAACTGAAGTATCTGCCGGAGCAGGGAATCGAACTGCACGGCAGGTAGTTTCAATGGTTCGTAGTAAGCCGCGTCCGGATGTGCAAGTAACTTCTTTTCTGACGAAGCGAGGCGAGGAAGACAATCCGACGGATCAGAATACATCCTGCTTCGATGTTTTTACTACGGATAGTTCAGGACGGTTTTCTTTTATTTCTCAGGTGGAAGGAAAATGGAATCTGATTCTATCTGTTTCCGAAAAGGGGAAGAAGAAAGATCATCGGATTGTTCTGGACCGGGTGTTTCATCCGGAGCCTCGGAGATATCCAATGGCAGAATTGCAGGTGCATATTTCAGGCGATGAAAAGGTCTCTTTGCCCGATACACAGCTGAATGATACGGTATTTATGCAGGAAAACATGGAGCAATTATTCAAGGCGTATGAAGATTCTCTGCGAAAACTGGGAATGGACGAAAAGATTCATCGGATCGATGAAGTGGTGGTTAAGGCCAAGAAACTAGATAAAGCTGCCGAAGTTTATAAAACCCGGACCAAGTCGATCGCTTATTATGATGTCGCTTCCGAAATGGACGATATTCAGGACCGTAATGGTTTTATCGGCGATGATATTCATGAACTGATGATTAATATGAATTCTGAGTTCTATCGGGAGCATAGTCCAGGCGGTCAGGAATATCTTTTTTATAAAGGGCGAATGGTCCTTTTTGCGATCAATTACGAACGTACCTACCACAATGAAATGGATTATAATAAGTACCGCTTACTTCCTTTAGAGGCGATTAAATCCGTTTATATCAGTGAAGACTTTGGAACGATCTGCCGGTATGCGATCCGCGTTTTACACCGATCAATATCGATAAATTATATCGGTGTGTTGTCTTGATCGAAACTTATCCGGAAGATCAGATCTCTGTGAAAGGTGGAAAAGGCGTACGCAAAACCTGGCTGGAAGGATATAGTGAAGTGAAAGACTTCTATCAGCCCGATTATCGCGTATTGCCGAAAGAAAATGATTATCGTCGTACCCTTTATTGGAATCCGGCATTGTCAACGGATGAACAGGGAAAGGCTTATATTCGTTTTTACAACAACAGTCGTTGTAAATATCCCCGGATTACGGTTGAAACTCTGACGGAAGATGGAAAAATCGGAGTTTTCCGGCAGTGATTATTTGATACGGTTACCATGTATTTTCGCTTCCTTTCTTGCCTGCCGATTTTACTTTGCTGCTATTTGCAAAAGACTATGTCCTTAACAAAGACTTTTGATTGACGTTTTCTGCAAATCCTCTATCACTCTATCACTACGAAGGTTGTAGCTATTAATATTCAAGCGTTAGAGGAGTGATACAGGACGTTTTCCTCTATCACTCCTTTATCACTCCTCTATCACTTCTGAAACATTGTTCCCCATCCCTGCAACTCACTCGATCATTTTATTCAAAAAAAGCTGTAAAATAGGTAAAACCGGTTGGTTTTCATTGTCCGGCATGGTACTTAGTTGCCGAACACCCCCATGTTCCCCCTTTACACCCGGGTGTAGAGGGCCGGTACATCCGGGTGTAAAGGATGGCAACATGGGGGTGTTTACGGAATGATGTGCTTGTCTTTGCTAAAAAAAGAGATAGCTTTTGTGGAATGAAGAACCGTATTCCGCCAATTTAATACCTGTTATATTCGTTTTTACATTTGTTTATTCGATTATTTTATATGCTTTTTCAAAAGTAATAGAAGGTAATATGTTGGTTTTCAATTGTATGACAAAAATGTCCTGTTTTAGAAGTGATAGAGGAGTGATAGAGGAAAACGTCCTGTATCACTGCCTTTGGACGTTTGAATATGAATAGCTACAACCTTTGTAGTGATAGAGTGATAGAGGATTAGCAGAAACTTCGTATGCAGATTACAATCTTGGAAAATTGTGATATACTTCGTTTTATTGTATATTTGTCAACAATAAGGTTATAGCTCCCGGCGAGATTTGCTGAAAAACAATTGTCGGAGTGTGGAGGACGTTTTCGGGATTCTCGGATTGACAATCTCAAAATGGAGAAAGGGTTTATCATTAACAGTTAATTTATTATCATGAAATCAACAATCGTATTGGGAATAGGAGCTACCTTGCTGGCCTCCTGTTCTGGAAACAGACAAAGGCGGAAGAAAAAGTAACACAGCAACAGAAGAAGCCGAACGTTATTTTCCTGATAGCCGATGATATCGGTTATGGCGACCTGAGTTGCAACGGATCGAAAACGATCCATACGCCGAATGTGGAACGCCTGGCAGCCCAAGGTGTTCGTTTTACGGATGCGCATGCAGTGGCTGCGACCAGTACGCCTTCGCGCTATTCGCTGTTTACGGGGCATTATGCTTGGAGGCGGAATGACACGGGGATTGCGGCTGGAATGCCGGAATGGTCATTTGTCCCGAACAGCCGACTGTTGCCGATATGTTTCGTGAGTGTGGTTATACAACAGGTGCTATAGGTAAATGGCATTTGGGATTGTCTGACAGGACGGGAGGACAGGATTGGAATGCTTTATCACGCCGGGACCTCAGATATAGGGTTCGACTATTCCTATATAATGGCTGCCACAGGCGACCTGTGCCTTGTGTGTGGGTTGAGAATCAGCGGATCGTCAATCTTGATCCGAATGATCCGATTGAAGTGAGCTATGAAAAACCGTTCCCTGGCGAACCGTTGGGAAAAGACCATCCGGAATTGCTTACCAAATTGAAACCGAGTCCGAACCATGGGCATGATATGGCGATCGTGAACGGCATTTCGCGTATCGGCTACATGAAAGGGGCAAGCAGGCCTTGTGGGAAGATGAAAACATTGCAGACAGCATCACTTGCAAAGCTGTCCGATTTATTGAAAACCACAAAGATGAACCGTTTTTCCTGTATGTCGGAACCAACGACGCGCACGTTCCCCCGTTGGCCGCATCCCCGTTTTGTCGGCAAGAGCGGCATGGGCCCTCGTGGCGACGCTTTGTTGCAATTCGACTGGACCGTAGGCGAAATAATGGGCGCACTCGAAAAAGCCGGTATTGCCGAAAACACCCTGATCGTGTTGAGTAGCGACAACGTCCTGTTGTGGATGACGGTTATGCAGACCGGGCTGTGGAATTGTTGGGCGAACATAGAC
>ENA-OQCS01001657-OQCS01001657.1-human-gut-metagenome-genome-assembly--contig:-NODE-1657-length-10969-cov-3.466242_pt1 | contig 10969 bp, 9 predicted proteins | sample MGYA00242757_ERZ504575 | MGnify/ENA primary metagenome ERZ504575 (study PRJEB26092, sample SAMD00036297) | human gut metagenome | host: Homo sapiens | study: EMG produced TPA metagenomics assembly of... | reverse complement strand
GCAAGCATCGTCCTCCACCAACCCCAACGCCAAGGCAAGACAGCCGCCCTGAACCGCGGTATACATTTCGTAGAACGCCCCTTGTCGTGTTCACCGATGCCAATACTCACCTCAACCGCGAAGCCCTGCGGGAGATAGTGCACGCCTTCACCGACCCTAAGTGGGATGCGTGGCAGGCGAAAAACGTATCGCCGTGCAAAGCAAGGACAATGCTGCCTCGGGGGGAGAAGGGCTATACTGGAAATACGAATCCACCCTCAAAGCGCTCGACGCACGCCTCTATTCGGCAGTAGGCGCAGCGGGTGAACTGTTTGCCGTGCGCCGCGAGCTGTTCGAGGAAATGCAGACAGATACGCTGCTCGACGACTTCATACTCTCCCTGCGCATCGTCATGCAGGGACACACCATTGCCTATTGTGCCAATGCCTATGCCGTAGAAAGCGGCTCGGCAGACATGCGCGAGGAAGAAAAGCGCAAGGTGCGCATCGCTGCCGGGGGCTTGCAGTCCATCTGGCGGCTGCGTCCGCTGCTCAACCCATTCCGTTACGGTACATTCTGTTTCCAATATATTTCCCACCGGGTGCTGCGCTGGTCGCTCACTCCTATCCTATTGTTCCTATTGCTTCCCCTCAACACAATTCTCATCTTTACGACAAGCACGCCATTACTGTATGCCATCATCTGGCTGTTACAAGCTCTTTTCTACCTCATGGGAAGTTGGGGTACTACCTTTCAATGAAGCATATAAAAACAAGATACTTTTCATCCCCTACTATTTCCTCTTCATGAACGTCAACGTCATACGAGGATTCAACTACCTGCACAAGCGCAAAGGCAATGCAAGCGCGCATGGGAGAAGGCCAGAAGGGCATGAAACTAATACTGTAAGAATGAAAAACATTTTGAAACAAGCTGAAAACGCCGAGAGACTGTTGAAGCTGACGTCAGATACCATGCTCCTTCTGAACCGGGACGGCATTTGCATGGACATCGCAGTGTACAATGTAACCTTTGGTTCATGAAGGAAGAAAAGCTGCTGGGCAAGAATCTGCTCCAACTGATACCGCCGTCCACTTACTACCAAGTATATCCGGAGTTCAAGAAGGTACTGACGCAAAAGGTACGTTCAGTCCATAATTACGAAATGACACTGGGTCACACTACCTATTACTTTAAATGCATCATGTACCCGTACGACGGCATGGTCCTCTGCCAGTACCGCGACATCACAGAACGCAGCCAGCGCAAACTGGAACTCGAAAAGAAAAACCACGAGCTCAACGAAATACAAAAGGCCGCCCTCATCGGAAACTGGCAATACGATACCCAGACCCGCATATTCTGTTATGCAGGCCATACGGGCATCATGTGTTCGGAAGAGGTGCAGCACATCAATATGGACAATTATCTGGAACTCATCCTTCCTGAAGACCGGAAAAGCTTTACCGGCTGGATGAAAGAGAATCTGAAAGGCAAGATGGAAAACAGCGTGGACTACCGCATCTTCCTCCAAGGAAACATTTTCTATATCCGCCTCAAAGCGTTTGCCCGCGAACGGCAGAAAGACGGGAATGTCACTATAGAAGGATACATACAGAACATTACCGACATACAGAAACGGCGCAACGACATCAATCTGCTGACACATGCCATCAACAACTCCACCGAGGACATTTATTCGGCACACGAAGACGGCACGCTGATATTCTGCAACCGTTGCTTCAAGGAACGGCATGGCATCGGTAATGGCCAAGACATCACCCGGATGAAGATATACGACCTGCCCTCATACGGCAGGGATGAAACATCCTGGAAAGAGTTTGCCAACCGTGTCAAACGTGGAGAGACGAACCACGGATACATCGTCTACCATCCGCTGCCCAAGCGTCCGGAAGTACTCGCCATTGAAGGAAACGCTTATTGGGTGACAAGCGACAAAGGGGAAGGAACCATCTGGACATTCGGAAGAGACGTATCGACACGCATCCGGCATGAGCAGCAAATCAAACAGTTCAACCAGATTTTGGACAAAATCATCGAAAACCTCCCGGCAGGCATTGTTGTGAAGGACATCAACAACAACTTCAAGTACCTCTACCGCAACCGCGAATCATATAACCGCGAAATCCCCATACAAGAGGCATTGGGAAAGGACGACTTCGATTTTTATCCTCTGGAGACTGCTCAGGAAAAGAGGCGCAAGACATCGAAATAGCCAGAACCGGCAAAGAGATGCACTGGATTGCGGAAGAACGCGACGGAAACGGAAATCCCATCTATCTGGACAAACGGAAGATGAAGATTGAAAGCAACGACTTCTCCCCCATCCTGCTGAACATCGAATGGGACATCACGGAAATGGAACAGATGAAACGGGAACTGCTCGTAGCCAAGGAGAAAGCCGAGACCTCCGACCGGCTCAAATCTGCCTTTCTCGCCAACATGAGCCACGAGATACGCACACCGCTCAATGCCATTGTAGCTTCTCACGAATTATTGCCGAAAGTACCGACGAGGAAGAACGGCTAGGCTATTACGAAATAGTGGAATCGAACAACGAACGCCTGCTCCAGCTCATTAACGAAATCCTCGACTTATCAAAAATAGAATCGGGCATCGTGGAGTTCACCATCACGCCCGTACGCCTCCATCCACTCTGCAAGGAGATACACGACGCACATATTTTCCGCTGTCCCGAAGGAGTGGAACTGATATACGAACCCTCTGACGAGAATATCGTGATTGACGGAGACAAGAACCGGATTTTCCAGGTCATTTCCAATCTGATAGGCAATGCCTTCAAGTTCACCACCACCGGGCACATCAGTTACGGGTATCGCCAGGAAGGCAAGTATGTAGCATTCCACGTCACCGATACGGGTATGGGCATTGCACCGGACAAGGTGGACCGGGTATTCGAACGTTTCGTCAAGGTGAACAACTTTGCCCAGGGCACCGGATTGGGACTTTCTATCTGCAAAACCATCATCGAACGTCTGGGTGGCAACATATCCGTCACTTCAGAGGTGGGTAAAGGCACCACATTTACTTTTGTTCTCCCGCTGGAATCCACCAGCAAAACAGAGGCGGAAAAGAAAGAAGAGGACAACCAGGAAACGACAGCAGAGACACACTCCACAGAGCAGAGGGGCAAAAATGCAGCCCCCGGAGATTCCCCGAAGAATGAAGAGGTCGGAGCACTCCCTACCCCTCCTTCCAAGACCATCCTGATTGCCGAAGATACAGAAAGCAACTTCATCCTAATTAACGCCATTTTAGGCCGACTCTATCGGCTGAAACATGCCAAAGACGGCATGGAAGCCGTAACGATGTTCGAGGAAGTCCACCCCGACCTCATCTTGATGGACATGAAAATGCCCAACCTTGGCGGAATCGACGCCACTCGCATCATCCGTGAACTGGTACCGGACATCCCCATCATCGCCCTTACGGCCTATGCCTACGAGCACGACAAGCAAGCTGCCCTGGAAGCAGGTTGCAACGACTTCCTTACCAAACCCTTCACTCAAGAAGTGCTGAAGGAAACCATCAAGAAATGGCTGGATGATAAAGGATGACTGAAAAACAGTCATCCTCCACTTTATGCAAAAATATCACTTCGCTGGATATAAGCAATCACATCCCCTTTATTGACCACATCCCCTTGCTTGGCACAGACTTCCACCACACGTCCGGTAAATCCGGTCCATATCTTCTCGTATTCGCCCCACGGCGTAGAGATGTAGCAGAACACCTCATCATGCTGGTACTTGCGTCCGATGAAAGGAGCAGAAGAAGGACCTTCGACGGAAACCTCCCAAAGCACTTGCCCCTTGGAAGGCGCGATTATCGGGTCTGCTTGGCACGCTTCAGCTTCTTGATTTCTTCTTCCGAGTATCCGTTTTTGGCCATCGCCGCATCCTTGGCACGCTGCAGGTCATCCTCAAAACGTTTCTTGGCAACGCCGGATTTATAGTCGCGATACTGCCGGTCGTGCATGGCAAGCTCGAAGAGTTCCTCGTCATCATCGCCATATTCCCAACCGTTTTCGTCCATCTCTTTCCGGTATGTATCCAGAGCATCCGGGTAGTTCAGCTGCGGGTCCGTATCCACGAACTCAAAGCCTTTGGACTTAGCCAGTTCCACTATCTCGGGCGCTAAAGTACCGGGGAGGCGTCCACTCTTGCCCAGAATCATGTCCCACGTATGGTTGTCTATCATCGTCCAACGCTCCTCTCCCTTTACCTGCTGCATGAGGTTCATCAAAGCCACATTCTTCACATACTGGCTGAAAGGAGTCACCAAAGGAGGATAACCCAGCTTGGGCCATACATATTCCACTTCGTCGAACAGCATGACGAGCAGGTCGTCCAGACTGAGTTCCGGCTCGTTCTTACCGCGCAGTATCATGTTGATGCCGGAATGCACTCCCTTCAAGTCGGCCATCATGGAGCCCATCATGCCACCCGGCAAACCGCACTTCAGCAAGAGTGAGGACATATGTTTATTGGTGGGGTCCATGAAATAACCCAAGAACTCGTCAATGAACTCCTGCGTCATGGCACGGGCTTTCATGTAGGCTTTCATGTTTATGTCGGGCACTTGGAAACCCAGGTCTTTCAGCATGGCCTGCACGGAGATGATGTCCGGATGAACCTTGCCCCACGACATGGTTCCATCGCCACATCGATGATGTCGGCACCGTTCTCACAGACTTCGAGAATGGAAGCATGGAAGTCCGGGACCGCTATGCCCGTGGTATTGTATCAGCACATCGGGGTGCTTCTCCTTAATGGTTCTGACAAGCTGTCCCAGCATACCCGGACGTCCGATGCCCGCCATATCCTTCAAGCAGATTTCAGGTGCCCCGGCTTCAATCAACCGGTCGGCAATACTGGCATAGTATTCCACCGTATGGACGGGAGAATACGTGATGCAGAGCGTAGCCTGCGGTATCATGCCCGCTTCCAGAGCATATTTGATAGAAGGAATTATATTCCGCGTCTCGTTCAATCCGCAGAAGATACGGGTAATGTCCACACCCTGGGCATGCTTCACCTTGTACATCAGCCGGCGCACATCTGCCGGAACGGGATACATGCGCAGTGCATTTAGCCCGCGGTCGAGCATATGCGTCTGTATGCCTGCTTCCCTAAAAGGTGCGGTAAAGGCGCGTACAGCCTTGTTGGGATTTTCACCATACAGAAGGTTTACCTGCTCAAAAGCTCCTCCGTTTGTTTCAACGCGTGCAAAACAACCCATTTCAACTATCAACGGAGCAATACGTACCAACTGGTCTACCCGGGGTTGATACTTACCGGACGACTGCCACATGTCCCGGTAAACAAGACTGAATTTAATTTCCTTTTTCATCATAGTCAATAATAAGAAATTTTCCTTCGGTTAACTTAACATATACAAATATAAAGGATTATTCTGACATATAGTCAAGAATAACCCTTAAAAATTCATCAGAAGCAATATGTTATATATCATATTGCTACTATCAAATTATTATCAGATGAAATCTTTCAATTCATCCTGCAACTTCTGGCGCGTAAAGAAGATGCGGCTTTTCACCGTTCCGAGCGGAAGGCCGAGGCGTTCGGCAATCTCGCGGTACTTGAAACCGGACACATGCATGGAGAAAGGGACTTTATAGTCGCGTGGAAGGGCATTGACGATGCGATGCATTTCTTTCAGGTCGTAGGCACCCTCGGTACTGGCAAAACCAGAGTCCTGGGGCATGCTGAGGTGATACTGATTGTCCGTCTGGTCCACAAAAGTCTGTTCGCGAACTATTTTCCGGTAATTATTGATAAAGATGTTGCGCATAATGGTATACATCCAACCTCTGAAATTGGTGTCGGGTTCAAATTTGTCTTCGTTATCCAAAGCCTTGAGAGATGTCTCTTGCAACAAATCATTCGCTTCTTCCCGGTCGGCTGTCAACTTGTATGCAAAGCGAAGCAGTTCTTCTTGCACTGCAAGCAAATCTTTTCTAAAACTGTAAGTATTCATACTTTGCTCAATTTTTAAATAGTTAATAATGGTTTAGGTTTTACGATTGCAAGTATAAGGAAGATTTGAAGCCCCGGGGGACGGAATACGGTTTTTATTAGGGGTGAAAACTATCATTTGACAGTTTACACCCCCTCTCTGATAGTTTACGGGTGATATTATATACTGAAAACCATCATTTTTCCGAAGATTTCGTAAATGTTACGTGATTTTTTATAGCTTTGCCTACATATAGGAAAACACTTTTATTACATAAAAACACTTTATTTTATGAAATCATTTCAATTTAAGTCACTTCTTCTGCTGGCTGCCCTCATCATTTCCCTGCCCTCCTTCGGACAAGGACTGAAGGCGTTCAAGCTGAAGAACGGTCTTTCCGTATATATATGGGAAGATGAATCCAAATCGGACGTGTTCGGACTGGTAGGCGTACGTGCCGGTTCCATCAACGACCCCGAAGAGTACACGGGACTTGCACACTACCTGGAGCACGTCATGTTTAAAGGAACAGACAAGATAGGCGCGCTGAACTGGACGGAAGAAGAACCGATCTACAAGGAAATCATCGCCAAGTACGACCAGATGGCCGAAGAAGCCGACCCGGCAAAAAAAGAAGCCATCAGCAAGGAAATCAATGAGCTGACCGTCAAAGCTGGAAAATTGGGACTTCCCAACGAATACTCCAACCTGATGGAAAGCATGGGTGCCAAAGGGGTGAATGCAGGCACCTACTATGACTGGACCTTCTATCACAGCTCCTTCCCTGCCTATCAGATAAACAAATGGCTGGAAATCTCCTCACAACGTTTCCTGCATCCCGTATTCCGTTCCTTCCAGTCGGAGCTGGAAAACGTGTACGAAGAATATAACCGTTCACAAGATGACCAGGGACGTGCACAGAACCAGTTCGTGATGGAGAAAGCTTTTGAGGGACATCCTTACTCCCGTTCCATCATCGGCCTGCCCGAACATCTGAAGAATCCCCGCCTGAGCAAGCTGATTGAATTTTACGAACAATGGTATGTCCCCGAAAACATGGTACTGGTACTCGTAGGAAACATCAAAGCCCAACAAATCAGCGGACGCATCAATGCCGCCTTCGGACGTCTGGCTGCCAAGCCCGCACCCGAGCGCAAGGTCTACCAGAACCTCGAAATAAAGGGCCGCAAACAGTATTCGGCTAAAGTAGGATTCTACCGCAAGTGGCAATGGTATTCAATGGAGTACCTGCCGGACATCCCGACGAAGACGCTCTGGACATCGCCCTGGCACTGCTGAACAACAACAGTCAGACCGGAACTATGGACAAGCTGGTACTGGACGGTGAACTGACCAGCGCCGGAGCCTACACCCGTACTTTCCGCGAACAAGGACGCGCCATCGTAGCGGCCATTCCCCTCTACGACGAAAACCAGCGCCGTTCGAGTCGACCAAGAGCGCCGAAAAGAAAGCCTTGAAAGCCATCCAGCAAATCGCCAACGGAGAATTCGAGGACTGGAAAATTGATGCCATCAAAGCCGAGAAATGCCGCCAGTTCGACCTGGAAATGGAGTCGAACGAGGACAAGGCCATGATACTGATGAACGCCTTCTACAACGAGCAGGACTTGGGCGACATACTCAATTACAAGGACAAGATTATGGCCATCACCACTGACGACATCAAGCGAGTAGCCAAGAAATATCTGTCAGACAATTACCTGGCCCTATATATCGAAAAAGGAAAGCCTGACAAGAACGCCAAGATTGAGAAGCCGGGTTACAAACCCGTAGAACCTCCGATAGGAAAAGAATCGCTCTATGCAACACAATTCAAAAACCTGCCCATCGGACAGATGGAGGAGAAATTCGCAGACTACGGCGAAGTGCAAATCAAGCAACTGAACGACCGTTCAAAGATGTACTACACACCCAACAAGGAGAATAACGTATTCCAGTTGGTTGTACAATACGGAGCCGGTGAACGCGAATTCCCAAAACTTGGCTATGCCGCCCAGTTGATGAACAACGCAGGCATCATGGGGGCCTACGAACCGCAAGAGTTGAAAGAAGAACTCAGCAAGCTGAACGCAACCTGCCACGTGACAGCCGATGATGACAACCTCTACATCATCATGGAGGGCTACGAAGCCACCCTGCCGCAAGCCTGCCAGCTACTTTCACGCCAGATTTTGATGCCAAAACTGGACGAAAAGCAACTGGCACGTCTGAAAGGTTCGGCAATGGGTATGCGCCAGCAGCGCAAAGACAACGTCAGCATCCTGAACGAAGCACTGCGACAGTACATGCTCTACGGAGAGAAATCAGACTACATCAAGGAGCTGACCGACAAGGAGATTTACGAATTACAGATTTCAGAACTGACGGGCGACATCAACCGTGCCTCCAACTACGAGGCAAAGGTGTTCTTTACCGGAACACTCCCCTTCGACCAAGTATACGACATTCTGAGCAAGAACCTCCCGTTGGTGGCCAACGAACGCCCGTCCAACTCCCCGCAGGCAAAGGACATGATGCCGGTGACCGAAAACACCGTCTACTTCCTGCCTAACAACGATGCAGAACAAGCCCAAATCCACCTCTACATCCCGATGCAGAAGGCTGACAAAAAGGACGACGTGCTGCGTAGCGCATTCAACCAATACTTCGGCCTTGACTTCACCGGCATCGTTCTGAACGAAATCCGCGAAAAACGCTCCATGGCCTACACAGCCTACGCATTCGTCGGCACGCAAGGCATAGCCGGAAAAGCAAGCTATCTGCGCGGCTATATCGGTACCCAGAACGACAAGGCAAACGATGCACTGGACGTGCTGATGGGTCTCGTCAACGACATGCCGAAGAATCCGGAACGTATCGACAACATCAAGAGCTACCTCCGCCAAGCCATGCTGACCAGTCACCCCAGCTTCCGCAACAAAGCCATGGAACTGGTAGACTTGGGCTACAGAGGCTACACGGACGACCCAGCAAAGGAAAACCTGCCGAAAGTAGATGCACTGACCTTTGACGACATCGTGAAATTCTACGAAGAGAACATCAAAGACAAACCTTACTGCATTTCCATCATGGGCAACCCTAAGAACATTGACCTGAAGCGGCTGGAAAAATTCGGCAAGGTAGTGAAACTGAACGAACGCAAACTTTTCAACACGAAGGATGCATTGTTCTAACCTTGTTTTATCCCCTTAGCAATCCCATCCTCTTTCCCCCTTATCAGGGGAACGAGGAATATGAAAGATTCCCCGACATTTCGGTTCCAAATGCCGGGGAATCTTATATTTAACACCTGAAGTTCTTTTGCACATTGCCCGGAATTTCACCGGAAAATCCCTGAGATTCTCAGACAGCAGATAACGGACTACCCTTCCTGCTCCTCTTCATTGCCCGAAGGATAGGCAGGCAAATCCTATACTTCACCGCCAGTATGCGGGTAACGAACACCGTCACACCGCCCACAATCTGACACACGAAAGACTCCATCCTCAGAAGATGGCACATCCAGTAGAAGGTTCCTCCCACCACACAAGCCATCGCATAAATCTCCTTCCGGAATATCAGCGGAATTTCGTTAATGAATACGTCACGTATCACACCTCCCGCAGCCCCGGTGATGCTGCCCATAATGATGGCCACCCAGAAGGGATAGCCCAGCGCGATGCTCTTGCCCACGCCGACCACCGTGAACAGTGCCAGGCCGATACTGTCGAATATGAAGAACGTATTGTGCAGATGGATGAGATGTTTACCGAAGAGGATGACCCACAACAAGGCCAGTCCGGTACAAATCAAGTAAATGGGATCCGTCATCCAGCCCGGGGTGACGTCCAGCAACAGGTCGCGTATCGTACCGCCGCCAATGGCCGTCACAAAACCCACCACATACGCTCCAAACCAGTCGAACCGCTTGGCCGAGGCCAGGCGTATGCCACTGATGGCAAAGGCAAATGTGCCAATGAAATCGAGTATCTGAACAAATGTTGGCATTATCACTTTGAGAATTAAAAATTATAAATTATAAATTAAACATTGAATAAGTGTGTATTTTCAACAGACACTCTGAAAATAATAGGCAAAGTAACAAATAATTTCCCTAAGAAAACGTATTTTTGTCGTATCATTTTTCACCAACTACGACAATGAGAATAACAATCGTATCGGGCGCACGCCCCAACTTCATGAAAATAGCCCCCATCTGCCGCGCCATCGACGCCGCCAGAGAGGCAGGAAAGAACATCTCCTACCGCATCGTCTACACCGGTCCGCAGGATGACACCAGCCTGGATGCCTCGCTCTTCTCCGACCTTTCCATGAGGAAACCGGATGCTACCTCGGTGTCACCGGACACAACCACTCGCAGGTGGCAGCCTCCATCATGCTCGCCTTCGAGCGGGAGTTGGACGGCATCCGGCACAAGTCGTACTGGTGGTAGATGACATGACCGCCACTATGAGCTGCTCCATCGTCGCCAAGAAGCGCGGACTGAAGGTGGCGCACGTCATAGCCGGCACACGCTCTTTCGACATGAACATGCCCCGCGAGGTGAACCGCACCATCGTGGACGCCATTTCCGACTATCTCTTCACCGCCGGCATGGTGGCCAACCGCAACCTCAACCAGGAGGGCATGATACCCGAATATATCCACTACGTGGGCAACATACTGATTGACACCATCCGTTTCAACCGCCACCGCCTGGTGCAGCCCATGTGGTTCTCCAGCCTCGGCCTGCGGAAAGGGAACTACCTGCTGCTCACCCTCAACCGCCGCGACCTGCTGGAGAAGAAGCCGTACTGCACTCCCTGCTCCAGACCGTCATCGAGAAGGCCGGCGGCATGCCTATCGTCGCCCCGCTACACCCCTACGTGCAAAAGGCGGTGAAGTCGCTGGAAGTGAATGCTCCCAACCTGCACACCCTGCCTCCGCAGAGTTACCTGCACTTCGGATTC
>ENA-OQCS01001655-OQCS01001655.1-human-gut-metagenome-genome-assembly--contig:-NODE-1655-length-10980-cov-1.496268_pt1 | contig 10980 bp, 20 predicted proteins | sample MGYA00242757_ERZ504575 | MGnify/ENA primary metagenome ERZ504575 (study PRJEB26092, sample SAMD00036297) | human gut metagenome | host: Homo sapiens | study: EMG produced TPA metagenomics assembly of... | reverse complement strand
GGCCCTTGTTGACCTCTTCCAGGCCGGCGAGCATACGAAGGGTCGTAGACTTACCACAGCCAGAAGGGCCAACGAGGACGAGGAACTCGCCATCCTTGATATCAAGATTCAGATCATCCACGGAGGCTTATCGTTGCCCGGGTAGATACGAGTGACGTGGTCGAAAACGACTTCTGCCATAATTACTAATCCTTTCAGAGGCAGGTACGTGCCTCACGATCCGTTGTAAAGGGATTTGTTCTTTACTGCGCTTCCGCCCTCGCCGCCGACGTACAACTTGCTTTCGGAAACTGCAAGCTTCAGCGTTTACTTTTTTCCGGTTCAGTGAAGGTTCTCTTCGTTGAGCCGAGAACTACTATACACGGACCGTGGACCAAGGCAAGTGGCGTGTCTGAAAATGTAGTTAACTTTATGGGCGTTTCTGGGGGTGTTGTGTGGTTCGGCCCATGACACGCCTGTTTCTCGAACGTGCGAACCGGCACGCCCGACGTAGAGCAGGTCTGCTCTTCCCGGACTGATGGATTCCATCAGTCGCCGACTAATGCGACACAGACTCGAAGGTGACGCCGTTGCGGGCGGCTTTGCGCTCGGCCTTGCGCTCCTCGGCGTCTTCGATGCGCTGGATGCGCAGCTGGCGCCAGTCCTCGCGCATGTCGCGGAAACGGTCGGCCAGCGTTACGTCATCGTTCTCGCATCGCCATCAGTACTGCTGCCATCGGCCTTACCGAACGTGCCATCGGCACCTTGGTGATGCCCAGCTTGAGCAGTCCGAGCAACTCACGCAACGTTTCCGGTACGGGCTCATCGCCCTCATCGGCGGACTTGGTCAGGCCCTCGATGCGACGACGAAGCGCGTCGGCGTCCTCGGGATCGATCTTGAGCCCGGCGATCAGCGACTGGCGCATGGTTTCGTAATCGAGGTTGGCAAAGAAATTCAGCTGTTGCAGCGTCATGAAGCCCTTGAGCTCGGGGAATCGGTGGACGATGTATTCCTCGCGGTCGTCGGCGGCGCGGTCCAGTCGCGGGTGAGCTGCGGATCCCAGTTGGCGGTAATCGATCCCTCGCGCATGCGGTAGTGGTACAGCGCCTTGGGCAGACGGACCACGCGCGTGGCCTCGCCGATCACGTTGCAGATACGGGAGAGATCCTCGATTTTGCGCCCCACCGGGAAGGAGAATCCGGTGCCTGATAGGTGGAGGCGGGTGCCAGGAAGGCCCAGAAATAGCCGTCGATCTCAGCCTTGACCTGCTTTTTGATGGCCTCGACCGGGGTCAGAACCTGCACCTCGGTGAAGTCGTTGTGGCGATAGTTGGACAGCAGCGGCTTGTTGTTCTCGGAGATGGTGTCGAACTGGAACATCACCAGATCGGCATCGTATTCACGCATGGCATTCAGGCAGTCCTCCACCAACGTGGGGGCCACGGTATCGTCGGAATCGGCGAAGTACAGGTAGCGCCGGTGGCCCCGGCGATGCCGGCGTTGCGTGCGTCGGACAGTCCGCCGTTGGGCTTGTGAATCACCCGCACGCGCGGGTCGCGGGCGGCCCAGGCGTCGCACATGGCCGGGCAATTGTCGGGCGAGCCGTCGTCGACCAGCAGAATCTCCAGATTGGCGTACGTCTGCGCAGCAACGGACGCCACGCATTCGTCGAGGAATTTCTCGACCTTATATACCGGAATAATGATGCTGACCAACGGATCCTGTTCCATGTCTCCAGCGTAGCGCCGCCGCACGAACGCGGCGGCGCTGCGGGTTCGCGGACCGCGAAACCCTTAGAAGTCCCAGTCGTCGTCATCGGTTTCTTCGGCTTTGCCCATCACGTAGGAGGAGCCGGAGCCGGAGAAGAAGTCGTGGTTTTCGTCGGCGTTCGGGCTCAGGGCGGCCAGGATCGCGGGGTTCACATCGCAAATCTCAGCCGGGAACAAAGCCGGGTAGCGAGGTTCATCAGCGCCTTGTTACCGTTGTACCGCAGGAACTTCTCGACGTCATCGGTCAGGCCCACGCGGTCGTACAGCGACTGGGTGTACTCCACTTCGTTGTCGTACAGCTCGTTGAGCAGGTCGTACGTGTAGTCCTGCAGATCCAGACGCTCGGCATCGCTCAGCTGGGCGATGCCCTTCTGGTACTTGTAGCCGATGTAGTAGCCGTGGACGGCCTCATCGCGGATGATCAGACGAATCACGTCGGCGGTGTTCGTCAGCTTGGCGTGCGCGGAGAAGTACATCGCAGATAGAAGCCGGAGTAGAAGAGGAAGGATTCGAGCAGGGTGGAGGCCACCTTGCGCTTGTACGGGTTGTCGCCCTCGTAGTAGTCGAGCACGATCTCCGCCTTCTTCTGCAGAAACTCGTTGTTCTCGCTCCAGTCGAATGCGGCATCGATCTGCTCGGTGGAGCACAGGTGGAGAAGATGGACGAGTAGCTTTTGGCGTGCACGGATTCCATGAAGGCGATGTTGGTGTACACGGCCTCCTCGTGCGGGGTGAGCGCGTCCGGAATCAGGGAGACGCGCGACCGTGCCCTGGATGGTGTCAAGCAGGGTCAGGCCGGTGAAGACGCGCATGGTGAGCGTGTGCTCGTCCTCGGTCATCTTCTGCCAGCTGGGGATGTCGTTGGAGACGGGGACTTTTTCGGGCAGCCAGAAGTTGCCGGTCAGGCGGTCCCAGACCTCAAGGTCTTTCTCGTCTTCGAGGCGGTTCCAGTTGATTGCGGAGACGCGGTCGATGAGTTTCAGCGGTTTGCGCGGAATGGAGATAGGTGCCATGAGTAGTGTTCCTTTTACTCGTTGTCGTTATCGTCGTTGGATTTGTTTTCGAACTCCTCCGGCGCGTCAGCCGGAGCAGTGCTCTATAGATGGTTCGTGACATTGTTGGTTCCTTAGATGGTGGAGCCCCCCTCAGTCCGCTTCGCGGCCAGCTCCCCTCTCTGAGGGGCGCTGTCGGCGTTAGCCGAGTGAGGGGAGTAACAACGGCTCTCTGGTTGTTCAATGCGTGCGGAGACCGCCGTCTGAGGCCGAAGGCGTACGAAGGTACGTCGAGTGCCGAAGAAAGGCGGTATACGCTCCCTCGAACGATCAGAGCATGCAGGAGACGCAGCCTTGGACTTCAGTGCCTTCCAGGGCTTGCTGGCGGATGCGGATGTAGTAGAGGGTTTTGATGCCCTTGCGCCAGGCGTAGATCTGGGCCTTATTGAGGTCGCGGGTGGTGGCGGTGTCCGGGAAGAACAGCGTCAGCGACAGTCCCTGATCCACGTGCTGGGTGCCTCGGCGTACGTGTCGACGATGGCCTTCCAGCCGATCTCGTAGGCGTCCTTGTAGTACCCGAGGTTGTCGTTGGTCATGTAGGCGGCCGGGTAGTACACGCGCCCGATCTTGCCTTCCTTGCGAATCTCGATCTTGGAGGCGATCGGGTGAATCGAGCTCGTGGAATGGTTGATGTACGAGATCGAGCCGGTGGGCGGCACGGCCTGCAGGTTCTGGTTGTAGATGCCGTCCTTCAGAATCGCGTCGCGCAGGGCCTCCCAGTCGGCCGCAGTCGGGATCGCGATGCCGTACTGTTCGAACAGCGCACGGACCCGTTCGGTGCGCGGAGTGAGCGAACGACGACCATCGGTGTACTTGTCGAAGTAGTTGCCCTGGCCGGCCGGCTTGGCGTAGTCGCTCGTAGCGAAGCTGGCGAACGTGCGGCCATGCTCCACGGCGAGCGCGTGCGAGGCACGGTAGGCGTGGTAGCCACGGTCATGAAGTACATGTCGGTGAAGTCGAGGCCCTCTTCAGAACCGTACTGGATGCCTTCGCGGGCCAGGAAGCCGTGCAGGTTCATCTGGCCGAGACCGATGGCGTGGCCCTCCTCATTGGCGCGGCGAATCGAAGGCACCGCGTTGATGCTGGTGTGCTCGGCCACCGAGGTGAGTGCGCGGATCGCCGTCTCCACCGTGTGGCCCAAGCCGCCATCCATCGTCTTAGCGATGTTGAGCGAACCAGATTGCAGGAGATGTCGCGGCCGACATGCGCATACGTGAGGTCCTCGTTGTATGCGCTCGGCTCCTGAACCTGCAGGATTTCCGAGCACAGGTTGGACATGGTCACGCGACCTTCGATCGGGTTCGCGCGGTTGACCGTGTCCTCGAACACGATGTACGGGTAGCCGGATTCGAACTGCAGTTCGGCGATGGTGGTGAAGAACTTACGGGCGTCGATGTAGGTCTTCTTGATGCGGTCGTCGGCCACCATCTCGTCATAATGCTCGGTAACGGAGATGTCGGCGAACGGCTTGCCGTACACGCGCTCCACGTCGTACGGGCTGAACAGGGCCATCTGGGCCTTCTGTTTGGCCAGTTCGAACGTGATGTCCGGAATCACCACGCCAAGAGCCAGCGACTTGATGCGGATCTTCTCGTCCGCGTTCTCTCGCTTGGTATCCAGGAAGCGCAGGATATCAGGGTGGTGGGCGTTGAGGTACACCGCGCCCGCGCTGACGTGCGCCGAGCTGGTTGGCATAGGAGAAGGAGTCCTCCAGCAGCTTCATGACCGGAATCACGCCGCTGGACTGGTTCTCGATGTGCTTGATCGGGGCGCCGAGCTCGCGCAGGTTGCTCAGCAGCAGGCCACGCCACCGCCGCGCTTGGAGAGCTGGAGGGCCGCGTTGATGCCGCGCGAAATCGACTCCATGTTGTCTTCGATGCGCACCAGGAAGCAGCTGACCGGTTCGCCACGCTGGGCCTTGCCGAGGTTCAGGAAGGTCGGGGTGGCGGGCTGGAAGCGGCCGGCAAGCATTTCGTCGGCGTATTCGATGGCCTGCTGCTCATTGCCGGCGGCGAGCTCCAGGGCCACAGCGGCGCAACGCTGCGGGAAGTCCTCAAGATAGAGGCGACCATCGAACGTCTTGAGCGCGTAGGACGTGTAGAACTTGAACGCACCAAGGAAAGTGCCGAACTCAAAGCCGGCGGATTCCACGTGCTCGTAGATGCGGTCGAGGAATTCAGCGGAGTACTGGTTGAAGACCGCAGGGTTGTAGTACTGGTTGCTGATCAGGTATTCGAGACGCTCGGCGGTGGAGGCGAACCGCTTGCTGTTGGTGGCCACGTGCCTGTCACGTATTCGCGTTCGGCGGCCTTGTCTTTGTCGAACTGGATCTTGCCGTCGGCGTCATAGAGGTTGAGCATCGCGTTGAGCGCGTGGTAATCGTGCGCCGGGTCGTACTGTTCCGCTGCGGTGTCGGCAGTATTGTCGAGCGGCAGGCCGGTGGCGGTGAGGTCAGTCATTGGAAATCCTTGGAATATGGCAGAAGTGTGTTTACTCAGACAGTTGCTCCCCTCAGTCAACTTCGTTGACAGCTCCCCTCGGAGAGGGGAGCCAATACCTCGAGGGGGTCAAGATTTACTGTTCGGTGAAGAAGCGGACGAGGCCGTTTCGCACGGCGGCAGTGTCTTCCGGGGTGCCCATGAGTTCGTAACGGTAGAGGTAGGGCACCTTGCATTTGGCGGCGATGATGTCTCCGGCGGCACAGTAGGCCTCACCGAATTGGTGTTGCCTGAGGCGATGACGCCGCGAATCCACTCGCGGTTGGCTGGATCGTTGAGGAAGCGTTTGACCTGAATCGGCACTGCTTTCTTGACCACGCCGCCGCCATAGGTGGGCACCATGATGACGTACGGTTCGCGGACGTTTAGCGCCGGGTCGGCGGCCCGCAACGGGATGCGGTAGACGTTGATGCTTCGTCCTGCAAACGGCATCCGGCCACGAACCGTGCGGTGTTTTCGGAGGCCGACGAGAAGTAGACCAATGCGCCGATCGTCTTGCCTTCGGCCGCGAATTCGGGCTGGCTCAGACTCACGCGGACACCGTGGCGGCGGCGCGGTTGTCGGCGGCCACCTGCTGGGCGACTTCGCGAATCAGGTCGGGGCGGTAGCCGGTCCAGGAGTGTCCGGCGTGATGACCACCGGAGCCTGCTGGAAACCGGCGGCCTGCAGCTGCTCAAGGGTGGAGGGGTTCTGCGTCAGGTCCACGGTTTCAAACGGCACACCCAGCTTGGTGAGCTGCGCTTGGTGGCATCGCACTGCGGGCAATGCGGCTTGGTGAACACGGTGACGGTCATGGCGACTCCCCTTGATGTGGTTCTGATGAACAGTGAAGCGAAGGCCATATTACAGCGGTGTGATTTGAAATCAAGGCACTATATGTAGTGGCGCGTGTCACATAACAAACCTAGATATAGGGTTTTTCGTTGATATTCCGCCATTCCCATGCACCCCCGAAAATCGGCGTGCAGCGACCCGCCCAATCACATGTGGCATTGTTCACATTTGCGTTTGAACCGCTCTTCGACTGATCCTCAACCGCCCTGCAACCGCCATCTTGAGTTTCGAGGGGCTGTTTTGACCCTTTCCGGAGATCTATCTCCGTTTCGAGGGGCTGGTACTCAAGTAAGCGCATCCCCAAAATGGCGGAATGACGGTGGGGCGAAGCCGTTTATACCCGTGTTCTAGCGGGCCACCAGCCCCTCGAAACGGGAGTAAACCTCTACGGAAGGCCAAATCAGCCCTCGAAGCGGAGAACGGATACCTCGGCACCCCGTGTGGAGCCAGAAGCCCGGCCGATGTCCAAACGAGCATCCGGCCGGGCCTTAAAAGTAGTTGTTCAGTTATCAGAATCGATGCGGCGCGATACTGCTCCGCGTCTTACGGCTCCAACAGATCTTCGATGCGGCAGCCAAGCGTGCGGGCCAAAGCGAGCACGGTGGAGACGGCAGCTTTGCCAAGTCTTTGCGGCGCTGCTCGTACATTTGGATGGAGCGCAGGGTAACGCCGGAGCGGCGGGCCAGCCCGGATTGGCTGAGTCCGGCGCGCACGCGGATCGTGTGCAGCCGGGAGTCGCCCTCGGTGCGATTATGGGCGGCCCGCTCGTCGTACACGTCGACGAATCGGCTTTCGTCGGCTTCGTGCAGAGTCGGGTACAGTCGCACGATATCGTCGAGCGACAGCACATCGAGAATGTCCGAGAACCGCACTCCCTGGTCCATTGGCAGTATGCGAGTACCCATCCGGCCCAGTATTCGGGTGTTGAGCCGGCGCGCAGTGCGGCTGGCGGCATATCGAGAATGCGCGCCCAACCGGTTTGCCGCATGATTCGGCCACCAGCTCCTCGCCGGACATGCCACACACGTATTGGGCGTGCCTCGCCCGAAAAGCGCGGCCGCCTCGGAGGTGGCGAAGAAGTCCATGAATAGGCCGACCGGCAACCCGCAATCGTTCAGCGCATAATCGAAGGCGCCGGCCAAGTTGGCCATGGCGTCCGGCAAGTATGTCTCATCATAGGCGGGGATCATCGTTGGTCACTTTCTCGCGGATGATGTCGCGCATGAACAGGCCGTCGAGATCGGCTTCTGCACTTTTGCGGCGGTAGGCTTCGCGAGCTGTGCGGTCGCGCTCGTTACGCAATCCGTGGTAGGTCGAAGCGCGGGCGATTTCGCAGCCTTGGAACCGCAGTGCCGCGAATGCCTGAGGACTGGCGAGTACGATCTGCTTGCCGAGCTCGCCCAACCGCATCGCCTCAGCGAGTTGGTCGATGGAAATCGCGTTATTGACAAAAGCGCGGGCGAACGAGAAATACGAATCGTCGGCACGATATCCGACGATGACGTCAGCCTGACTGGCATCCGGCAGAAACACTTGTTTCAGATATTCGATGCCTTGCGCGGCGACGGCGGTGGTCGGCTGGAAACGACGGTTTTCGACCAGCATGGCCAGCCAGTTCAGGATGGTGTAGGGCGGCTGGGACAGGTCCAGGAAGAGGAGCCCGTCCGTGGTCAACGTGTACCGATTCGCGAAACCGTCATCCATTCCCGCGCACGCCCATTCCTTGGCCAGCTCGACGCTGCGCGTGCAATAGAATCCGCGGCCATAATCGTTGTTCGGCTTGACCAGCCCGTATTCAGGATGCTTGATGACATGCGAAGAGCCATGCCACAGTTCGATCGATGCGGTCTCCATTGGCCGGCTCCTTCTCTCTCTCCTTACATATTCTTGATTATATCACTGTGGTGATAGTCATAAGGGAAATGCGAGATGAAAGATACCGTTGTATACGTTCGTACACAACGTGAAATGTATACGAACGTATACAACACTGATGTCCGGAGTCATGCTCCGCAGTGGCGCAGCGGACGCGCCACTACAATCGGAATATGGGACTGAAGACGTGGAAGAAGTGGACGGACTGGCCGCTGATGGTGCTGTCCGTGGTGTTTCTGGTGGTGTATTCGTGGGAAATTCTCTCCCGCACGCATATCGCGCTGTGTGAAACCGTCATCAACGTGATCTGGGTGGTGTTCGTCGTCGATTATGTGGTCTCGCTGTGGTTGGCCGACGATCGCTGGCAGTGGTTCAAGCACAACCTGTTCACGCTGCTGACCATCGCGCTGCCGATGCTCCGGCCCTTGCGACTGTTGCGTTTGCTGACCGTGCTGCACGTGCTGAACCGCACCTCCGGCATGGCGGTGCGCGGGCGCATCACCGTATACGCGGTCGGCGCGGTGGGAATGCTCATGTACGTGGGCGCGCTGGCCGTGTATTCCGTGGAGCGCGGGGCGTCCGGATCCACGATCACCGACTTCGGCACGGCGTTGTGGTGGGCGTTCGTGACCGTGACCACCGTGGGATATGGCGACTTCTCGCCGGTCACCTTCCAAGGCAAGATCATTGCGGTGGTGCTGATGTTCACCGGCATCGCGTTGATCGGTATTGTGACGGCCACGCTGGCTCGTGGATCGTGGATCAGGTCAATCTGGAGACGGATCGGCGCGAGGACGCTCGGGAGAAGGAAGTGGCCAAGGAAGCCGCGCAAGAGGCTATTGCAACATCAGCCAATCCCGAAATCGACCTATTGCGCGAGGAAGTGCGTGAGCTGACCGCTACGGTAGCCGGTCTGCGCACCGAACTTGAGCGACGTTGATTGGCGAAGCGGGACAAACAACGATTCTGCCAAGAAGGTCCGCGTCAGTTGTTGTCACCGCGGATTGCGGCAGAATCATTGTCGCCACGGCTGTTTTCTTCAGTCGGCTCAACCCAACTTTTGATAATTTTTATTTTTTGATATTTTTGATAATTTTTATTTTAGGTTGATTCAGCGAGGAGGCGGTCCACATGAAGGCAAAGGAAAACCCATTCAAGCCAACGGAGGAGGGGAACCGCCCCTGCTCATCGGCCGAGGCAAAGTTATCCGCGATTTCGAGAAAGGTCTCGATAACGGAGTCGGTGCCCCAGGGCGCATTATGCTCGTCACCGGCGCTCGTGGAACCGGAAAAACCGTGATGCTCACTGTGTTCGGAGACCGGGCCAAAGCGCGCAGATGGGATGTCATCGAAGAAACGGCCTCTGCCGGACTATGCGAACGCCTTGTTGATGCCTTACGAACCGGGCGAGGGGCCCTTGACCACCTCACTATCCGACCATCGTTGACTTTTGCTGGAGCGGGCATCGGCCTCGGAGAAGCCGAACTATCCCCGAAGCGTATGCCCGAAACGTTGAGAAGTGCCATTGCCGGACGGTTGGATGCGCTTGAGAAGCGCCATGCTGGGTTGCTTATCACCATTGATGAGACTCAAGCGGCTGAGCGATCCGACATGATTGCCATCGCCACTGCCATACAGCATCAAATCAGGGAACGACGCAATATCGCCATCGTGTTCGCCGGTCTCCCACAGATGATTTCTGATTTGTTCAATGACGAAGTCATCACGTTCCTACGTCGCGCGAAAACGAACATACTCACAGATATTCCTCTTGATGAAGTGCGCGATGCTTTCGCCACAACATTCCGCGCCTCCGGCATGTCCATCACCGACGCTCAATTAAGCACTGCAGCCAATGTGACAGCCGGATACCCCTATATGATTCAACTGGTTGGCTACCATATCTGGGATGCCGCAGACATGCGGGACTCGGATACCATCATCGACGCTGATGTTACGGCAGGTATCGAGGAAGCACGTATTGACCTTGATAACGCGTGTGCATCCCGGAGTTGCAAGGCTTATCCAAAAACGACCGTGAGTATCTCGAAGCCATGGCAGCGTCAGATGGTCCCTCTCCCACCGTGAATGTTGCACAGCGCATGGGCAAAACGCCTAACTATGCCGCCACCTACCGCAAACGCCTCCTTGACGCCTTCGTTATCCGCGAAACAGAACGAGGCGAAGTCGATTTTGCCGTGCCCTTCCTGCGCGAATACTTGCGTCGGAATCAGTAATCGGCACAATGCACAGTATCGATATATTCCGTTCCATATAATGACTTTTCGCATTCAGATACACAATGGACGGCCTTGTTGAGTAGCACTCAGCAGCGTCCATTCTATTTAGCTATTCAGTTATCGGAGACACACCTCAGGCCTTGACCGGACGTCAGCGACCTGCTGGGAGGCCATCACGCCGAACAGGTAGCCGTCTTCGGAGAAGTATTCGAAGGTACGACCGGCGAAGTCGCGGCATTCGAATCTGATATCGTTATCGATTCGATCAGCGGCTCACGATACTGCCCTTGCATCGCTGTGCCACTGTTGAATGTGCCCGGCTGGCTCACCTTTGGGTCACCGCCGACACATCCTTGATGCCGATGGTTATAGAGTCGCAAATTCACGACTGGCGCACCTGCCCACGCACCTATCCCTGTCATTTCGAGCGCATAATTTGCTACCACATCCGGTCAGGGCAATCGACCTTAATGGCGTAAACGGCACTTCTCAATACGTAAACGGCACTTATTCTTGGCTCCCCTCTCAGAGAGGGGAGCAAGAAATATCAAGCTCGGCCTCCCAGGAGAGAGCCAGAATAATGCACCAGCAAGGCATTAGGATGGAGGGCATGAGCGATTTGAACGCGTTGAATCTTGAGCCCGGCGAAGTGTTGGTGGGTATACGCTGATCTCCCGGCTCGGCTCAGGAGCTATGGGGTCGGTGTGGCGGGTGCGCGACGACGGCGGCACCACC
>ENA-OQCS01001654-OQCS01001654.1-human-gut-metagenome-genome-assembly--contig:-NODE-1654-length-10980-cov-3.893209_pt1 | contig 10980 bp, 15 predicted proteins | sample MGYA00242757_ERZ504575 | MGnify/ENA primary metagenome ERZ504575 (study PRJEB26092, sample SAMD00036297) | human gut metagenome | host: Homo sapiens | study: EMG produced TPA metagenomics assembly of... | reverse complement strand
CATGGCCGGGCCGCTCATGGCCGTGGCGTAGCCGCCAAGGTCTACCAGCACGTCAAGGCCGGTCTGCTGGCCCAGCGTCTTGATGATGGTGCCGATCAGCAGGCTGGCAAACAGGCCCTGCGCCATGGCACCCAGCGCTTCAATGAGATAGCGCTGCGGGGTGATGACGATATCCTTGCGTTTTAAGAAATCTTTCACATTTGACATGAGAAACTGCCTTTCTGTTTCAAGATGGTGGATTCAATGCAAAAACTGCATGTCAAGTATAATACCATACACATGTCAAGACAACAAGACAAAATGCTGATTTTGCTGGAAATATCTGCAATTTTTGGCTTTGTGCAATGTTTTTGCGGGCTGAGACGTATCTGTTTTGGAGCATTTTCTGATACCGGGGCGGCAGCTTTTCGGAGCTGCGCTTTGCAGTGTGCGGCAATTGACGGGGGCTTGCCCGCGGGTGTATACTGAAAGAGTATTGAGAAGATGAAACGCTGCCCTTTTTGTGAAGGGCGGCATCCCGATAAAAATGCATGAGGTTTGGAGCACAGCATGAAAAAAACGTTCTGGAATAAACTGACTGCCCGCGGCACCCGCGGCAAAACGCGGTGCGCAGCGGCAGTTCTGGCATTGGCAATGACCTTTTCAATGGGCGCACCGCTGGCACTGGCTGCACAGCCGGAAGAAAGTACCGCGGCAGTGACCGAGACTATTTCTGCACAGCAGAAAACGGCAATGCCCACCCTGCAGACGGAGACCCCGGAGCTTGCTGCACAGGACCCGGAAGCGCCGCCTGTACAGGCCACTGAAGCGGAGGAGAACAGCACGAACCAGCACACGCCGGAAAACAGCGTGGTGCTGACACCGGAAGAGATCCGTGCCGCGCTGGATGCCGGTGCCATGGATGCCGCCGAGGCCCAGTGCATCGACCTGAGCGATGAGAACGGATTTTTCAGCTGGCTGCTCAATTTCCTGTTCGGCTGGCTGGGCAAGAGCGATACGGAGCCGGTCTATTCCGGCTGGCGCACCTCCGGCGGCAAGACCTACTACTACAGCCAGACCACCAACAAGCCGGTGACCGGCATCCAGTGCATCGACAATAAACTCTATTACTTCAATGCGGATGGTGTGCTGGAAAATGGCAAGACCTTCGGTGTGGATGTTTCCAAGTATCAGAAGAACATCGACTGGAACCAGATCAAAAAGGCAGGCGTGAGCTTTGTGATCGTCCGCATCGGCTACCGCGGCTATGGTGCTTCCGGCACGTTGGTGCTGGACCCCATGTTCGAGGAGCATTTCACCAATGTGAAGAATGCGGGCCTGAAGGTGGGCGTGTATTTCTTCAGTCAGGCCACCACCGAGGAGGAAGCCAAGGAGGAAGCCTTTGCCTGCGCCTACGTGCTGAACGGACGCAAGCTGGATTACCCCATCTTCTTTGACACCGAAGCATCCGGCGCTTCCAATGGTTCCGGCCGTGCCGACGGTCTGGGTATGGAGGACCGCACCAAGTGCGCCATTGCCTTCTGTGAGGAGGTCAAGGCACAGGGCTACAAACCCGGTGTGTATGCCTCTACCCTGTGGTACCGCAAGCGTGTCAATCTGAACAGCCTGAAAAAATATACCATCTGGAACGCACATTATGGTGTTGCCAGCAGCCCCATCGACTGCGCCTGTGGCAGGGCACCTGCACGGCACGCCTGCCCGGCTATAAGGGCGATATGGACGTGAACATCAGCTACATCGGATAAGTGAGGAAACTGCAATGGACTGCATTCGCCTGATCGCATCGGACATGGACGCGACCCTTCTGGACGAGTACAGCCAGTTGCCGCCAAAGTTTACCGAGACCATCCGTGCACTGGCCGGGCAGGGCATCTTGTTTGCCGCCGCCAGCGGGCGGCCTCTGTACACACTAGAAACGATGTTCCCGGATCTGCTGGAGGAGATCATTCTCATTGGCGACAACGGCGGCGCTGCCCGCTGGAAGGGGAAAGACCTGTTTGTGTCCGAAATGCCTGCCGAGGGCTGGCGGCAGCTGGCCCGCAGCACAAAGCAGGCCGGAGACGTGGGCCTTTTGTGCGGACTGCAGGCGGCCTACGCGGAAAAGCAGGACGAGAAATACGATAAAGTTTTCAAGAATTTTTATACCCGGGTGGAATACGTGGATGACCTGACTGCGGTGGAAGCGGCGGCGGATAAGTTTACCGTCTATCTGCCCAACGACGACTCGCAGAAAGCCTTCGACCGGATCTACGGCGCATTCCACACCGGAAATGGCGGTGCATTCTCGGTGGCAGTGGCAGGCAGAAACTGGGTGGACGTGATGAACCAGGTGTGCACAAGGGTGCAGCACTGGCAAAGGTGGGTGCACTGCTGGGCATTCCGGCCGACAGCATGATGGCCTTTGGTGACACCTACAACGATGCCGAGATGCTCACCACCGCGAAGTACGGCTTTTGATGGAGAACGGCAGCGGACCGCTGCGGGCGCAGGTGCCGTTTCTGGCACCGTCCCACCGGGAATACGGCGTGATGCAGGTGCTGAAACAGGTGCTCCGCCAGAACGGCGAAGTAAGCTCGGAAGATTTTACAAAAGCACATTGATCGATATTGACAAAAGGGCAGGTTTTACCTGCCTTTTGTCATACACCCCAGCTGTGCTGAATAAATTGTTCTCAGAGCAATAAACAGGCTGGGGAGGCATGGGGATATGTTTGTAGTCACGTTAAGCAAAACGAGCCTGAAAAAACTGGGTCTGGGTGCCATGTGCTGCGCACTGGTGGTGGGCAGTGCTCTGCTGGGCCGGTTCATCAGCAACCGCACCGTTGCGGTCTCGGCGGCGGTGAACAAAATTGAGAGTGCACAGGACATCCAGACATGGTTCACCGGCTACGGTCTGGATGTGGACGGCGCATCCATCACGGCAGACAAGGTCAAGATCCCCCGCAAGTGGGATGACAGCTTTTCGGCCTTCAACGGGGTGGTGCAGCAGAGCGGTATGGACCTTGCACGCTACAAGGGCAAGACTGTGGAAAAATGGACGGCGCTGATCCCGGCGGCAAGCAGCGGCGAGACCAGCCGCTACGGCGTGCTGTTGGTGTACCGCAAAAAGGCCGTGGGAGCTTACCTGCTGGAACGGCCCTCCGGCGTTGTGGTGGGCCTGAAAGACATGCAGGCCGCCATGGCGGAAGCTGAGGCAAAGCAGACTTCCGGCGAGGACTACGAGGCGACTGGGGTGAGCGCCACGACGAAGAGCTGACCGGCAGCGAACCGGCACAGCAGACCTCCGGCGAGGACTACAGCGGCGATTGGGCGAACGCCATGACGAGGAATTGACCGCCCAGCAGACCTCCGGTGAGCCGGATGCCGTGCCGCAGGCTGTGCCTTATACGGAACTGCCGCTGGATGCCGAGGGATATCCGGTGGAATAAGCACCGGAACGACCTGCCAAAGCCGGAAACGACCGGGAACAGCTTCGGGTTTTGATGCAAAACCAGGTCGCAATTTGCCTAAAATTTGCGCACAAGCAGAAGAAAAAGTGAAATGCGTGCATTTTTGTCACATTTGTATGTTCAATTGTACCAAAATTTTGCATAAAAAATTAGCAATATGAAATGGTGAAAAATTACCGGCAAGGGTTTATAATAGATGTATCAACCGTGCCGCGGCTCGGCCGCGTCTGGTGCAAGTGCAGAAGCGCCGCACGGGATCAAGTAAGGAGAAAATGATTATGAAGGAATTCCAGTATACCGTTAAGGATGCATGCGGCATCCACGCTCGTCCCGCCGGCTTGCTCGTCAAGACCGTCAAGGCTTTGCCAGCAGCGCTACCCTGGAAAAGGACGGCAAGAGCTGCGATATGCGCAAGCTGATGGCTCTGATGGGCATGGGCGTCAAGCAGGGTGAGACCGTTACCGTCAAGGTTGAGGGCGACGACGAGGAAGCTGCTGCAGCAGCCATCCAGAAGTTCCTGACCGAGAACGTCTGATTCCGCAGTTAAGATGAGGAAGGCCCTCGCGGGTGAGCTGCGGGGGCTTTTTTGGACTGTCGGAGCAGTGCGGCCCCGGCACAGATGAAGAAGGAGTAGTGTGCAATGCAGGTAGGCACCGGTAAGAGCGTCCTGAATGGCATCGCCATCGGCAAGCTCAAGATCTACAAGAAAAAGGATACTGCCATTTCTGCCGCAGAGGTAGCGGATACCGCAGCGGAAGTGGCGCGTTTTGAAGAAGCGCAGCAGAAGGCCATTGAGCAGCAGACTGCGCTGTATGAAAAGGCACTGGCAGAGGCTGGCGAGGACATCGCCGAGGTGTTCAACATCCACGCCATGATGCTGGAAGACGACGACTTTGTGGATGCCATCAAGGAGATCATCAACGGCCAGAAAAAGTGTGCCGAGTACGCCGTCAAGACGGCAGGCAACAATCAGGCTGCGGTGTTCGCCGCCATGGATGACCCGTATCTGCAGGCCCGCAGTGCAGATGTCATCGATATCGCACAGGCCATTCTGGACATTCTGCAGGGGGTGGACAACGCCAGCCTGCAGGCACCGAGCCCAGCATTCTGGTCGCGGAGGATCTGGCCCCGTCTGAGACGTCCGTATGGATAAGAGCCTGCTGCTGGCTTTATCACCCGTGAGGCAGCTCCAACAGCCACACCGCCATTCTGGCCCGCAGCATGAACATCCCTGCCCTGATCCAGTGCAAGGATATTCAGGACGACTGGGACGGCAAGATGGCGGTCATCGATGGCTACAACGCCTGCGTTTACGTTGAACCACCCCCGACCTGCTCAAGAGCCTGAAGAAGCGCCAGCAGGAAGATCAGAAGAAGCAGGCCCTGCTGCAGGAGCTGAAGGGCAAGCCCAACACCACGCTGGACGCAAGACCATCAATGTCTTTGCCAACATCGGCGGCATGAGCGATGTGGGTGCTGTGCAGCAGAACGATGCCGGCGGTGTAGGCCTGTTCCGCACTGAGTTCGTCTACCTGAACTGCAAGGACTTCCCCACCGAGGACTACCAGTTCGAGCCTACAAGCAGGTGGTGGAGAGTCTGGCTCCCCGCAAGGTGTCGTCCGTACCTGTGACATCGGTGCCGATAAGACCGTCGATTACATGAAGCTGGATCACGAGGAGAACCCCGCTCTGGCTACCGCGCCATCCGCATCTGTCTGACCCGCAGGGACTTCTTCAAGACCCAGCTGCGCGCTCTGCTGCGTGCTTCTGCCTACGGCAACATGAGCATCATGTTCCCCATGATCACCAGCCTGCGGGAGCTGCAGGATGCCAAGGCTGTTCTGGAAGAGTGCCGCGCAGAACTGACCGCCGAGGGTGTCAAGATGGGTCAGAACATCGAGGTAGGCACCATGATCGAGACCCCCGCCGCTGTGCTGATCGCGGACGAGCTGGCTGCCGAGTGCGACTTCTTCTCCATCGGCACCAACGATCTGACCCAGTACACCTGTGCGCTGGACCGCCAGAATGCAAAGCTGGAGCCGTTCTTCAACCCGCACCATCGCTGTGCTGCGCGCCATCAAGATGACCATTGAGGCGGGCCACCGCCACGGCATCTGGGTGGGCATCTGCGGTGAGCTGGGTGCCGACACCGCCCTGACCGAGACCTTCCTGCGCATGGGCGTGGACGAGCTGTCCATGAATGCCAAGAGCATCCTGCCGGTGCGCAAGATCATCCGCAGCGTGGACCTGAGCAAGCCTTCTGAAAAGTAATTCATCCGAGAATCCTGGTTTACCGTTCCCATAAAGCTCCCCGGCAGGGCATCCCGCTCTGCCGGGGTCTTTCTATACCGGGCAAAAGTTTTCGGAAAATACTTTAAAACGATAAAGCGAAATGCTATACTATAAGCGATGACAGGGTATGCAGGTGTCCAGCGCTGCCCATGGAGGACCGTTATGACTCAGTTTTTGATTCGTCTTTTCATCCGCCAGCCCGACCATGCGCAGGACCCTAAGGTGCGCGCCGCCTACGGCAACCTTGCCTGCTGGGTGGGCGTGGCATGCAACCTGCTGCTGTGTCTGGGCAAGCTGACCGTAGGCACTCTGTTCGGCTCCATTGCATCATGGCAGATGCCTGAACAACCTGTCGGATGCCTCGTCCAACGTGGTCAGTCTGGTGGGCTTCAAGCTGGCCGGCAAGGCCCCGGACGCAGAGCATCCCTTCGGCCATGCCCGGTATGAATATCTGGCGGGCTGGTAGTCAGCGTGACCATTCTCGGCATCGGCTTTTCGCTGCTGAAGGAATCTGTGGTCAAGGTGCTGCACCCCACCCCGGTGATGTTCAGCTGGCTGACGGTGGCCGTGCTGATCGCATCCATCCTCGTCAAGCTGTGGATGAGCGGCTTCAACCGCACCATCGGGCGTATCATCGGCTCCGAGACCCTCATTGCCACTGCTGCGGACAGCCGCAACGATGTGCTGAGCACCAGCGCGGTGCTTATTGCAGCGGTGCTGTGCCGCGTGACCGGCTGGGATGTGCTGGATGGCCTGATGGGTGTAGGCGTGGCGGCGTTCATCCTGATCTCCGGCTGGGGCCTTGTGATGGATACGCTCAGCCCGCTGCTGGGCGAAAGCCCCAGCGAGGATCTGGTGGACCACATCGAGCAGAAGGTGCTCTCCTATCCCGGCGTGCTGGGAATGCACGATTTGATGGTGCACGACTACGGCCCGGGACACCAGTTCGCCTCCCTGCATGTGGAACTGCCTGCCGAGCAGGACCCGCTGGAGGCACAGACCTGATCGACAACATTGAACGGGATTTTCTAAAGAATGACCGGCTTTTGGTTACCATCCACTACGACCCCATCGTTACCTCGGATGCTGCCGTGGGCGTGCTGCGCGCCCGCCTGACCGAAAAGCTGCGCCAGCTCGACCCGGCCCTTTCGCTGCACGATCTGCGCATCGTGCCGGGCAGGACCCACACCAACGTGCTGTTCGATCTGGTGCTGCCGGCAGGCTATGCAGGGGATAAGGTGGAGCTGCTGACTCAGCTGGAACAGTTCATCAAGGAACAGGATACACCTACAGCTGCATCATCAAGGTGGAGCAGAGCTATACGGCTGCCCACAAATAAACTCTCGGGGGAAAGTATTATGCTGAACGAGACTTATCGCGCGATGCTCGGCAATAAGAGCGTCATCCGCGAGACCTTTATGTACGGCAAGCAGCGTGCTGCCGAGATCGGATATGAGAACGTGTTCGATTACTCGCTGGGCAACCCCAGCGTGCCCTGCCCGCAGGAGTTCACTGCCGCTATGCAGGATCTGCTGACCAACGAAGAGCCGGTAAACCTGCACGGCTACTGCCCCAGTCAGGGCGACCCGGGCTTCCGCACCGATGTGGCAGCGCACCTGACAAAGACCTTTGGCCTGCCCTATGAGCAGAAGCACATCTTCCCCACCACCGGTGCGGCGGGTGCCATTGCCCATGCCATCCGTGCGGTCACGCAGCCCGGCGACGAGGTGCTCACCTTTGCGCCCTACTTCCCGGAGTACGGCCCTATGTGGCGGGCACCGGGGCAGTCCTCAAGGTGGTGCCGCCGCAGGCACCGACCTTCCAGCCCAATCTGGACGCATTCGAGCAGATGATCGGCGAAAAGACCACCTGTGTGCTCATCAACACCCCCAACAACCCCACCGGCGTGGTCTACTCTGCCGGGACGCTCACCCGCATGGCAGAGATCCTGACCGAGAAGAGCAAGGTGTTCGGCCACAACATCTTCCTTGTCAGCGATGAGCCTACCGCGATATCGCATTCGACGGCAAAAAGGTGCCCTACCCGGCGGCGTTCTACCCCCACACTCTCACCTGCTTCTCCTATTCCAAGAGCCTGAGCCTGCCCGGCGAGCGCCTTGGCTATGTGGCGGTGCGTCCGGGCTGTGAGGGTGAGGATGTGCTGGTGGACATGATGGCCCAGATCTCCCGCTTCACCGGCCACAACTGCCCGCCCAGCATCATCCAGCGGGCCGTAAGCCGCTGTCAGGATGTGACCAGTGATCTGAGTGTGTATGAGACCAACATGAACCTGCTGTACGATAAGCTCACCGCGCTGGGTTTTGAGGTGGAGCGCCCCGGCGGTACCTTCTACATCTTCCCCAAGGCTCTGGAAGAGGATGCCAACGCTTTCTGCATGAGGCCCGGGAGTTTGACCTGCTGCTGGTGCCCAGCGACAGCTTCGGTGTCAAGGGCTATGTGCGCCTTGCCTACTGCATCGATACCGAAAAGGTCAAGCGCAGCCTGCCGGCCCTTGAAAAGCTGGCAGCCGCTTACCGCAAATAAACATTCTGCCGAACTGCCCGCGCGGCATCTGGCAGTGCAGCGCGGCTGGAGAAACGATCCAAAGAGAGGAAAGGGAACCCTGCTATGGAAAAGATCAAAATGACCACGCCCCTCGTCGAGATGGACGGCGACGAAATGACCCGCATTCTGTGGAAGATGATCAAGGACGAACTGATCCTTCCGTTTGTGGACCTCAAGACCGAATATTACGATCTGGGCCTGCCCAACCGCGACGCTACCGCCGACAAGGTGACCATGGATGCCGCCCTTGCCAACAAGAAGTACGGCGTTTCGGTCAAGTGCGCCACCATCACTCCCAATGCCCAGCGCATGGACGAGTATAAGCTGCATGAGATGTGGAAAAGCCCCAACGGCACCATCCGCGCGGTGCTGGACGGCACCGTGTTCCGCGCACCCATCATGATCGACAGCATCAAGCCGGTGGTCAAGAACTGGAAAAAGCCCATCACCATTGCCCGCCACGCCTACGGCGATGTGTACAAGTGCACTGAGTTCCGCATCCCGGGTGCAGGCAAGGCGGAACTGGTGTTCACCGGTGCCGATGGCTCTGAGCAGCGCGCCACCGTGTTTGACTTTGAGGGCGCTGGCGTTCTGCAGGGCCAGTACAACAAGGATGATTCCATCCGCAGCTTTGCCCGCAGCTGTTTCAACTACGCACTGGATGTGAAGCAGGACCTGTGGTTCGGCGCAAAGGATACCATCTCCAAGAAGTACGACCACACCTTCAAGGATATCTTCCAGGAAGTGTACGATGCCGAGTATAAGGCAAAGTTCGAGGCCGCAGGCATCACCTACTTCTACAGCCTCATTGACGATATCGTTGCCCGCGTCATTCGCAGCGAGGGCGGCTTTGTCTGGGCCTGCAAGAACTACGACGGTGACGTGATGAGCGATATGGTCTCCACTGCCTTTGGCTCTCTGGCTATGATGACCAGCGTGCTGGTCAGTCCGGACGGCAAGTACGAGTTCGAGGCCGCCCACGGCACCGTCACCCGCCATTACTATAAGTACCTGAAGGGCGAAAAGACCTCCACTAACCCCATGGCTACCATCTTTGCGTGGTCTGGCGCGTTCAAGAAGCGCGGTGAACTGGACGGCCTGCCGGAGCTGGTGAAGTTTGGCGAGGCACTGGAAGCCGCCAGCCTGCAGACCCTGAACGACGGCATCATGACGAAAGACCTGTGCGGTCTGGCTGAGGGCATCACCCCCACCGCTGTGGACAGTGAGGCTTTATCAAGGCCATCCGCACCCGTCTGGAAGCCAAGCTGGCATAATCATCTCTTTGTGACATAAAAAGAAAGACCGGAACTGTAAGTGCGACCTACAGCTCCGGTCTTTTTCGTTAAAATGATGCGAACGAGCCTTGAATGTACCCGACAAAGAATGCAATAAATGTGCTGATGAGAATGCAGCCAAGCCATAAAAGGTCTGCGAGAAGCCGTTTGCCGGTCAACTGCTGGATGGTCTTTGAATAATCCAAAGCAAACCACAGCATGGCAGCAGAAAACAGAATGGAACTCCAATGAAGCCGAAAAGACAGCACCGTGCTGAGAAGCACATAATTGATAAGCGTGTAAAAAATACTTCGCAAAAGAAGTTCTGGGAGAGCAGAATACTTCTTTTTCATAAAAGCTCCTTTCTGGATTTATAAATGCAGTGCATCCAATACTTCGTTTACGACCTCCAACGATACCTGCCCCGGTGCACTGGCCTGTCCGGGATTGGCAAAGGTCATGGCGGAGCCAAGGCTTCGCCGGAAAGGCGGCTCACCGCGCCCAGAGCTCCCATGCTCATGGTAATGATGGGAGTCTCCGGATGCCGGTCGGCCATTTCAGCGGTGGCAGCCAGAAGCTCCAGCACGTCGGTGCGGCTCTGGGGCATCACAGCCAGTTTGGGCAGATCGGCCCCGGCCTGCTGCATGGCAACCATGCGGCTCACCAGTCGGCGCGCGGCGGCGTTTTATGGAAGTCGTGGCTGGAACACACCACTGCAGCCCCGGCGGTGTGGGCTTCTTCGATCAGCGCGGGAAGCTCTGCGCCTGCGGTGAAAAATTCAATGTCGATCAGATCGGCGCAGTCGGTGGCAAAAACGGTGCGGATAAAATGAAGATACTCTTTATGGGCCAGAGCGACTTTGCCGCCCTCGGCCTTTGTGCGGAAGGTGAAAAGAAGCAGCTGATCCTTCAAGGCAACACGGAGCTTTGCGGCGCAGTGCACGATAGCCGGAAGGTCTTTTGCACCTTCAAAGCAATCGATACGCCATTCCACACAATCGGCGCGCAATGTGGAAAACTCGGCAGCTTTTTCAAGAACGGCGGTTTCCGTGGGCTCTACAATAGGAATAATAACTTTGGGGCGGCCCTCGCCGATGCAGCAGCCGCGGATGTTGACACAGGACATGGCGCTTCTCCTTTATGTAATAAGTATAGCTACCTTATACAGGATACGGGGATGACTCCATAATACGTTCTGCCCGCCGCCTTGTCAAGAAAAAGGCACGTCCTGTAACGGGTGAAAAACAGAGAGATCCTTTATTCTGCAAAGAAATTGAAAAAAATCTGTCAAAAAGTGTTGACAAGGAGGCGGGGGTGTGGTATTATACTTGAGCGCCAAGCGCTGAGGCAAAAGAATGACTTCCGAAGCCTCAGCAGGAAGCCCTTGAAAAGAACCAATAGACG
>ENA-OQCS01001653-OQCS01001653.1-human-gut-metagenome-genome-assembly--contig:-NODE-1653-length-10981-cov-2.007186_pt1 | contig 10981 bp, 12 predicted proteins | sample MGYA00242757_ERZ504575 | MGnify/ENA primary metagenome ERZ504575 (study PRJEB26092, sample SAMD00036297) | human gut metagenome | host: Homo sapiens | study: EMG produced TPA metagenomics assembly of... | reverse complement strand
CCTACAAGGACAACTATGTGAACAACCCAATTGCATCGGATCGGCTGAACTATGACGTCCTGTTCCACACAGACCTGTCCAGAAGCAGCGGAAAATCGAATGGCCTCGATCTGGATCGCCTGAACTGGGGCAACTACGATCTGGTCGTCATTGATGAATCCCACAACTTCCGCAACGGCATCGGTACGCACAGCAAGACGCAGGACAACCGTTACCAGCGACTGATGGATAAGGTGATCCGTGCCGGAGTTAAAACCAAGGTGCTGATGCTTTCGGCAACGCCGGTCAACAACCGCTTTGTGGATTTGAAAAATCAGCTCGCCCTTGCCTATGAGGGAAGCTCCGAGTATCTGGATGAAAGGCTGAACACCTCAAAGAGCATTGAGGACATCTTCAAGCAGGCGCAGAAAGCTTTTAACGCATGGAGCAAGCTGAAACCAGAAGAGAGAACCACGGATGCGCTGCTGCGGACATTGGATTTCGACTTCTTTGAGCTGCTGGACAGTGTTACCATCGCACGTTCTCGGAAGCATATTGAGAAGTACTACAACACCAACGCTATCGGAAAGTTCCCAGAGCGGTTTGAAGCCGATCTCCGTTCGGCCATGTCTGACAGACCTGAATAATGCCATCAACTACAACGAAATTTATGAGCAGCTGATTCAGCTGAGCCTGTGCGTCTATATGCCCTCCAACTATATCTTTGCAAGTAAAATCCAGAAGTATCAGGAGCTGACGCACAATAAGGGCGAGAATCTGACCCAGAGAGGTCGTGAGCAGGGCATTTGCAGGCTGATGAGTATTAACCTGCTGAAACGGCTGGAAAGCTCTGTATGCTCGTTCCAGTTGACCTTAACGCGCATCAAGAAGCTGATTGATGGTACGATTCAGTCCATTGACCAGTTTGAACGCTCCGGACACGCTGATCTGGATATATACGACATGGCCGGAGACGATTTTGACATGGACGATGAAAACACTGACTTTTTCACCGTCGGCAAAGTCAAAATATCTTGCGGATATGGATTGGAAGAGTTGGCGCGATGACTTCGGAAGATGCGGAAATTCTGGAACTGCTGACCTTTATGGTGGCAGACATTACGCCGCAGCATGACACAAAGCTGCAAGAGCTGTTCAAGCTGCTGTCTGAAAAAATTGAGCATCCGATCAATGCCGGCAACAGAAAAGTGCTGATTTTCTCTGCATTTTCGGATACGGCAGAGTACCTCTTTGACAATGTGAGTGCGTTTGTAAAACAGAAATATGGCTGAATACCGCTGTAATTACCGGCTCGATTGACGGACGTACCACGATCAAAGGCTTCAAGGCAACACTCAACAATGTGCTGACCTGCTTCTCTCCCATTTCCAAAGACCGGGATGTTCTGATGCCCGGTAGTGCCACGGAAATTGATGTGCTGATTGCGACAGACTGCATTTCTGAAGGCCAGAACTTGCAGGACTGTGACTATCTGATTAACTATGACATTCACTGGAACCCGGTGCGCATCATCCAGCGTTTTGGACGAATCGACCGTATTGGCAGCAGAAACCAGTACATCCAGCTTGTGAATTTCTGGCCCGATCTGACACTGGACGATTACATCAACCTGAAATCCCGTGTGGAGACCCGCATGAAAATCACCGTTATGACCTCTACCGGCGATGATGACCTTATCAACCCCGAAGAAAAGGGCGATTTGGAGTATCGCAAGGCACAGCTGAAACGCTTGCAGGAAGAGGTCGTGGACATCGAAGATATGTCGGACGGCATCTCCATCATGGATCTGGGACTGAACGAGTTCAGGCTCGACCTGCTGGATTACATCAAACACAACGGTGATCTGGACAAGAAGCCCCGTGGACTTCATGCGGTGGTTCCGGCTACGGATGAACTGCCGGAGGGCGTGATCTTCGTTCTGAAAAACATCAATAACAGCGTCAATGCGGATAATCGCAACCGTATCCATCCGTTCTACATGGTCTACATCGGAATGGATGGGCAGATCGTCTGCGATTATCTGAACCCCAAAAGATGCTGGATGATATCCGTCTGCTGTGCCGTGGAAGTCTGAGCCGATCAAAGAGGTGTACGAACGCTTCAATCGGGAAACAGAGACGGAAAGGACATGGCAGAAATGTCCGAAATTGCTGAGTGAAGCCATTGATTCGATCATTGATGTTAAGGAAGAAAGCGATATCGACAGCCTGTTCTCTGCGGGCGGAACAACGGCATTACTCAGTCAGGTGTCTGGGCTGGATGACTTTGAGTTGATTTGTTTTCTTGTCGTGAAATGAACACATAGAGGTGAAAAACGTGCTGGACTTGCTGTATCTACCGAGTTCAATAAACGCATCCCGAAGCAGAAGTTCTATGAGAACATCGCTGTCACTCCGGCTATGAAGAAAGCCTTTGTCGAACAGATCAGGATCATCTACTGGCGCAATAAGATTGCTGCCACCACCCTGAATCTGGCTGCTGGCGGGCAGGTGACGGAGATCGAGGTGTTCGAGGTGCGGCTGTCTGCCCCGGAGCTGGACGAGAGTGTGCTGCGCCAGATCGACCGGGAAATTCCGTATCACATCCTATTTTGCTGGAATACGAGGCAGGTATCGTGCTGTCATCGGCTACAAGGAGGCTGCGGTGGGCAAGACGGCCTTTAAGGTTGACCGCTATTATTCTACAGACTGGTTGGACGAAGACGACCTGCCGGTGCATCTGGAAGGACTTACGCTGGATGCCGTATATGAGAATTTTGTGCGGCAGATTGCGGGCGATGCGCTTGGTGCAGGAGAAAGCACTTCCCTGAAAGACAGTGTGGAACAGCAGAAACAGCGAGAGCAGCTGGAAAAACAGATTGCGGCACTGGAAGCTAAAATCCGTAAGGAAAAGCAACCGAAGAAGAAATTTGAACTTGTGATGCAAGAAAAGACGTTAAAGCGGCAACTGGAGGAGCTTGTGTGAACGGGACAGATATTGGGCAGATTGTTGCAGCAACTATTATAAGTGCAGGCGGAATTGGCGGAATTATTATTGCGGCTATAAGGTTTTCGTCAAATATAATAGCTGAAAGACTTTCAAAACGATATGAATTAAAATTAAATAAGACGATAGAAAATTATAAAACGCATTTGGAAAAAGGAACTATATTTCACGTGCAATGTTCGACAAAGAGTTTGAATACTATCAACTTCTATCCAGGAAATACACTATTGCATTCAACAGTTTTAATTTATATTATGGAATCAAGTACTCAAAATTAGACGTGATTCCTATCGATGAAATCAATATTTATAACCCAAAACTGGAAGAACTTGCAAAAGATATAAAAGGAGGAAAAAAGGTGACTGAAGTCCAAATGGATACACTGAAAAGCAATATAGCCGAACAGTTTTTAGAGTTTAAGAAGGTTTTGGACGAGAGTGAATCCTTTATTGACGGCGAAATTTATAGTGAATATGCGAAATTATATAATCTTATTCGTAGCTATTATCTAAATGAAGATTCAATGCTGCTAGATGAAATTCAATCACTAAGACTTCAACTACCCAAAACTATTAGAAACTATCTTATCGGATTGACTGTTATAAATTAGGAGGAACTCATACATGGACAACCTTAAAATGCACAGCCTTGACGGTGTACAGCGCAACATTGAGCTGATCGGCAAGCTGTTCCCCAATGCAATTACCGAGGTGAAACGCAACGGCAAGGTAGAACACGCCATTGATTTTGACGTTCTGCGGCAGGAGCTTTCCGACTCCATCGTGGAGGGTCGGGAAGAGCGCTACCAATTTACATGGCCGGATAAGAAAAAGGCAATGCTGGCAGCAAATGCGCCCATCACGGCAACCCTGCGCCCGGTGGTGACTGATAGTGTTGGTAAGGACGGTACGCCCGGTGGCTTTGACAGTGAAAACCTCTACATCGAGGGCGATAATCTGGAAGTGCTGAAGCTCTTGCAGGAAACCTATCTGGGCAAGGTCAAGATGATCTACATTGATCCGCCGTACAATACGGGCAACGACTTCGTGTACAACGATGACTTTTCGCAGAGTGCGGAAGAGTACATGGCGGGGAGTGGCCAGTATGATGAAGAAGGCAACCGTATGGTAACAAATACGGAGAGCAATGGCCGTTTTCATACGGATTGGCTCAATATGATTTATCCACGCTTAAGATTGGCAAAAGATTTGCTTGCAGATGATGGTGTTATTTTTATTTCGATTGATGATAATGAACAAGAAAATCTAAAGAAATGCTGCGATGAAATTTTTGGTGCGGATAATTTTATAGCCCAAATGGTTTGGCAAAAGAGAACTTCTCCCGATGCAAGAAGAATTGTTAGTGCAGGACATGAATATGTGCTTGCATATATAAAAAAATTCGGAGATAGGTCATGAAGTGTTAAATCCGTTGCCGTTTGATGATGCGGATTATGCGAGATATAAGAACCCGGACATGATCCAAATGGACCATGGATTTCGACTGATTGTACTGCGCAAGGCGGACATGGTACAAAAGATCAATTCTATGATATGGTAACTCCAGCGGGACGTGTTGTAAAATTACAAGAGGGTCTGTGCTGGAGGTATACGAAAAAAAGAATGGAAGAAGAGATAGCGGCAGGGCATATTTGGTTTGGTTCGGATGGAAAGGGTGTTCCGAGAAAAAAGACGTATCTTTCGGATAGAGCAGGAAAAACCATGTGGACATGGTGGCCAAATACAGAAGTTGGACATACGCAAGAGGCAACTAAAGAAATAGCAACTCTTTTGGGACAATCAGGAATAATGGATTTTCCAAAGCCAATTCGATTGATGAAAAGAATAGTTCATATAGCGTCGAAAAAGGATTCAATTATTCTCGATTTCTTCTCCGGTTCTGCTACTACTGCCCATGCCGTAATGAAATTGAACGCCGAAGATGGCGGACACCGAAAGTTTATCATGGTGCAGTTGCCGGAAAAGACGGACGAGAAGAGCGAAGCGTACAAGGCTGGCTATAAGAACATCTGCGAAATCGGCAAAGAGCGCATCCGCCGTGCAGGCAAGCAAATTTTGTCTGCGGGGGGACAGCTGTCAATGGATGGAGTGCGGCTTGACACAAACTCCACTCTCAACACTCCAAACTCCACACTGGATGTGGGTTTCCGGTGTTTGCGGTTGGACAGCAGCAATATGGAAAATGTCTACTACACGCCGGAGAAGATCCAGCAGCAGGACCTGTTCTCGCTGGTGGATAACGTAAAACCTGACCGTACCCCGGAAGATTTGCTGTTCCAGGTGATGCTTGATCTGGGTGTGTTGCTGTCCAGCCCCATTGAGGTGAAAGAGATTGCGGGCAAAAAGGTGTTCAACGTGGCAGAGGGCTTCTTACTGGCCTGCTTTGACCATGATGTGACCGAGGAAACTGTCAAGGCGATTGCTCAGATGAAGCCGTACTATGCTGTTTTCCGTGACAGCTCCATGGCAAACGACAGCGTTGCAACAAACTTTGACCAGATTTTTGAAACGTATAGCCCGGAAACGGTAAGGAAGGTGCTGTAATGATGGCTGAAATTCAATATCCCCAAATTGATCTTTATCACTATACATCTATTGGTTCACTTTTTTCTATCCTGCAAAATGAAACGATTCGCTTGACAGATTATCGTTTCCTGAACGACACACAGGAACTGTCTTATGCGCTGAACTGGTTGAAAGATTATCTTGCACCTAAAGCCGAAGAAGAGTTTGGCAAAAAGTTCTGACAGCGATTGATAATGTTGAGCATGGGAAAATTGAACGCATAAAGAGCATAAGTGATGGTCGCCGTATATGCAGCGATATTTATGCGATATTCACTATTATATTTTGTCATTGTCTCGGCGATATGATGACCTTGCAATGTGGCGAATGTATGCAAAAGATGGATGCTGTATAAAGTTTAATAGCCAAAAATTGAAAGAATTCTTCTATGGATTTCGGGATGCAAATCTCGAAAAAGGTTTGATGAATCTGATAGATGGAGAGGTTGAGTACGAAATCAAAGAATCAACTAGACACGCAATAAACTATTTCTACTCTATAAAAAATGAACTGATGATTTATGACGAAATTTTAATGTTTTGCCTGCTTGTTAAATCACCATCGTTTTCCTTTGAACATGAGTATCGAATGGGAATTCCGTTTGAAGATCAATACTTAGGCGAAAATTGCTCAAAAGAATTTTCACTATCAGGAACAACGATTCGTCCGCAGCTGGAATTGAAAAATTTCCCGGTAAGAGATATTATCGAAGAAATTACGATCAGTCCGTTTGTTACCTCCGAGTTGACGAAAATTGGAATACAGGAACTTTGATTTCAAAAGGAATTTCTCCTGATGTGGTAAGCTGTCGCAGATCTCTATAAGGTGAGAAGGGAAGATACTGTGATGGAGAGAAAAGAAGAGAAAAACTTTGCAGTTCAGCGGCAGAATATTTGACCTTTGTGGCATCTACGGGTGAGAGCAATGCAAGCTATGAAATGCGCTATGAGGATGAGAATATCTGGCTGACGCAGAAGATGATGGCGGCATTATATGATGTGTCAAAGCAGACGATCTCCCAGCACATCAAACGCATTTATGCGGATGGGGAACTCGCTCCGGAGGCAACTGTCAAGAAATACTTGACAGTTCAAACCGAAGGTGACCGGCAGATCAGCCGCAAGCAGGATCATTACAATCTTCAAATGATTATTGCAGTCGGCTTCAAGGTGAACAACCAGCGGGCGGTGCAGTTCCGCAAGTGGGCGGGCAGATCGTCAAGGACCACACCATTCAGGGCTGGACAATGGATGTGGAACGGCTGAAAAAAGGCCACATGTTCACGGATGAATATTTTGAGCGTCAGTTGCAGCAGATCCGGGAGATCCGGTTGTCGGAGCGCAAGTCTACCAGAAAGTGACAGACCTGTATGCTACGGCGTTCGATTACGACAAGGATGCCAAGACGACCCGGCTGTTCTTCCAGACGGTTCAGAACAAGATGCACTATGCCGTGCATCGCCACACGGCGGCAGAGCTGATCGTGGAACGTGCCGATGCCAACAAGGAGCACATGGGGCTTACCACATGGGAAAATGCGCCGGACGGAAAAATCCTGAAAGCAGATGTGACGGTGGCCAAGAACTACCTGAGCAAAGAGGAAATGAACTATCTGGAGCGCATCGTGTCGCTCTATCTGGATTATGCCGAGTTGCAAGCGGAACGCAAGATTCCCATGAGCATGGAGGACTGGGCGAAGCGGCTGGACGGTTTTCTGGAGTTCAACGGCAACGAACTGTTGACAGGCCCTGGTAAAATCAGCGCAGAGCAGGCGAAACTCCATGCGGAGACTGAATACGAAAAGTATCGTGTCATTCAGGATCGCCTGTATGAAGTGACTTTGACCGGTTCCTGATGCTGGAGCAGGAGGTAAACCACAAAGATGAAGTTTAGTTTTAAGATTCAGCAGTACCAGACTGACGCTGTGGATGCGGTGGCACGGGTCTTTCAGGGGCAACCCTACAATGCAGGCGTGTCATACCTGCGTGATATGGGAAACCTGTCTGCACAGCCGCAGCAGTTGAGCCTTGTTTCCAACGGGGACGATGCAACACAGGTGGAATTGCAGGATTTAATCAACGATTCCGGCTTTAAGAACGAAGCACTCCAATTGACCGATCAGGAGTTGCTTCAGAACATCCGCACATTGCAGGCAGAAGCAAACATCCATCAGTCGGACAAGTTGGTGGCACCGATGGAAGATGCTCGTTGGATATTGAGATGGAAACCGGCACAGGCAAGACCTATGTTTACATCAAGACCATGTTCGAGTTGAACAAGCGGTATGGTTGGAGCAAATTTATCGTTGTTGTGCCGAGTATCGCCATCCGTGAGGGCGTAAAGAAGTCCTTTGAGATCACTGCCGATCACTTTATGGAGTGCTACGGCAAAAAGGCACGGTTCTTTATCTACAACAGCAGCAACCTGAATCAGTTGGATTCCTTTTCCAGCAATTCCGGCATCAACGTCATGATCATCAACACGCAGGCGTTTGCCGCCTCCATGAACGAGGACAAGAACGTGGAAGGCCGCAAGGGTGATGCCGCTGCGAGAATTATTTACACCAAGCGGGACGAGTTCGGCTCCCGCCGCCCGATTGATGTGATTGCCGCCAACCGCCCGATCCTGATTCTGGACGAACCGCAGAAGATGGGTAAAGAGGACTCTGCCACGCAGAAAGCCCTGAAGAAGTTCAATCCGCTTTTCACGCTGAACTACTCTGCTACCCACGCCAAGCAGCACAATCTGATTTACGTTCTGGATGCGCTGGACGCTTACAATAAGCGGCTGGTCAAGAAAATCGAAGTCAAAGGCTTTGAGGTCAAAAATCTGCGTGGTACGGACAAGTATCTGTATCTGGAAAGCATCATCATCTCCCCGAAGAATCCGCCACGGGCAAAAGTGGAGCTGGAGGTCAGCCACCAGAACGGCACGAAGCGAGAGTTCCATACGCTGGATGTGGGCGATAATCTCTATTACATCTCCGGGGAAATGGAGCAGTACAAGGGCTTCGTAGTGTCGGAAATCGACCCGATCACGGGCATTGTGACCTTTACGAACGGCGATACCATCCGCAAAGGCGATGTTACCGGTGACGTTTCCGAAAATGATATGCGCCGGGTGCAGATCCATGAAACGATCCTTTCGCACTTTGAAAAAGAGCAGGAACTTTTCAAACTGGGCATCAAGACGCTTTCGCTGTTCTTCATCGACGAAGTGGCAAAATACCGCCAGTACGATGAAGACGGAAACGAGCTGCTGGGCGAGTACGGCAAGATTTTTGAGCAGGAGTATCTTTCGGTTCTGAATGAGCATCGCACCCTGTTTGACCCTGCTTATACAGCCTATCTGGATTCAACAGATGTGCATGATGTCCATAAGGGCTATTTCAGCATCGACAAGAAAGGTCACAGCGTCAACAGTTCGGTCAAGCGTGGCTCGGATATGTCGGATGACATTTCTGCCTATGATCTGATCCTGAAAAACAAGGAACGTCTGCTGTCCTTTGAAGAGCCGACCCGGTTCATCTTCTCCCACTCCGCACTGCGGGAAGGTTGGGATAACCCGAATGTGTTCCAGATCTGCACCCTGAAGCACAGCGACAGTACCACGCAGAAGCGGCAGGAAGTAGGCCGTGGACTGCGTCTGTGCGTGAACAAGGATGGGAACCGCATGGATGCGGAAGTGCTGGGAGATAAGGTGCAGGATATCAACGTCCTGACCGTTATTGCCAGCGAGAGCTATGCAGGATTTGTAGACGGACTGCAAAAGCAGACCGAAGCAGTGCTGTATGATCGCCCCCGCAAGGCCGACATTGCATATTTCACCGGCAAGACCATCAGGCTGGATGGCAAAATCGTCAAGGTGGATGACCGTCAGGCACGGGCAATCTATCAGTATCTTGTCCGCAATAACTATGTGGATGAGCAGGATAACGTCACGCAGGACTACCGGGACGATGTACAGGCCGGAACGCTGGCACCGGTGCCGGAAACGCTGAAGCCCATCGAAGAGGGCGTACACACGCTTGTGCAGGCGATTTATGATGACAGTATGCTCAAGTCCATGTTTGAGGATGGCAACAAGCCGAAAGTGCTGGAAAATCCGCTGAACGACCGGTTTGAAAAAGCTGAGTTCCAGAAGCTCTGGCAGACGATCAACCACAAATACGCCTATACGGTGGATTTTGATTCTGAGGAACTGATTCAGAAAGCAATCGAATACATCGACAGGGAACTGTACGTCAGTCGCCTGCAATATACCGTTACCTATGCCGGGCAGAAAGATGTCCTGAGTGCCGATATGGTGCGAGAAGGCAGCAGCTTCAGCGGATGCCAAGAGCAGAACAAAAAAATTAGAACATGACTACGCAGGTCAGGTTGCGTATGACCTGATCGGCAAAATTGCAGAGGGCACAACGCTGACCCGGCATACCGTTGCACGGATTTTGCAGGGCATCAACCGACAACCTTTGCGATGTACCAGAACAACCCGGAAGAATTTATCGCAAAGGTGATCCGGCTGGTTAAGGAGCAGAAAGCTACCATGATCGTGGAGCATATCACCTATGATACGATTGAAGGCAGCTACGACAGCAGCATCTTCACGGCGGAAAAACACGGCTTGACAATGGATAAAGCCTATCCGGCAAAGAAAGCCATTCAGGACTATGTCTTTACCGGCGGCTCTGCCGAAAAGAGTGTGGAACGCAATTTGCCGAAAACCTTGATGGCGCAGACGAAGTGTTCATCTATGCAAAGCTGCCCAGAGGTTTCTTTATTCCTACGCCTGTTGGGCACTATTCCCCGGACTGGGCGATTGTGTTCCACGAGGCAAGGTGAAGCACATCTATTTTATTGCAGAAACCAAAGGAACGATGGAAAGCCTGAACTTGCGCCCAATCGAGAAGTCCAAGATCGACTGCGCCAAGAAGCTCTTCGCAAAATTGTCAGATGGTCTTGTGACATACGACCATGTGGACAGCTATCAAGAGCTGATGAATAAGGTACTGCAGTGACCAGTACAAAATGAATCATGAAGCGGCTGTTTGCGTAGATGCAGATGGCCGCTTCTGCATTTGATATCCTGATCGGGAGTGTGAGCGATAATATAGGGCTGCGATAAGTTTGAACGAATCAGCGATGCAATCGCACAGTCTGCATCCACTGGATGCAGTTCAAGGGTTTGGGTGTTCCCAACAAGCATTTTGCAACGCAAATGGTGTTTGTATAGACAGACACATTGCTTGCAGATGCAGACGTTGTATATACGTCTGCCCTGCTTGCGGGCGTATAAAGCCTCTCAATGTGCCTTCCAAATTTGAAAATCATTTGCGATCAAGACCGTCCATTTCAAGTTTCACTTGATGCGGGTCGGTTATTTTTTTGCTCAGGAAGTTTCGAGTTTGCAATC
>ENA-OQCS01001652-OQCS01001652.1-human-gut-metagenome-genome-assembly--contig:-NODE-1652-length-10982-cov-1.793367_pt1 | contig 10982 bp, 16 predicted proteins | sample MGYA00242757_ERZ504575 | MGnify/ENA primary metagenome ERZ504575 (study PRJEB26092, sample SAMD00036297) | human gut metagenome | host: Homo sapiens | study: EMG produced TPA metagenomics assembly of... | reverse complement strand
CGCTCCGCTGAAACACTCCGTGCTCACAGATGAGTTGCTCGCTCCCGATATGGTAGCGGATACTCCTCAGATAGATGAATCGGTAGAGTAAACAGAGGGAGAACAGGAGGCTGAAGACAAGCAACAGGGTACTATATGCACAACCGGGCAATCCTCCGATTAGGAGCATTGCCACGCACAACAGCAACAGAGGCAGTTCGTTGATGAAAAACTGTCCGATGCTGGGGCACAAGGTGATGATGCTATTATCTTCTTGTCTCATACGCTTCTATGATATGTGTTCTTTTCTTCTTTTTCCCTTTGTTTCTCTGCCTTGCCGGCTGCGATAAACTCGGCATAGTCGAAGGTATCTGGTTCGCCCTTGGCAATCAGTTCTGCTGATTTCTTGTTGAGCAGCGCATCGTTCCAGTCCTTGTAGCAACCCAATGGATGATAGCTTGCACATGCTCGTGACGGAAGCCATCTCTGCTGCCACCTTCCTGAAGTTTGCAACAACTGCCGCCCTGCATCGTCCTTGTCAAACCCAAATAGTGCCGTGCGTTGGGAGTAACGGACAGAAGTCCTCGCATCTGTCCCTCGGTGGGTGTGCCGCCCGTAGATACATACACCATCTTTACAGGATTTATCTGATACTCTGCCATGGATCGTAGGCACTCTCAAACCATACAATTTCGCTTGCTTTATCCAACGGCTCGCCCGTGAGGTTGGCAATCCACAGTCCTTCACTGCTGTTGCTTCCTTCTGCCTTGCCCTTGTAACCGCCGCTACCGTCCATCTTCGGTCGTCCTCGTTCCTCAAAGCCCACAGTCTTGTCGGGTGTCTTGGGCAGTACAAGCGGAAAGGCAAGGTTGGCAAAGGTAAGTCCATCCGTCCGATGCTTAGTAGCCAGACAGAAATGCCGATGAAAAGCATACTGCGTATAGAGGTCGATGCCTCGGAACTTAAAATAGGGATAAAACCTTTTCTGCGTTTCCCTGTCCTGCGGATTGAACTTGTGGATGTCGTAGTCATTCAGGTTGAATGGCTTTCCGTCCTTTCTTGGTTCTGTATCTTCGATGGTCTGTCCTCTATGGGTTGGTTGAGCAGTCGGTTGCAGACGAGGTTGACGAGTCGGTCAGGAGACATTCCCACCTTGTTCTCTGAAAACATTTCTGGATGCTCCTTGATGAACGAAATGACATTATACACCTTCTGCTGCGGTGGTTGGAAGCAACATTTCCCATTCTGCGTGACAATGAACTTATCACCACGCACCCGTCTGCCCTCACTGTCAGTACGCACATACGACGGATAACGCAAGCCATCTCTCTTGTTCAGATGATACCCTGCGTCCACCAGTACTTCCTGTATGCTCAACCTGTCCAGAAAGTCATCGTATGTCAGTTCACTACTCATTATAAATTATAAATTGTAAATTATACATTGTTAATATCCTCTCCTTATCTCCGTGGCAACATGATTTGCTTCTGCTCAAAGTACCTTGCCGCAATCTCCTGTGGCGAATCCACTCCCGGTTTGAAGTAAGGACGTGGACCGCATGATGCTCTGCATAGAACTCCGGGGCTGGATGGTGATGATGGTGGCTTATGTCATGCGCCACCTCTGCTGTAACGACTGCTCCTGCCGTCAGAGCCGCCAATATCTTCGTGCCCAGTCCGGCGTTGGTTTCGGGGCGTGTCTTCATATCCACTTCACTGAAAACCTTGGAGAAGAGTTTCATGCGATGGTAGTCATCCACCGCCAAGAACTTGTCGTAGTCCTTCTGCTTGATTTCGTGCGTGATGGCTTCTCCATTGATAATGGCGGTCATGCGATACTTATCTTCGCCTTTCTTATCTCCCTCCATCGGAGGCACTTTCTCCACCATGATGTCACCGACTTTCACTTCACGCCCATGCGCTCCCTCACGATACCAACCCTTGTTCTCATTAATCAAGGCAAGGTCTTCACCTCTCACCATGGCATCGCCTTGCAACACGTCACGTCTGACAGTCTCGTCCTCTTCCAACGGAAGCAACCGTTCCTCGTCTTGTTGCTGACGCTGCTGCAACTCCTGTTCAAGTTCGGGATGCAGATGCAGGTCGATGCGCTCCTTGCTATTCAGTGTGTCCATCAGGATTTTGTCAGCAAAGTCGTCCTTGATGATGCCATTCAGCAGTTCCAAGCGTTGAACGACGGGCACTTCCTTGATGGAGTTGGAGGTGAGTTTCTTCAGTTCCTCATCTGTCAGGTCATACACCATGTCGGCATTGACGCTGTTCGACTGAATGGTCAGCGTCTTCGCATTCTCATCAATGATGATGCCATGCGATGCCAGACACTCCTGCCACTTCTCATTGGTGAAATAGACAGGCGAGGTAATCAGTTCCTTATAAGGCTTGGCTGGCTCCGTGCTTCTCGTGCGGCTGATGGAAGGCATTATGATTCCCTCCAAATCTTTCAGCACATCCTGTTGCTGAGGGCTATAACTCTGTTGCTGTCCCTTATAATAGAACCATAACCGCCGCTCTGCAATTCGCCAGGCTTCATTCTGCCGTCCCAACGTTCAGGCACAATCGGGGCTTCGGGGAAGAACAATCGTCCTCCAACTCTGCGAAGATGGATCCCTCCTGACTGCGTGGTGTCCAACCTAAAAAGGGTGGTGGCATATCGATGCGCCCCATCCGTCCATACTCGCCGATACCAACACGATAGCCGTGCAGCCCCATAGCTACACGACCGTTGGCATTGCGTGCATGAACGAAGTTCTTGGGCATATAGAAGTCGTTGCCCACAATGCCCGTAAAGGTATTGTAGGCTAACTTGTTGGCATGATTCGTACCCCAGTCGGTCAGAGCCAACATCTGCTTCTCGGTGATGTTATAGGTAAGCAGCGGACTGTCATGCCCTTGCACCACAAGCTGATAGCCGCTGCCATTACTCACCACATGAGCCTGCATACCATTGCGCATGAGCAAGTCACGCATCTCTGGTTGCAGGTCCATCTGTTGGGGATTCGTATTCTTTCTTATCGCCATACTTATTCTTCACTCTTCATTCTTCACTCTTCATTTATCATGCTTCACCGTTCTCTATTGCCTTCTCCAGTTCCTCATCTTTGTGATGGACAAACTGCTCCGCACTCTCTTCACAAATGCAGAGTCCGTTGTTCAGACAATAGCTCTCATATTCTTCCTGCCATTCAGCAGAATGATGGTTGACATACTCCAACCAACCGTACTCGCCGCTCTGTATCTTCTCGACGAGCACATCCTCTGGATAATATTTATTTGATGCCATATACTTATTATATTATGTGTAGATTATTTGTGCATGGAAAAAGAGGCGCGGTTGCGCTCTCCATTCTTCTTCTGCTCATTCCAAAGTTCTTCCGTGTATTCCTCTTCAGGCACATAGTCAAGATTACCGTCATCGCCCATTACCCAACAGCCATAGCACCCGAAGGTGTATTTGTCCCACTCTCGCTTGGTGTTCTCCTTCCACTTCTGACTGTCGCCTTGATTAATCCTTATGCCGGTCTTATCGTTCAGGTCAATACCCACCGTCACCTGTTCGTCCTCCATGATGAGCGTGAGCGGCTCACCCTTCTGCATCACGGTCAGTTCTGCCGAACTCAGTTTCAGTTCATCCTTCAGCACCTCCAAGTTGCGCCCGATGACAGGCGTAGGTACCGACATCACCTGATTGGTCTCCGTGTCAATCTGCACGAAAGCCTTGCTGCTCCTGCCATCAGCATCCTTAACATCGGCAAGGATAGCCTTTCCAGCCAGCAAGTCCTCCTGCTGTTCCTGAGTAAAAGCCTCCAATGGTGATTTCTCCAACTGCGGATAGAAGACCACATCCACCTTGCCGTCCTCCATACGGACCAACGCAAATCGGGTGCGGCTCTTCAATGTCTCGCCCTCATCATTATTCACCTGAATGGGCAGCAACGGTGAACGTCGTCCCTGACCAATATCTTCCAACGCCCACATGGGCAGGTCTTCAATCTTCTCTTGTGTGAGACCAAAACGAGCCAGTGTCTGATAAGGCACCTCGCTCTCTTCAAATCGTACTTGCTTCATACTTTAACTTTGAATTTGAAATTAACTCATGCAAAGTTATATACCTATTCAGAGACAAGCAGAATTGCATAAGATAATGCGTGTTATTTTTGACGATTATTATTATTTGAGTTTGATTTCTGCTCAAAAATCAAACTCGATTGCTATATTATGTTACAATCTTCTTGTCTTCCCTTTGTTCTTTATGCCAGTCAAAGAATTGCTTGTTACTTTTGCACCATGAAACGATTTCTACTCATCACAATAGCAGCAATATTCTGTTCATCAGCAACAGTATGCGCTCAGTTCAATACCGTCACACAGACTAAGGTACACCGCAAGGCTGTGCCAAAACGACGCAGTCCGCAACATCCGAACAACTGCCTCCGTGCTCGCCGCATCAGCGGCGAGACTCTCTTGCCTTTGCCCCATTACAAACCCAAACGGAGCAGACCGACCGCCACACGGCACTTGTCAGTCCACTCCGTCATATCTCTGTCACCAGCCTTTCGGCTACCGCAGAGACCCATTTACAAAAAGAAAAGCCCTACACAACGGGCTTGATTTGAAGGCAAATTACGAACCCACATACGCCATGATGCACGGCGAGGTCATCAAGGTAGGCAAGGACAAACGTTCAGGCCTCTATGTCACCCTCCGTCACGGCGACTTCACCGTCAGCTATTGCCACCTCTCCCAAACTCTCGTCACCAAAGGCACCCACGTCCGTCCCGGCATCATCATCGCGCTGACAGGCAACAGTGGTCGCAGTACTGGTCCCCACCTGCACCTCACACTCAAAGACACAAAAAAAGGACGAGCCATCGACCCGTCCATTCTTCTCAATCTTATCAAGCATCCACTCTAATAGAACGCCTTGTCTTTTGTCGTTCACATCACCCCTTCCGCATTGCAATAATGTCTTAAATATCTAATCCTCAACAATTTCTATTCTTGAAAAACAAGTGTTTTATTCACGAATATAATATGATTTCGTGAAAGATGTCATAAGATGATACTAATATCTATGCTATTTGTCAATAAAGAACCCGTTTCTATGCAGATATTCTGAAACGGTTAGTGTTCCAATCCCTATCTGCTCACACAACAAAGGAAGTTTCTTGAACAACTTACCGTCATTCTGCTGCCTTGTTTCCTCCGTCATTACTTGCATCTCTTCCAGATGGATAGCGTCCGAGTGTCGTACATTCAGTGCATAAATGATAATCTTAGCATCACCTGTTTTAAGGTATTCTTCCTTTTGCTCTATGTATTCTTCTTCAGTCAGTTCCTGCTTCTTCAGTCTTACACAGAAATTGTTGTCTATCATGTTGCTGAATCTCTCTGGGGCACATGGAAATAGATCCTTTGTCGGAATGACCAATTTCTTGTCTTTGAGGAAAGGCATCTTTTCAACTGCAATTCCTTTGGAGGTGCGTTTTGATTCATCCAGAATCACATCAAGTAGCATCAAATCCTTGCGGGAGAACGCCTCTTCCAGGAATGAGTACAACTGTCCGTCCTTATCCAAGGGAAGATAATTCTTGGCAATCATCACCAATGAGCATGTATCAACAACTATCGCCATAACTCCCTCTCAAAATTTGCTGGTTTGACATTGAGTCTCGAACAGAAAGTGGTCTCGTTGACCACTCCATTGAAATAGGCATATTGCATGGTTTTCAAGAATAGCGGAGAATGATGGGCTTTGGTGTTCGCCCGCCTCTCTTCTCAGAGTTTTTCAACTTTTCCTGTTCCTCTCTTCTTCTGTATTCCTCTGCCAATTCACTCTTGACATTGCTGTAGCTCGAATAGCTGATTTTCCTGTCGATATACATCCTTGTATATAAGGCAAGACGGCTAATGTGCGTCCGTGCACTGATAGCCTTGAAGAGGTCAATGCAGTAGTCGTTACGGGAATCTACACATGCTATGTTAGCAAGTGTTTCTGCTTCTTGTCCCATAATGAACTGATATGCAAAATCATTGCACCATCTTTCGACATCACTGTATGAAGTCTGTGCCGAGATGTCCATCATGTCCACCGACTCCACTTCTTCAATCCCCAATAGACAATGCCCCAATTCATGCGCCAGAGTGAATATTTCTCGCTTGTAATGCTTATGATGCTTAAGCACTATCACATTGGGCTTAAGGTAAAAACCGTCAATGTTGGTTTTCTCTTTCTTGTTCCATGTCTCTATGTATTCAAAGACAAAAATGCCATGATCGGCGATTCTATCATCTTCACAAGAAACTGCCTATGATTGACAGTTTCCCCGGGATAAAAAATCTCTTGCACGTACGGCTACTGTCTTAGGGTCATCTTGTAGGGTGTAGTGTTCTATGTCAAACTTCACATCCAGTTGCGACAGTTTGTTGTATGCATCCAAAGCGTTTTTCAGACTCTCGAATCGGTTTACAGTACGGATCGGCTCCAAGTTCAGCTCTGTTCCGAATGAGGTCTTGCGGAAGAAGATACTGCTGCTTGCATTGGTTGACAACTTAGAATAGTCTTGAAAGAAACTGACTTCTTTGTCGAATATCTCACCTATACGCTTCAACACCCCCAAATCAATAGAATCTCCACTGATGTCTGCGGCTCCTGTTATCCGTTTCCTGCCTTTGTTCAGAAGAGACAACAAGTCATCCACCGACATCTTGTATAATGCCAGCAGGTATTCTAAACGTTTCTTGTTAATCTCTACTTTCATATCAGCCTCGATTGAACTATTGTTGTTTTGATGCAAATGCTTAGGCACAATTTTGCGTTGCAATTACACATTTTCACTTAAATGGGCGAATTTTCATGCTGAATATCACTGGAATTTATGTTTATTTTGCTAAATCGCTACATTTCGCCACCAAAAAGACACAAAAATAGGACGAATCATCGACCCGTCCTTTTGTTTTTAGCCTTTTTCGTTCTAACCACAGCCTGCAATGTTATTCATCAACTGGTTCATCACTCGCATGTCTCATTTCGTAAACTGTCCATAAGGCTAACACACATTCAATGGCTTATCACGGTAATGGCCGCAGTCATGCCCCACCAGTGGGCAATAAGCATAAAGATGCCAGCCTCAATGCACAACGCAAAGAGGATGGTAACAATAAGTGATAATATTCTATTCATTCTACGGTAACTGATTTAGCAAGGTTTCTTGGCTGGTCAACATTCCTATCCTTGTTGATGGCGATGTAATAGGCCAGCAACTGCAATGGGACGGAAACAACGAGAGGTGTAAGGCATTCGGGTACGTCGGGCACTTCAAGCAATGGTCGGCGATGTCCTTCATTGCGTCATTGCCCTTGGTAATGATGGCGACAACCGTACCGCCACGCGCCTTCACCTGCCTTACATTACTGATTATCTTGTCATACAGCGAGTCCGTTGGAGCAATGACCACCGTGGGCATCTCGCTATCTACAAGTGCAATCGGTCCATGCTTCATTTCCGCAGCAGGATAACCCTCCGCATGGATATAGGATATTTCTTTCAGCTTCAACGCACCTTCAAGGGCGGTGGGGTAGTTGTACCCACGACCGAGATAAAGGAAGTTGCGGGCATAGGTGTATATCTTCGACAAGTTCTTGATTTTGTCAGCAAGTCCCAACACATCTTTTATATACCTTAATTCCGCAACACTATTATAAATATAACTTTTTAAGTACCTGAGCAACAAAAAGTTGCTCAGGATTTTGCCATGTCAGATTTTTCACTTATCTTAGTGTTGCAAATCAAAATATGTATCAAACCCGACAGACATGGCAAAGAAAGCAATAAAATCTGAGAAACTCACTCCTTTTGGAGGAATATTTGCAATGATGGAGCAATTTGACTCCACATTGTCATATGTAATTGACACAACCCTCGGTCTAAGATGCAGGCTGTATGGTTATCAATACAGCGAAATCATCCGTTCTCTCATGAGCATCTACTTCTGTGGCGGCTCATGTATTGAGGATGTCACAACTCATTTGATGCCCCATCTCTCGCTTCATCCGACACTTCGTACCTGCAGCTCTGACACTATCCTCAGAGCGATAAAGGAACTGACGCAGGAGACATTCATACACGTCAGATACGGGTAAGAACTACGATTTCAATACGGCTGACACCCTCAATACCTTACTGCTCAATTGTATGTGTGCAGCTGGTCAGCTGAAAGAGGGTGAGATGTATGATGTTGATTTCGACCACCAGTTCATAGAAACAGAGAAATATGATGCAAAGCCTACATACAAGAAGTTCCTTGGTTATCGACCAGGTGTGGCGGTTATTGGAGATTTGATTGTCGGCATTGAGAACAGCGACGGCAACACAAACGTCCGTTTCCATCAGAAGGACACGCTGAAGAGATTCTTCGAAAGGTTTGAACAGAACAATCTTGTTATCAATCGTTTCAGAGCTGATTGCGGCTCGTGCTCTGAAGAGATCGTGGAAGAGGTTGCCACCCACTGCAAGACCTTCTATATCCGTGCCAACCGCTGTAGTTCGCTCTACAATGACCTCTTCGCTCTCAGAGGCTGGAAGAGGGGAGAAATCAACGGCATTGAGTTTGAGCTGAATTCCATTCTTGTAGAGAAGTGGAAAGGCAAGACATACCGGCTTGTGATTCAAAGGCGGAAACGGATGGACGGTGAGCTTGACCTCTGGGAAGGAGAATACACATACCGCTGCATCCTGACCAACGACTACGAGCCTTCCGTAAGAGAGATTGTCGAGTTCTATAACCTCCGCGGAGGAAAGGAGCGCATCTTCGATGACATGAACAATGGTTTCGGATGGTCCAGATTGCCCAAATCCTTCATGGCAGAGAACACAGTGTTCCTTCTTCTTACAGCACTTATCCGTAACTTCTACAAGGTCATTATCCAAAGACTTGACGTAAAGAGGTTCGGACCCAATAAAACAAGTCGCATAAAAGCGTTTGTCTTCAGATTTGTCTCTGTACCAGCCAAATGGATCAGAACATCAAGGTGGTATGTGCTGAATATCTATACCTGTAATAATGCTTACGCAGATGTATTCCAGACTGATTTTGGATGACGACTACAACTTATGGGTATGATACTGCGTATTGCCTCAAGTCGCATTGTGGGGTAAGGGGGTATTGTAGGCAGAAGTGGGTATTTCAGCCTCAATTTATCTAATAATTCAGTAATGAGAGAACGTGTACACGTAAATAGGACGATGAAGGACTTAGTTGCGGATTTGAGGCTTATGAAAAGCGTATTGCTTTCTCAATACATGCCGTTCCTCTTCGCTCAGCGACAGGAAATAGGCTTTCCATCCCGGACAGAAATTGATGTGCCATCGCCAAAAACGACCAACAATGACTTGGGTGAACGGTCGTATCGCCGCCTCAGTGGGCACTGCTGACAGTTATGTTTCTTTTCCAATACTTTATCTATTTATCTTTCGTAAAACTCTCGTGGCAAAAATAAGGATTATTTTCAGTGATCAAGCACACAGTTCATTAAAAAAGAGAGGATTTGCTAAGATTCAGAATAACGACGAGCCATCGACCCCAACGGGAGTCGAACTTCAAGTAACCGCACATGATACAATGTGCGGGTCGAAGTGCCTTCCCAATCCACGACCCCAACGGAGGTCGAACCTTTCTACAGATTATATGGTTCACCCGTTGGGGTCGGATGTATAGGAGTCATCTGGCCATCCGCAAGTCTTTGACATTGCGGTTAACGGGGGTGAGACCCTTTTCAGGGTCTGTTTGTTTGCACACCTTCATTCTACATAAACGGCTAAATTCAAATATTAAAAGCGTTTACATATTGCAACGTATTTATCTGTTATGCTCCTATTAAATTGTTCTATATCCTTATACTTTTCAATAAATCCTTTATCACAGGCGCATTTAAATCGACGTTTAGGGTATATTGAACAAAAGCACGTAGCATCTCATAATTATAATTTACTCAAGTTTCGGATTTAGGTTGAGAGGATAGATTTGGGCATAAAAAAGGCTTTGAGGATTTCCGTATGTCACGGAAATTTAGTAATTTAGAGGTGCCCAAACAACTAATTACAATCACTCAAAGCCATGAGCAAAATTACAAAAATTCCATCGGAGAATCCGCAACTTTTCACGGGAAAACGAATCAATCCCGCATTTTCCAAGTTTATGACCCTCCTTGAGGGGATGAGGATTTCAGACAAAGATCTCGGAGGGAAAAACGTGAGAACTGTCAGCTTACCAACCTTCAACTTTTCCAGATCATATTGATTCTGCCGTTTATGGCCGTCCCGGGTTTTTCTCATTATGCCGGATCGTCAATCTCGAAACTGTTCGGGGGTAAGAAGGACCTACTCTATTCGTTTATGGCCAAGGACAATATAGACTAGCAACATCATCTGGCACATCGCCTGTCATCTCATCAAGGCCGTGACATAAGGAAAGACTATCAAAAGAGCCATCTTCCGGCAGTGCTTATTGTGGATGATTCCGACCTGCCGAAGACCGGATTGAGGATGGAGTGTATTGGCAAGATATTCTCGCACGTGTTTCAGCGGTGCATTCTCGGCTACAAGCTGCTGGCCCTGTGCTGGAGCGACGGCCGCTCTCAATTTGTCGTGGACTTCTCGATTCACGGCGAGAGAGGGAAGGTCGATGGCAAGGAACAAGGTCTTACGGCCCGGCAGCGCGAGAGGCGCTACAACCGCAAGCGTGACAGAGACTGCCAGACCGAAAAACGCAAGGAAGAGTATTTCGTATCCAAGCTTGAGCGCCTGAAGAGCATGGTGAAGAGACCATTGGAGGATTGTTCGCCGATATATATGAAGGCGTACACGAGCTCACCGTCGTGGAAAAGATCTGGTCAATCATTATTGATGTAATAGCAATCGTGGCTGAGATTTTTACCATTGACGAGAACGAATTTGATGGAGCAAATTATACGGGATAACCGCAGGTT
>ENA-OQCS01001651-OQCS01001651.1-human-gut-metagenome-genome-assembly--contig:-NODE-1651-length-10982-cov-3.206357_pt1 | contig 10982 bp, 12 predicted proteins | sample MGYA00242757_ERZ504575 | MGnify/ENA primary metagenome ERZ504575 (study PRJEB26092, sample SAMD00036297) | human gut metagenome | host: Homo sapiens | study: EMG produced TPA metagenomics assembly of... | reverse complement strand
CACCGCCCGCAAGCGCTGCGTCCTCGCCCGGCGTCGTAGCCTGAGCCACAGCCTCGGCAATGCCTCGGCGCCCTCGGCCCACAGCTGAGCCGGCGTGGTGCTGAAGGCCATCGCGAAGGCCAGGAATGCCACCAGGCAGCGCTTTGCCACGCCGCGCGCGATTACGCCACGGCGACGAAGCGAGGCACGCTGGCACTCGTCCTCAAACATATCCATTTGTCTCCTATTGTCTGTACTTGGAGCGTTGCCTTGAAGCTGCCCCACGTCATCGCGCATGTTGCGCCCGAGTTCCCCCATCGGGTCCCCCTTCCCTCCAGAGCCCTATGCACACCGGCGGCATACGCCGCAGCCGCATGCAAGATGGGAGGCGATCCGACTTAACCTTAACGGCTCAGGCGCGCCGTCCGATCTGCGACGCGAACATCCCGAGCCAAGAGGAATTACGGTTACTGGTACAGCCGGGGACTTGCACCCCGATTCCCCCAAACGCGCAGGAAAACCGCGCATTCGTGCGTCTCCGCACCACCATCTAGGCCATCGATTAAAACCGTCAATATGCTATCACGCAAAAGGGCCTCGCACGCAGGCGAAGCCCAAGGTAAAAGCTATTGTTTGCGAAAGGAAAATGCGGTGACGGTCGCAGCCTCTAGCGCTTGCCGCCGTGGCTGTTGAGCCAGATATTGCGGCCCAGCATAAGCGCCAGCACCAGCGCGCTCACGTAGCCCATAAAGCCAATGACCGGGATACCAAACACAACCGGCTCGATGCGCGCGTAGTACACCACCGACGAACCGATAAACAAGCCGGCGATAACAATAGCCATCGACATGCGGTCGATAATTCCACCCAGCTGTCGCAGCGCCTTATCGCTGCTCATGATCTGCGTGTTCACCTTAAGCTGGCCGCGTGTGAGCATGCGCGAAGCCAAGCCCAGATACTCGGCCGCCTCGAGCGAGCCCTTCGCCGCGCGATAACTGCTCGCTGCAAAGTCGCGGCTCATCTCGCGCATGCGGGCGTAGGTGCTCTTCTCGTTTTTGATGTGCGTCTGGATGATCTGGATCATGTTGACGTTGGGCATGTACTCGGTCAACAGGCCCTCGAGCGTCACCATGCCGCGGGCGAACATCGTCACCACGCTCGGCAGCTCAACGTCATTTTTGCGCGCGAGGTTTAACAGCGAAGTCAAAAACTCGCCGATATCTAGGTCCTTAAGGTCAAGGCCCGCAAAGTCAGCCACGATAAAGTCCAAATCGGACAAAAAGGCCGAATGATCGAGCTCAGCCGAGTCGCCACGCGTCACGGCGAAGCGCATGAGCGAATCCTTGAGCTTGGGCACGTCGCCCTCGGCCACGGCGAAAATCATGTCCTTGACGATACCGCGGTCGTGGCTCGACATGCGTCCGACCATACCCAAGTCGATAAAGTAAACGATACCGTCTTTGAGGATGATGTTTCCCGCATGCGGGTCAGCATGGAAAAAGCCGTCATCAAGCACCTGCGTCGAGTAGTCCTCGACGATTGCGGCACCGATCTTTTCCAAGTCATAGCCCTCGGCCACCAAGCGTTCAGGATCGGCGATCGAAATGCCGTCGACGTAGTCCATAACCACCACGTGTTCGGTGCACAGGTCCAGATAGGATTTAGGGCACGTCACGCCATGAACGCTCTTATGGAACTCGTAGAAGTCGTTGAGGTTTTTGGCCTCGGCCAAAGTTGGTCTCCTCGCGAAACGAGGTCCACAGCTCCTCGACCACGCCGTGCAGGTCAACGAATTGATCGGTGTTGACGAACTTGGAAACGATACGCACCACCGAGCGGATGATATCGATGTCCTGCGCCATAACCTGCTGCGCACCGGGGCGCTGCACCTTGACGGCCACGTCCTCGCCCGTCACCAGACGAGCGCGGTGCACCTGCGCGAGCGACGCGCTACCGAGCGGGTTGGGGTCGATCGCATCGAACATCTCCCCCAGGCGCAGGCCGTATTCTTCTTCCAGACAGCTGAGTACGACCTCGTACGGCACCGGCTCCACGTCGGAGCGCAGACGACGCAGCTCGTCGCAAAAGCGCTGCGGCAGAATCTCGGACCGGTTGGCCAAAATCTGCCCCATCTTGACGAACATGGGGCCGAGTTCCTCGAGCAGGCGGCGCAAACGAACCGGCGTGAGGTTATCCCACACGCGGTACTTTTTGACCAGGCGTACAATCTGCCCAATGCGTTCGCGACGACCGCCGGCGTGAGCTGGTATTCCTCGTCCGGCGCCATCGCGTCGGGCTCCTCGGGCACCATATCGACGGCGCGCGGCTTCTTGCGAGCGCCCGAGACGCGGCGTCGACCTCATCGACAACCGCCGCCTCGTCACCCAAGGGATCTAGATTGTTGTAATCGGTGGTGGAATCTGCCATCTGCGCTGCTACTCGGCCTCTTCGGTATCCTTCGCATCGTCGGGCTCAACGGACTCGACGGGCACCGAGGTCACGTTGTCCTCGACCGAATCGACGATGTCGCGCACATGGGCCAGGAAGGCAGTGCGCTCGGGAGCGGTCATGACGCGGACGCGGGCAAGGATAAGCTCGTCAAGCACGCGCTGGGCCGCGGTCTCGCCCTGCATGCCCAGACGCTCGGTCAGGTCGGAGATGGTGCCCCCGGCCTGCTCGAACATATCGGACACGCTGCGGGCGATATCGGGGGTGGCGGTGTCCTTGCGGACCTGCTCGCCCTTGGTGTTAAGGTCGTCGAGGACCTTCTTGCCGCCTTCGACAGCAACGGCGGCAGCGCCAAAGCCAACGTTGATGGCGCCGTTAACAAGCTGATCGAGTTTCATAACCATGGTTGTCTCCAATCATAAACAACTGCATTGGCGTTCTTGTACCCAAGATCGAGTGAAAGCGACAAAGCGTTTTAGCGCTATTCGATCGACGGGAAATCCCTACCTCACGTTGCGTTCATCGCGAAAGAAGTTCTTCATGCGCAGCTCGTGGTGTAGAGCACCTTGCCCAGTAGAGCATCGGTCTCCACACGAACACACTCGGCAAAGCCTCATTGGCGCGTGCAAGCTCGGCAGGCACCTCGGCCTCAGGCAGAGCGGCTACGGTAGCATCGACGTCATGGATCTGCTTGTGGCCCATGCCGCCGATCTTCTCCTGATAATCCTCGACCGCACGACCGCACTCATGGAAACGAACATCGGCCAAGGCACCGATCAGGCGGTTGGCCCAGTAGAAATTCTACGGACGTCACGCGAGCCTGCGTGTCGTCATAGTACTCGGGCATGGTCTCGACATTGGCGTACAGCGGCACGAGCGCGTTAAACGAGTTAGAGCCAAACGCCATCCACTGCACGGCGCGATACGCCGGCTGTACATAGGGACGCAGCTGCAACACGGCGAGCTGGCTGTTGCGGTTGATGCCGATGGGACGATAGGCGCCGCGCGTGGCGGGCGTACCTTGCTGCCGTAGCAGTCGTACTCCGTGCCCTGGTAGTGGCTCGAAAGCACGTACTTGATGTCCTCGAGGGTCACCCTGCGCTCGGGCACGCGGCTCCAGGGGATGTCGTCGCTCTCGGGCGTGTAATCGGCCTCGGGACCGTCCCACACATCGCTGGGGTTGAGGCAGCGCTGCATGTACCAGCGCGCGGCGTGTTGTAGACGTGGTCGCTGTCGCTGTGCGAGCCAAAGGCCTCGCGCGGGTTGAAGACCGTCGCCGGACCGTCGCCCTCGACGCCCAGCGTCAGGTCCAGATGCCACTCGGCCATCCAGGAGCGCAGGTCGGCGGAGCACATATGATCTGCCTGGGCGCCCTCGGCATCGTCCAGGTCAAAGCTGTCGATACCCAGCTGGTTAGGCATGGTCACATAGGCGTCATCGGGCACGCGCTTGGCGATCCAGTGGTGGCCGCCGATGGTCTCGAGCCACCAGATCTCGTCAACGTCACTAAAGCGATGCCGTTGTTCTCGTAGGTACCGTAGCGCTCGAGCAGGTCGCCCAGAATGCGCACGCCGTCGCGGGCAGACTTGGCGTACGGCAGCACCAGGGTCACCATGTCCTCCTCGCCCAAACCGCCGGGCTGCGCCGGAACATAGCCTTCGTCGCCCTCGTTGCTTGGCGGGCACGTAGTCCACGAGCGGATCGGCGCCGCGGACGCGCTCGTTGGTGGTGAGTGTCTCGGTTGCGGACATGCCAACATTGAGCTCGTTGAAGCCCGCCTCTGCCCAAATGCCATGACCCGGGACAACGTCGGGGACGCTTGTGTAACGCATGGGATTGTCGGGCAGCTCAACGATCAGGTGGCTCAGGACACTCGTGTAGACGCGCGGCTGCTCGTCGGGATGCACCACGCGCATGCGCTTGGGCTCAAACACCCCGTTGGACGAGTCCTCGTTGCGGGCGACAAGCGTCGACCCGTCGTAGCTCGCGTTCTTACCAACCAAAATCGTTGTGCACGGCATGCGCATCCTCCTTGAGCGAAGAAATCAAACGGCAACAGTGTATCGCTTCGACGCAAAAAGGGCGAAACCACGGCCTCGGCAGCCCCGTGGTCAAAAAATGCCAAATATGAGTACTGTCACCAATTTAGTGGCAGCAAATTTCCCTGTAACGAGTGCCGAAAATCCCCATTTGCCCAAAAGCAAGACAACGTTATTCCCCATAAGTTCAATAAAATAGGCTTCCTAACGATAATGGATACCGTTAGGAAGCAAAAGACGTAAGACATATGTGACTATCTTGGCAACAGTACTCATATTTGGCATTGTTTGACCACGTGGTATATAGCTAACCCCCTCAAACAGCCCAAAACGCCTATTTCGATGCGCGCTCCGCCGCCTCAATCACGTGTTTGGCGAGAATCGCGGTGGTCACAGCTCCCACGCCGCCCGGCACAGGCGTGATGGTGTCAACAACCGGCTCTGCAGCATCAAAATCAACGTCCCCGACCAACTTGCCAGCGGCCTCGTCCCAATTAATGCCAACATCGATGATTGTCTGGCCCTCGCGAACCGCGTCCACACCAATCGTGTGCGCGCGCCCAACGGCCGCAACCACAATATCAGCCGCACGGCACTCGGCAGCAAGGTCGCGCGTATGCGTATGGCACGTCGTCACGGTGGCATTGCGCGCCGTAAGCATGGCGGCAACGGGACGCCCGATCACCAGCGAGCGCCCGACCACAGCAACCTTAGCTCCATCCAGCTCAACGCCGTAATGATCCAGCAAAGCAAGCACAGCTTCGGCTGTGCAGGGGGCAAAACCCTCGCCGCGCCCCGAAAGCGTGGTGAGCAGCGAAGCCGGCGTCATGGAGTCAACATCCTTGGCGGGATCGAGCGCTGCGGCGACGGCGTTCTCGTCAAGGCCGGCGGCAGCGGGCGGAACATCAGACAGCCATGAACAGCCGAATCGGCATTGATGTCCTCGATAGCCGTCAACAGCTCGTCCTGCGAAACATCGGCAGAAAGCAAAACGCGACGAGCCTCAATCCCCACTTTTTCGCAGCGCTTGAGCGCACCGCGCTCGTAGGATAGGTCGTCCTCGCGTTCACCTACACGCACAATAGCCAACGTCGGAACAACGCCCCGCTCGCGCAGGGCTGCGCAGCGAGCAGCAAGTTCCTCAGTCAAAGCGCGAGCAACGGGAGCACCCTTCAGCAGTTCAGCCATGGCTATCCTCTCTTCCTTGCAGCGTCGGAGGCGCGGCGCGCCAGCGCCTCGGCGCGCGGCAACCATGTGTCGAGCAGCTCATCACACGCCGTCTCGAGCTCCTCGGCACGAACGCGATCCTTCATAGACGTGGTGTTCGCAAAGAGCGTCAAACTCGCGCCTTGCATAGCGGCACGGCAGAACACGGCGCCGCACGCCACATCGGACAGCAGCTGACGCGAACCCTTGTCGGCCATGTCCTCGAGCAGCGCCAGCGCACGCCCGCAGGCATCCATAATGCGATACGGCGGCAGAGCGGCCACATGCAGCGCATCCTGAATCGCGGTCGCTCGAGCCGGATCGTCACGCGGAATACCGTACGCCGCGGACACCTGCCCGTAGGCACGAACGTCCTCGGCAACCAGACCACAAGTTCCTGCGCCAACTCATCCGCCTGGGCAAACGCGCGCGTCAGATCGTCTGCGCGATCGGCAAGCGCGGGGTTTGTCGCCCCATAGCGGGCAACCATTCCGCAAAGCGAGGCGCCCAGCGCACCTACAAAGGCGCTCGCGCTGCCACCACCGGGAACCGCTCGCGCGCGGCCAGCGCCTCGGCAAAACCGCGACAGGTTTTATCCATCATCTCTTGGCTCATACGCACACGCACCTTCAAGTCATATATATCGGTCGGGCGGCCGACGCCGGCCGACCGCATCGATCACGTAATGGTGCTAAGTCTAGCCCATAAGTACGCGAGCGTCAGCGCACCTGGCCATCGCGGATTTCTATGGCACACGATAGGCCATGCCAACGCAAACATGGGACACATGGCCCACCTTTCGAGACTCCCGAGCAGCACAAGCTGGGGCATATCTATAAGTAAGGAACCCGTTGGGGAACGGCCGCGCAACGGCCACAAGCGATGAACGGAGGCATAAGTCGCACAGTACACAGAGACATCCGCCGCCAGCGCAATCAGTACCCCAACAGCATGCGGCGCCGTGATGTCATCAGCAGACAAGGAGGACGCCACCATGATGAAAAAGACCCTATCAATCCTTTCCCTTTGCATCGCCCTCTTTGCCGCGCTCGCCCTTGTGGGCTGCGGCGGGAGCGCATCGGGCGGCGGCAGCGCCCCCAAGAGCGAGAGCAAGGAAAAGGCCCCCGTCGCCAAGAAGACCGACTACATCTGGTTTAAGGTCGAGATGCCCGAGGCGTCGGCGTAAGCGACTCTGCCGGCAAGAATGCCGACAGGGTCCAGCTCACCTTCCCCGAAGACGAGAACGCCTCGGCCGATCGCTTTATCCCCGTTTGGAAAAAAGCGCTGACGGCCGAGGAATCCCACGCCGACCAGGCGGAAAAGAAGGGGGATACGTTCCAGTGGAAGGATGGCGGGTCCGTCGAGTATAACGGCAGGACGTGGCTCGTCGGAACATACGAGGACAACAGCGGCATCTCAACCATGCTTTTTACCGATGTTGAGCCGGGAAGCGTCTACGTCCTCATCTCGAACTTCGACCAGCACAAGAAAGAAGCCGAGGCACTCCTCAACTCCATCGAGTTCCCCGATGACATGGAAGAGGCAGTTTCCGAGGCACGCGAAGTCGAGATTTCGAGCATCGAGATCAAGTAACGGGACACCCGCACGCGCCTACGCGCACCCGCGCACATGCGCCCCATTAAAACAACGGGCGCCCAACCCGGGGAGGGCCGACAGCACCGGCCCTCCCCTCTTTTGGACCCGTGCATATTGCCACTTAACGGCGCAAATCCGGCCCTCAGAATGGGACACATGGCCCACCCTAGCGAGCCGTCCACGCGTACAGTAAAAGCAGGTAATCCATGGGCGGTTACAGATCGAGGAGGACACGACCATGAAAAAGAAGGCCTTTGCGATTCTCACCCTCTGCATCAGTCTCTTTGCCGCGGTTGCTGGTGGGCTGCGGTGGCAGCGGCGGCGCTACCGGCAGTGGAGGTGGCGGCGGAGCAGAAAAGCCAGCCGTGGATATGAGGACCGACTTCATTTGGTTTAAGGTCGAGGTCCCCGAGGCGTCGAGATCACCGACGTCGCAGGCGACACCGCCGACAGGGCCCAGTTTAAGTTCACCGAGAGCGAGCACGCCAGCGATCGCTTCATCCCCGTCTTCGACTCTGACAAGAACGCCGATGAACTGTTCGACTACGAGGCAAAGTGGAATGCCAGCTTTGAGTGGACCGAGAATGACCCCGTCAAGTACAACGGCAAGACTTGGCGCAACGCTTCCTATACACACTCGGGCGGCGTAACGACCGAATACTTCACCGACGTTGACGGCGGCAGTGTGTATGTGCGTATCGACAACGTCGAGGAGCACAAGGACGCCGTCGAGACCATGATGAAGTCTCTGGAATTTGCCGACGACATCGCCGAGGCCAAGACCGAGGCCATGGACGTCAAGCTCGACGATATCGAGATCAAGCGCTAAGCGACTGGCGAGCGCAACGGGAAACACGGTCGCAGTGCAAACAAGCGACGGTACCCCAGCGCTTCGTACCCAGGGAGGGCCGGTAAACCGACCCTCCCTTTCTTATGCCTGTAGCCGACGAACGCGAGGATGCCGGACGCCGGAACCGCCCCAAATGTGGCAACAGTACGAAAACGACAAACACCCCAACACGTCCGCCCACCGATTTATTGCGCCGCGCAGACAATTAAACCAGCATCTTTAAACATCTGGCAGTATAGTGACCAAAACTATCGCATAACCGCACTCTGCGAATGGAGAAGTTATGACCGAACACCATGCCATCAGCCGCCGAGCGTTTACGCTGGGCCTAGGGCTTGCGGCGTTGTCACCACTTGCAAGCCTGCCCGAAACCGCAGCGCCGGGCATTCCCCTGCGAGCGGCATTTGCAGACAACACACCCGCACCGTCGGACAGCCTCCACAATTTCGTCATTCGCCTTCGCCCCGCGGGCTATTTTCGCACCGCGAGCGTCAACCAAGACGGCAACGTTCGCGGCAACGTCTGTCACCTGTTTAACGACGGCACGTCCAGCAAGCTCATCCTTGAGAACGTAACGACCAAGAATGACGATACAAACTGGTACGCCATCCGCACCTTGCTCAATTTCGAAGAGCATAAAAAGACGGGCTACAGCATTTGGTCGGTCGACGACGACTCGGACAAAGATGGAAAGGTCATCCACGTATGGGGCGGCGAGTATGACAACAAGCCCAGCCGCGCTTTTGCGTTCGAGCGTCAATCAAACGGAACCTACATCATCCGAGACCGCACGGTCGAGAAAGAAACCGAGAAAAAAGACATTAAGTACCTGGCAATAGAATCGAACGGCAAAGACCAGGACAACAATAAGATCTGCCATAAGAGTAAGAGCATTCCGTGGGAGCTCGAACTTATCGGTTACGACATGAAAAAGAACGATGCCACGGTTAGCAGCCTCGACTGGATCACGTACAGCAGCTACGTCGACGGACCATGTTGGATGAAATACGTCGACGACAACAAGTTCCTCGACGAGCTGAGCATCCCGGGTACGCACGATTCGGGCACCTGCAGCGTGGACAACGACACTGAGCCCCAATCCTCGCAAGTAAAATGCCAGCAGGATTACATTCCCACGCAGTTGCTCGAAGGCATTCGCTATTTCGATATCCGGCTCGGAAAGGGCGATGACCCCGGCATCGACCACGGGATTTTCTACCTACTCAAAAAAGACGGGAACTATCTGCATCTCTCCGATGTCATAGGCTACTTCAAAACGTTTTTGAACGAAAACCCGACAGAAGCGCTCATCATGCTTGTATCACGAGGCAACGACGAGGCTACCGACGAAAGTGTTACGACGGCTTTCGCCAAGGTTTTGGACGACAACCCCAAACTGTTCTATACGTCGAGCCGCGTTCCCACACTGGGCGAGGTGCGCGGAAAGATCGTCCTGCTACGTCGATTTGGACTCGACGGCGACAGCGTAAGCGGCCACACGTGGGGACTCGACCTCACCGAATGGGATAACAAAATCGCAGTGCACACCGACAGCAGTTCCATGTGTCTCGTCCAAGACGCGCGGGGCTTTGAAGCCGCGGGGGAAACAGGCGACAAAGAGCCCTATTGCACCAAGGTATACGCCCAGGACAAGTACAAACTCACGGGAACCGACAAGCTCAGCTGGGTCGATAATGCGCTGAAGGAAACGACCGGGCGCACGCGCAACGAGGTAGATGTCGAGGACGATAACGGGGCCAAGGAGAAAGTCCTGGAGCGTTGCTGGTCTATCAACTACACCAGCTGCACGGGCTTGTCGCACGGAGGCAATCCTTTTACCTCGGCACGAGTAGTCAACGAGCATCTGTATAAGAGCCCGTACATCAATCCCAGCGGCATCGAGGATACAAAGTCAGATTACCTCAAGCACATTGGCATCATCGCATCCGACTTTGTTGATGCGGCGCTGGCCCGGAGCATCTACCAGCGCAATTACAATTACGATACGAAGCACACGCAGTCGGCTTCGTGCTGCCTCCCGACCCGCATGCGCATGACGTACGGCGACTCGCTGAGCGATGCCTCGCTCCAGGATGGCAAGACCGTTGGCGAGGGCCATTTCCGCCTTGTCGACAGCAGCAACGTACTCAACGTGGCGGCTTCGGGCCATGCGTTTACCATCGAATACGTGGATGTCGACGCCTTGGGCAACGAGACCGTTACGGGGCTGCAGGGATCCGTGCCCATCGATATCGATCCGCGCGCACTGACACCCCACTTTGAGGGGCTCGAAGCCTTAAGGCCGGCGAGGATGTGCGCACAAAGGTCGCGGCGCTGCTCGAGGGCAAACTCGAAAACGATGCCTGCACGGCTCAGCTCGAGTTTGTGCACGACGCGGACGGCGCTCCGGGCACGGCAATGGTCGAGGGCGAGGCATTTACCGCGGGAACGTACTGGGTGCGCGCGAACGGTCTTTTGGGCGACGCGGCGCAAAACTACAAGCTTGCTAATGACGGAGCCGCGAGCTTTACCGTAGCGGCCTCGAGCAGTGCAGGCGGCACCGACACCGACGGTGGCACGGTTCCACGCAGGCAGCGCTGATAAGAACGGTAAGGGCAACAAGGGCAAGAACTCGGGCGGAAAACTCGCCGACACGGGCGACAGCTCCGGCATTGCCGCCGGGCTCGCTGCCGCCGCCGTAGCGACAACGGTCGCCGGCGCGGCAATGCTTGCCAACGACCGCGAAAACGCTGGGGACGGTAGCGAATAGGCAAGCCGGCCTTTTAGACACATCGACTCAATGGGGGGCGCAGGACACCGTTCTGTGCCCCGATTTTTACCTTGGCCCAAACGCCGCCATAGGC
>ENA-OQCS01001649-OQCS01001649.1-human-gut-metagenome-genome-assembly--contig:-NODE-1649-length-10996-cov-2.942865_pt1 | contig 10996 bp, 16 predicted proteins | sample MGYA00242757_ERZ504575 | MGnify/ENA primary metagenome ERZ504575 (study PRJEB26092, sample SAMD00036297) | human gut metagenome | host: Homo sapiens | study: EMG produced TPA metagenomics assembly of... | reverse complement strand
ATCAAGGGCTATGACGCGCTGCAGGACACCGACAACCTCAAGGGTGACGAGCAGCTTGAAGGTCTGAAGATCGTCAACGATCACGAGTTCACCGTCGACCTGAGCCAGTCGGATTCCGCGTTCGCCACCAAGCTGGGTTATTCGGGATTCTATCCGATGCCGGAATCTTCTACAAGGATCCGAAGGCCTTCGGAGAGTCGCCGGTTTCCGATGGCCCGTACAAGTTCGATTCCTGGGACCATGACAAGGAAATCAAGCTGGTCAAGAATCCCGATTACAAAGGCAATCGCAAGGTGAATAACGGCGGTGTGACGTTCAAGATCTACACGGATGCCAACGCGGCCTATGCCGATGTTCAGCCGGCAACCTTGATGTGATGGATACGGTGCCGTCCGCCGACAGCAAGACCTCGAATCCGATTCCTCCGTGGTGCCATACAACAAGGCCGGTTCCGTGATTCAGACGTTCACCATTCCGTCGGATCTTGAACATTGGAAGACATCCACCGAAGAAGGACAGTTGCGCCGACAGGCGTTGTCCATGGCCATCGACCGTCAGGCCATCTGCGACAAGGTACTGAATGGTTTGGGAACTCCAGCGGTCGAATTCACGTCTCCGAAGACTCCGGGCTACTCCGATTCGCTCAAGGGCAACGAGAATCTGAAGTACAACAAAAAGAAGGCCAAGGAACTCTGGGAGAAGGCCAACGCCATCAGCGTGGACTTCTGACGACAAGCTTACGTTCTCCTATAATGCAGACGGCGGAGCCAAGCCGATCTTTGAAGCCGTGGTGAACTCCGTGAAGAACACGCTCGATATCGACGTGACCACTAACCCGGTGCCGACCTTCCAGGAATTCCGAAACGACGTTACCGGCCGCAAGATGACCGGCGCGTTCCGTACCGGTTGGCAGCCGGATTATCCGTCTCCTGAAAACTACCTGTACCAGCTGTATTCCTCTGACGCTGCTGATGGCAATGGTTCCAACGATGGCGATTACAAGAATTCGGAGTTCGATGACCTGTGCTCCAAGGCTGCTGCCGCACAGACCACCGACGAGGCCAATAAGCTGTACCAGCAGGCTCAGGAGATTCTGTTGAACGATCTGCCTGCCATCCCGCTGTATTACTCCAATGCCAATGGCGTTGCCGCATCCGGAGTGAAGAACTTCGTCATGAACTGGCAGAACGTTCCGGTGTATAACGAGATTTCGAAGAGCTGACTTATTCTTCGGATACATTGTTCGACATGACGGCGGAAAACGTATGTTTCGCGTCATGTCGTCAAGGAAGGTGTGCGTTTTTTGGGTTGCATGGAAAGGTTGTCCGTCAATTGAGCAAGAATAGTGCACTATCGCCAAACAGAGATGCGTCGGTGAGTAGGTCGGCTCGTTTCCGTTTGTGGGATGATAATCCCGATGTGATATCGAATAGGAGAATGATTATATGAAGAAGAAAGCACTGGCTTTCGCTGCCGCCGCGTGCGCTTTTGGCATGCTGCTGAGCGGCTGTGGCTCTTCCAACGGCAGCGACACCGCCGCTGAAGGTGCCAACATCATCACCGCATACAATTCCGAACCGCAGCACCCGCTCATCCCGGGCAACACCAACGAGACCGGTGGTGGCAAGCCGGTTGATCTGCTGTTCTCCCGTCTGATTTCCTTCGACGCCAAAGGCAATGCTTCCAACGAAGTGGCTGAGTCCATTACCGCCAACGATGACGCCACCCAGTACGACATCAAGCTCAAGGATGGCTGGAAGTTCACCGATGGCACCGATGTGACCGCCGAGTCCTTCACCAAGGCTTGGAGCTACGTGGCCAACGCCAAGAACGGTATGGTCGGCTCATCCTTCTTCTCCACCATCAAGGGCTATGACGCGCTGCAGGACACCGACAACCTCAAGGGTGACGAGCAGCTTGAAGGTCTGAAGATCGTCAACGATCACGAGTTCACCGTCGACCTGAACAAGTCGGATTCCGCGTTCGCCACCAAGCTGGGCTATTCCGCATTCGCTCCGCTGCCGGAATCCTTCTACGATGACACGGATGCCTTCGGTGAGGCTCCAGTCGGCAACGGTCCGTACAAGTTCCAGTCCTGGGATCACGACAACGAGATCGTGCTCGTGAAGAACCCTGACTACAAGGGCAACCGAACCCCGAAGAACGACGGTGTGACCTTCAAGGTCTACACCAAGGATGACGCAGCCTACGCCGACATCCAGTCCGGCGCCCTCGATGTGATGGAATCCGTGCCGGCCTCCGCCACCAAGACCTTCGAAACCGATGAGACCGTGCAGGCCTACAACAAGGCCGGTTCCGTCATCCAGCAGTTCACCATTCCGTCCAGCCTGAAGCACTTCGAAGCTGGTACCGAAGAAGGCACCCTGCGTCGTCAAGCCATCTCCATGGCCATCAACCGTGAGAACATCTGCGACAAGGTGCTCAACGGCACCGGCACTCCGGCCGTTGACTTTACCTCTCCGCTGACCCCGGGCTACTCTGATTCCCTCAAGGCGTCGGCAACCTGAAGTACAACGAGAAGAAGGCCAAGGAACTCTGGGAGAAGGCCAATGCCATCAGCCCGTGGACTTCCGATGACAAGCTCACCTTCGCTTACAACGCTGACGGTGGCCACGAGACCACCTACACCGCTGTGGTGAACTCCATCAACAACACGCTTGGTTCCGAAGTGGCTGCCACCAACCCGTACCCGACTTTCAACGATTACCGTACCGCCGTGTCCGATCGCAAGGTCAGGGTGCATTCCGTAGCGGCTGGCAGCCGGATTATCCGTCCGCCGAAAACTACCTGGTGGCCAATTACGCTTCCGCCGCTGCTGATGGCAATGGTTCCAACGATGGCGATTACAAGAATTCGGAGTTCGATGACCTGTGCTCCAAGCTGCTGCCGCGCAGACCACCGATGAGCCAATAAGCTGTACCAGCAGGCTCAGGAAGTGCTGCTCAACGATCTCCCGGCCGTTCCGCTGTACTACGCCAACGCCTACGGTGTGGCTGCTACCGGCGTTCCGGTTTCGAAATGAACTGGCAGAACCTGCCGGTCTACGAGAACATGACCAAGTCCGGCAAGTGAGCCGATCTTCGTGAGTGAATCTCGCTGAGCCAATTGCAGGAAGGGGCGGATCATATCCGTTCCTTCCTTTCCATGTAATACGCACCGTTTCAGGGTGACATCAGTGTGGCCAAGAGGCGTCAGGGGGTAGATGCCGGTAGCCAAGCATTTTTCCCAGCTGATTCCCATGAAACTGCAATATAAAGCAGTTTGTTGTGTGTTGCCACAAAACTTGCGGGGTAAATCGTTAACCTTCCCCGATGATTATGAGTAATAATCTGAAAAAGGTTGACAATGAATAAGCAAAAAAGGAGAAACCAATGGGCAGATATCTTCTGCGACGCATTCTGCAGATGATCCCTGTGGTTCTCGGCACGACGCTTTTGGTGTACGCCTGGTGTTCGCGTTGCCGGGCGACCCGGTTAAGGCGATGTTTGGCGATAAGCGGTCAATGAGGCCGTCGCCGCGCAGATTCGTGCCGAATACAATCTGGATAAACCGTTCATCGTGCAGTATTTGCTGTTCCTGAAAAATGCGCTGACTCTTGACTTCGGCAAGACTTTCTCCGGTCAGCTGGTCATCGACAGATCGGACGTGCATTCCCGGTCACCATCAAGCTTGCGCTGATGGCTTTCGTGTTCGAAGCCGTGTTCGGCGTGATCTTCGGCGCGATTTCCGGCCTGAACAAGGGCAAGTGGTGCGATACCGTGATCCTGATTATCTCTCTGTTGCTCATCTCCGTACCGACCTTCGTCACGGGCTTCCTTGCCCAGTATTTCTTAGGCGTGAAGTTGCGTCTGCTTCCAGTTACGGCCGGTGCCAATCCAGGATTCATCGACCTGCTGATGCCAGCATGGTGCTTGGATCTGTGTCTATGGCATATATCATCCGATTGAGTCGTTCGGAGATTTCTTCCAATATCGCGCTTGACTATGTGCGCACCGCACGTGCCAAAGGCATGGACAACAGGTCGGTCATGAATCGTCACGTTTTGCGTAACTCCATGATTCCTGTCGTCACTTACCTTGGTCAGGATCTTGGCGCACTGATGGGCGGTGCCATGATTTCCGAAACCATCTTCAACGTGCATGGCATTGGTTACCTGACTTATCAAAGCATTCTCAAGGGTGAAGGCAATCTGGTGGTGTCCATTGTGACTCTGCTTATGCTGATCTTCGCAGTGTGCAACCTGCTGGTCGATATGCTCTATGCGGCGCTTGATCCGCGAATCCGCTACGCGTGAGTTGGGAGGATTGAACAATGACTGATATGAACGAGACGAATCTTTCTCACGCGCTTCCGGGACAGGAACGATATGTTGCTCCTCTCGAGGAGACGCCGCTTAAGGACGTTGACTCGGTAGATGAGTCCGCACCGGCTTCAAGCCTTTGGGCTGACGCATGGCGTACCCTGCGCAAGAACCCGATGTTCATCATTTCCGCTGTGCTTATTGTGTTCATTATCTTCGTGGCGCTGTTCCCAGGAGTGATGACCAAGCAGAATCCGAACTACTGCACGCTTGAGAACTCCTTGGAACCGGCTTCGAAGGGACATCCTTTCGGATTCGATCTGCAAGGCTGCGATGTGTACTCCCGCGTGGTGCATGGTACTCGTACCTCGCTGAGCGTCGGCGTGTTCGCTACGGTGCTGGTGGTGCTGTTGGGTACGCTGATCGGTGCGTTGAGCGGTTTCTTCGGAGGCTGGGTCGACACCATTCTCAGCCGTTTGACCGATATTTTCCTGGCTTTGCGATTTTGCTTGGTGCCATCGTGGTGCTGCAGATGTTCAAGACCAACGATTCCATTTGGAAGATTATTCTGGTCATGACGTTATTCGGCTGGACATCCGTTGCGCGAATTGCGCGAGGCGCTGTTATGGAAGCTAAGAATCTGGAGTTCAATACGGCTTCCACCGCACTTGGCTCCACGCCGTGCGTAACCTGTTCCGCCACATTCTGCCGAATTCCTTGGCACCGATCATTGTGGTGGGCACAACGTCTCTGGCTACATACATCGTGTTGGAAGCAACCTTGAGCTTCTTGGTGTGGGTCTGCGACCACTACCGTCAGCTGGGGTGGCGACATCTCCAATGCGCAGTCCATTCTGCGTACCGATCCGATGGTGCTGTTCTACCCGTCCGCGGCACTTGCCATCACTGTGCTTGCCTTCATCATGATGGGTGACGCCGTGAAGGATGCGCTTGATCCGAAGAGCCGTACGTGAGTGTAAGTGAGGGATATTCGATGACTGAAATGAATACCGAAAACAAGCTCGAGGCCATGCAACGTGCCAACGGTCCGCTGCTGGAAGTCAAGAACCTCCAGGTCGACTTCACCACTGATGATGGCCAGCCGGTACATGCGTTCGCAACTCCTCTTTCAGCGTATACCCGGGTCAGTGGGTGGCTATCGTTGGTGAGTCCGGCTCCGGCAAGTCCACGTCCGCTATGGCGGTGCTTGGTCTGCTTCCGGGCACAGGCCATGTGGTCGGAGGATCCATCAAGCTTGACGGCGAGGAAATCTCCGGTTACAAGCAGAGGGATTTCGACAAGTTGCGCGGCAACAAGATGGGTCTTGTCCCGCAGGATCCGATGAGCAACCTGAACCCGGTGTGGCGTATCGGTACCCAGGTGAAGGAGCTCTGGCCGCCAACAATATGGATATCGCCCATGAGAAGCGTTCCTCGCTGTCGAAGGCTCTCGCCGATGCCGATGTCGAACTTAAAGGCAACGACGATGAAACTTTCCTTGGCTCCAAGGAGCTTCCTGAGCTGTTGTCCGCGGCGAAGGAAGCGCTGTCCAAGATCGGTAAGACCGGCGACGACTTCGACAAGACCGTGGCGTACTTCGAGTCGGAGTGGGTCCCAGGATCTGAAACGCGTTGGCGCGTGGCCGACGACCTGATCAAGGTCGGCGTGGCCGAGGATGACGCTTGGTACATCGCCAAGAAGTATGTAATCGGCTCCACCATGGATGACCGCATCGCAGGTCTTCTTTCTGAGGCTGGTCTGCCGGATGCCGCCACTCGTGCACGCCAGTATCCGCACGAGTTCTCCGGTGGTATGCGCCAGCGTGCGCTCATCGCCATCGGCTTGGCATGCCGTCCGGAACTGCTGATCGCTGACGAGCCGACCTCCGCGCTTGACGTGACCGTGCAGAAGAAGATTCTTGATCATCTCCAGATGCTCACCGATTCGTTGGGAACCGCAGTGCTGTTCATCACCCATGACTTGGGTTTGGCGGCTGAGCGTGCGCAGCACATCGTGTTATGTACAAGGGGCAGGTCGTTGAATCCGGCCCGTCTCTGGAAGTGCTGCAGCATCCGCAGCATCCATACACCAAGCGACTGGTGGCGGCGGCGCCGTCGTTGGCCTCGCAGCGCATCATCTCCGTCAAGGAGCATGGTGGCGATGCCAGCGGCGTGATGGAACACAAGGTGAATGAAGATTCCCTGAAGTCCGGCGAATCCATCATCACGGTGGATCATCTGACGCGCGAGTTCAAGCTGCCGCGCAAGAAGGAAATGTTCAAGGCCGTTGACGATGTGAGCTTTTCCGTCAAGAAGGGTACCACGCTGGCAATTGTGGGCGAGTCCGGTTCCGGCAAGTCCACGGTGGCCAACATGGTGCTGAAGCTGCTTGAACCGACCTCAGGCACCGTCACTTATGAAGGCAAGGACATTTCCGGCTTCCAAGGCAAGGAATTGCTTGACTTCCGCCGCCACGTGCAGCCGGTGTTCCAGAATCCGTATGGCTCGCTTGACCCGATGTACTCCATTTACCGTTCCATCGAAGAACCACTGCGTATCCACGGCATTGGAGACAAGAAGAGTCGTGCTGCCCGCGTGCGTGAGTTGCTCGATATGGTGGAACTGCCGTGGTCCGTGCGTTCCGCTACCCGAACGAGCTTTCCGGTGGTCAGCGCCAGCGCATCGCCATCGCACGAGCCATGGCTCTCGATCCGGACGTGATTGTCTGCGACGAGGCCGTATCCGCTTTGGACGTGCTGGTGCAGGATCAGGTGTTGCGATTGCTCAATGACCTGCAGACGGAAAAGGGCCTGAGCTACCTGTTCATCACCCACGATTTGGCGGTTGTGCGTCAGATCGCCGATGAGGTTGTGGTGATGCAGCACGGCAAGCTTGTGGAGCACGCCACCACTGACGAGTCTTCGACCATCCGCAGAAGCAGTACACCCGTGATCTGCTTGGCGCCATCCCCGGCGGCAAGCTGCAGCTCGGTCTTGACTGATTTGATGCGATAACATCATCAAGATAAGCCTTCGGCATGTGCCGAGGGCTTTTCTTGTATGCAGCTAGGCTAGAACGCTATGACGATCACTATCACGACTTCCAATGTGAACGGAATCCGAGCGGCAAAACGCAAAGGCATCGAGGAGTGGGCCGGACGCAACACACCTGACGTGTGGTGTATGCAGGAGGTGCGTGCCCCGCAAAACGAAATCGATCCTATTTTCGACGAATTCGGTTTCGAATACTCAACGGCGGGACGTATTTCCGATCAGAGCGAACTGCATCGTATGAACGAGATTTGCCGTATCAAGGGGCGTGCCGGCGTAGGTCTGTTGTCGGCATTGCCGGTTGTCGACAAACGATATGGATTGCCGGGACTTGAGGATGACGTCGATTCCGGCCGTTGGATCGAAGCGGACATGCAAACTCCACAAGGCTATGTCATTACCGTGGTTTGCGTGTATGTGCATGCGGGAAATACCGATGATCCGGAAAAAATGAAGCAGAAATACCGTTTCCTCGACACCATGCTGATACGCATGGAACAGTTGCGTGACGAGGCAGCACACGGCGGAAAACAAGCGGTGCTCTGCGGTGATTTCAACATCGCGCACACGCCGCTCGACATCAAAAACGCCAAAGCCAACGAAACGCATGCCGGATTCCTCCCCGAGGAGCGCGCATATGTCGACAAATGGTTGGGAGAACTGGAGTTTGTGGATGTGATGCGTAATCTCGCCGGAGACATCCAAGGACCGTACACATGGTGGAGCCAGCGCGGTCGTGCATTCGACAACAATGTCGGCTGGAGGATCGACTATCAGTTCGCAACACCGGAACTGGCGGAAACGGCCTGCGGATTCGTGATCGATAAGGCTCGACCTACGACCTGCGCTGGTCCGATCATGCGCCGCTCAGCATTATGTATGACATTTAAGCCACTTTTTATCGTGAACAGACTGGGAATTGGAATATCACACCCCGATTCCCAGCCCATATTAAGCATAGGTGCTAGGCTATTCACGGTTGCAACTGTTATGAAATGAGGAACATCATGGGATTGTTTGGATTCGGTAAGAAGAAGCATCAGAGCAAGGAAGCTCTTGAAGCGGCCGCCGGAGAAAACGAAGAGGCTGTCGACGCAGCTGAAAACGTTGACGAAGCTCAGGAAGTCGTGGCGCTTCCGGAGCCTTCCGCTGAATACGAGGGCCGCGGTGACGAGCATGGTCCGTGGGATGTGGAAGATGAGAACGTTCCCGACTACGACGAGTACCTCGATATGGGATCATATTATCTGCCGTTCCTGAAGGGCATTGAATTGCGAGTGAAGGCCAACCGTGCCACCCAGCAGGTTCTTGGCACCACCATCACCTACGGTTCCTCCAGTGTGGAGATTGAGGCATTCGCGGCACCGAAGACGCTCGGATTGTGGGATGACGTTCGTGCCGACCTGATTGAAGCCAACAAGGACGCGAAGGAAGTCGAAGGCGTATTCGGCACCGAACTGGCATTGCCGGTTACCGTCAAGGGTGGACGCAAGGTGCTTACCCGCATCGTAGGCGTCGACGGTCCGCGTTGGATGTTGCGCGGCATCTTCTCAGGCAAGGCTGCCACCGATCCTGAGGGTGAGGAAGCAAAGGCATTGAACCAGTTCTTCGCTGATATTGTGGTGGAACGAGGCGATGATCCGTTGGCGCCACGCGACCTTATTCCCATGCATCCGCCGGTCGCTCCGGCCGAACGCAAGGCTGCGAAGGCAGCTGCGGAAGAGGCTGAGCAGAAGACTGAGATTCCCGGCAAACCGAAGTCCATTCGACTCCGACCAGCAGGTTGAGGTCAAGACCACGCTGTCGCGTGGACCGATGTTCTCCGAAGTGCGTTGAGCCGCTTGAACCGATAGCTAATACGTATGGCTGAAACCGAAGCGAAAAAACGAACTGGTCTTGGTGCGCTTGCCGACGCCGGTAATACTGACGATTTTTCCGTGATCGACGCCATCGGCGGTCCGAGAGGCGTTATCGAATCGATGCTGCCGGGCGTCGTGTTCGTGGCACTGTTCGTCATCACGTCCAATTTGCAACTGACCATCGGCGTGTCCGCTGCGTTGGCCGTGCTGCAGGTGATCGTGCGCCTGTGCCAACGACAGTCCGTCATGGGAGCGGTATCAGGCTTGCTGGCAGTAGGTATCTGCCTGATCTGGGCATGGAACAGTCACGAGGCACGTAACTATTACATGTTCGGATTTCTCACCAACGCCTTTTACGTTGTTTTGCTGACGATTTCACTGCTGGTCCGGGTGCCTGGCTTAGGATTGGTCATCGAGTTCATCCGAACGTTACCGACTGAACATTTTCGTGCCTGGCTTGCCGATTGGCGAGGTGACAAGGCGCTCAATCGCGCCTATACCATCATCACCGCAATGTGGGTTGGAGTGTTCGCGCTGCGTCTGATCGTGCAGGTGCCGCTCTATCTCGGCAATCACGTCGGCTGGCTGGGAACAGCGCGTCTGCTGATGGGCATTCCGTTCTGGCGCTCGCGATTTGGGTCTCGTATCTGATCGTGGCGACGCCAATGCACCGACATAAGATGATGCAGGAAGTTTCTGAAGACGATGCTGAGGCAGCACAAACTACCGAAATGAGGGAAGAGCACTGATGGAATCGACCATCCGCATTGAACGGTACGCCGACCAGGGTCGTTGCGTCGGTCATATTGACGGACGTGTTGTGTTCGTGCGATTCGCATTGCCGGGCGAACTGGTCCGTGTCGCATTGGACGAGCCGCATGATCGTGAGGATCGCTTCTGGACAGGCGAAGTGGTGGAAGTACTCGAAGCGAGCGAAGACCGTACTGATCCAATATGGTCGTTAGCTGGACCCCTTGCCATGGGCGGTGGTGTCGGCGGCGCTGACTTGGTGCATGTGTCGCTTGCAGGGCAACTGAAATGGAAAGTCACGTCGGTGGCCGAACAGATGGCAAGACTCGGCCACGTCGACGTGGAAGTGCCCATTGAGCGTATGTCGGAAGACGATGCGGAGCGAGGTTTGCATTGGCGTACTCGCATCGAGATGATTGCTGATGCTGATGGGCGTCCGTCGATGCACCGTCGAGGCACGCATGTGCGCGTTCCGATTGATACCATGCCGTTGGCCAGCCGTACGTTGCTGGAAGTGGCCGAACGTGAGCATGTGTGGGAAGGGAGCTTCGAACCGGGTTCCCAGATTCGTCTATCCGTTCCGGAACCTCGCGATAATGCGCCGATTTCAGACAATTACGCCGTGCTTGTGAACGGCGAGGTGGTTGCTGGAAGCCGTGAGCTTACGGAAAAGGTGATTGTCGCCGGCCGTGAATTCGAATACAACGTGGATGCAGGCGGTTTCTGGCAGATGCATAGGCATGCGCCGATCGCTTTGACCAACCATGTGATCGATTTGGTACGCGGCGAGCTTGACGGTGCCAAATCCGCATGTCTGTGGGATTTGTATTCCGGTTCGGGTCTGTTCACGCTGCCGTTGGCCACGCTGACGGCGGAGCGCACTCGCATGTTGAGCATCGATCGATGTACAGCTACGTACGTCTGAGCATCGATCGATGTACAGCTACGTACTCTGAGCATCATCGATGTACACTACGTACGTCTAGCATCGATCATGTACAGCTACTACTCTGGAGCAT
>ENA-OQCS01001648-OQCS01001648.1-human-gut-metagenome-genome-assembly--contig:-NODE-1648-length-10999-cov-2.735283_pt1 | contig 10999 bp, 13 predicted proteins | sample MGYA00242757_ERZ504575 | MGnify/ENA primary metagenome ERZ504575 (study PRJEB26092, sample SAMD00036297) | human gut metagenome | host: Homo sapiens | study: EMG produced TPA metagenomics assembly of... | reverse complement strand
CCTTTGCCTGATTGCAGATCGTCGTTGCGACACGCAGACCTTTTCCCGATTTTTCCAGTGTCAGAACCGTCTTTACTTCCATCGGAACCAGTTCCTTCGAACGGTTTGCCACACGCGTATATGGTCAATACACATCTCACGCTGTCTCTGCAGTTCCTCTCCCATACCGGACGGAATCATCATTTCGTGACAGATCTCAACTACCGTGCGGAATGCATTTTTCTCCACACAGCGAATCTCAGCTTTCATGCCTTTCGTTGTGACTGTCTGTTTTCCAGAGTCCTGAATATAAATATATTCATTTCCCATATCTCCGGTATCTTCATAGAATCCCAGATTTTCATACGTTCTTCCGGTTTCCTTATTCAAAATCTGGTAGGAACCGTCCTCATTGACCGTAACTTTCAGGTTTCATTTTCCAGAACGCGCTCATTCGCAAAATCTGCAGAGGTTTCCTGGTTCTGATCCGGCTCTGCCTGCTCCAGATAATATGTTGCATATCCCATCGCCGGAACTTCTGCCTCAAACGTTACCAGCACCTTCTTTGCCATATATGGCTGACGGAACCGGTCATCCGGCAGATCATATCCGAAGGAAATTCCTGCATTTTCGATTTTTGCCGGAACTGCATTTCCGTTTGCATCGCGAAGCACCAGATTTGGCATTTCTACCGCCTCGGCCGCCTCATAACCATCCCATACAAACAGATTGTAATCGCGGAACAGGTGCAGTTCTTTTGCAATGACCTGTTTTTTCGCATTCCCGGAAGTATTCCATACAACGAATGGAATCTTTTCACTGTTTCCAGGAAGTGCCGCGGTATTCACCTGATCGGTCAGATATTCTACACTCTCATCGTAAATCGCATCCGCCACCTGTCTGCTCTTCGCAAAGCGGGTTTTCATTTCTTCATTTACTTCATCGACGCTGCAGCCGCAGATGCTGTCATGCGGATGATTCTGCATCAGCTTTTTCCAGCTGTAATCATCTGGTCTTCCGGGTATGCTTTGCCAAGCACCTCTGCCATGGCTGCCGCCGGTTCTGCTTTCCGCTCCAGCGCTGTTTCGCCGGCACGGTTGTCCACTTTCAGTCCCATCCAGGAAGAAGCGGTGTTTGCCAGGTCCATCTTCCGTCTGTTTCCTGGCTTGTCAGCTCGCCCTTTACCGTAGAGAAATTCTCGGAAATTTCTTTTTCCATTGCCTTTACATAGGTTTTGAAATCCGAATGAATAAATTCAATGTCCGGGTACAGTTTCCGTGCGACACGGATTGCCTCGGTAATGTCCTTCTGCAATGGCTGATGGTCGCATCCGTTCATCATCAGAAGCTGATGTGTTGCCGCAAATTTTCTCGCATCGGCCAGTTTTTTGTCCCAGTAAACTTTTGCTTCTACCTCATCCACCGGAATCTCCACTCCGTTGTTATACCAGTTGCAAACAGAATACCCGGCAGTTTCGTTCCGTCCGGGGATGCCCACATCATTTCGGAATACGTGGACTCATACTGTCCTCCGGTTACCTCATTATTCGGTCCGATCGGTTTTACGCCGCGTCCGAACACAACCGCATCCATGCCCGCCTGCTTCAGCACCTGCGGCATCTGTCCCGCATTTCCGAATGCATCCGGGAAATAACCGACATTTCCGATCGCTCCGTAACGCGCTGCTTCCTGCATGCCGACCTGAAGATTGCGGACACATGCCTCACCGCTGGTCAGAAACTCATCCTGCAGAATGTACCACGGGCCAGTCTGGATTTTTCCTTCACGGACGCATTTTTCCACCTGCTCGCGTTTTTCCGGGCGCACTTCCAGGTAATCGTCCAGGGTAATCGTCTGTCCATCCAGAAAAATCCGCCAAATTCCGGATCGTTCTCTGCTTTTCCAAAATATTGTCTACCAGCTCAATCAGTTTCATTCTGTGTTTTTCAAAAGACTGATACCACTCTCTGTCCCAGTGGGAATGGGAAATAATATGAACAGTTGTTTTCATGATGTGTTTCCTCCTGTTATAAAAATGATTTTCAAACTTAAAACTCTTTCTATATTAAGTCTTGTTCCTGTATTGCCGTGTTGATTTGATATATCATATCATAAAAAAACGCAATGCTTCTGTCAAGTATTTCTACGTTTTTCCATGATTTTATATCATTTTCTTTTTATTTGATATATTATTTTTAGTTTGACTTATCTTTTTCCCGAGATTATAATACAAAGCAAGTCGATATCACACTTTTACAAATACAGTTGTCACCAATCATACTATTTGAGGAATTTTATAGACATGGATAGAAATAAAAGAATAACGAAACCCAAATATGAAATCATCAAAGAAGCTCTTTTAGAGCGCATCCGCACCGGACAGTTTTCTTCCGATGCCGTGTTCTGCACGGAAAAAATGCTCTCGGAGCAATATGAGGTAAGCCGCATCACAGCAAAGCGGGCGATTGAAGATCTGGAACAGCAGGGAATCCTGTATCGAAAACGCGGCGTTGGAAGCTTTGTCTCGCAGAAAATCCCACCGGTTTCCTCCTCCGCATCAGAAACCGACAGCAAATCAAAAATGGTTTCCCTGCTGCTTCCCTTTGCCACAACACAGGGAAACATTTCGGAAACGATTGGTTCCTTAAGTGCCGCACTGGCGGAAAAAGGATACTTTTTAAGCATTCATATCACCGGCTCTTCCTCTCCGAAGGAACGTGCCACACTGGAACTGCTCCGTTCTCAGAATATCGCCGGACTTGTCTACTATCCCAAGCGTGACAATATCCACCTGGAACAGTTAAACGATTTCCTGTTTGCAAACCGCCCGGTTGTCATCATCGACAAGCAGACCGACTGTCCGTATTTAAACAATGTTGTCTGCGACAATTACGATGGCGGACGGCAGCTCACCCGCCACCTTCTGGAACAGGGGCATCGCAACATCGCCTTTTTCACAACAGCTCCCCTTTCCGAAACCTCGTCGGTCCGTGATCGTTTCGGCGGATTTTTGCACGAAATAAAAGCCGCCGGAATCATGCCCGATTCCCGGCAGCTTATCACCTGGCCACATGCACTTTCTACAGAAGATGCCCTTTCAACAGAAATCACACCTTTTCAACAGCAGCTCCTTACCCTGCGGCAAAATGGAATTACTGCACTTCTCGCAGAAAATGATCAGGTTGCCGAACTCATCTTTCTCGCCTGCCGTACATTGGCCTTAGGATTCCGGAAGATCTCTGCCTCTGTGGTTTTGATGACACGAGTCTCAGCCGGAGTCTTGAAATTACCTCTATTCATCAGGACTTTGAAAGCATCGGACGGGAAGCCAGCCGGATTCTCCTTTCCACACTGGAAAACCCTGCGGCGGAACCGGAAAAAATTGTACTGCCGGTGACACTTGTTCCCCGGGCATCCTCGCTTCGAATGATAAAAACAGAATCCTAAAACCAGATCATTTTTCATCTGAATTTTCTTCCAGAAATTTTCGGATCTTCTCTGGCGGCAGCAATGCATAAATACTTTTATGGAATGTTGCCGCCACTTCCAGTTCTCCGTAATATCCTGTACGCACATCACAATTTCCCTGGAACGCCTCCCGCAGTGTCGCATTCAGCGCTGCTCCCTCATCACTGTCCATAAAATCTTTCAGCATCCGGCAGCAGGTGTGCGTGTTTTCATAATAGCGGCGGTATGCCGGATGAAATTCCCGCATCCATCCGCTCACGGATACACAGAACAACGCCGTCGGATGGATCACCGGCTGATAAAGAAGACGCCGTTTTTCCTGCTGTACTGGATCTACCGCAAACGCAAGCAAAGAAACTTTCAGCTCTTCCATAAAACCCGGATAATCTTCCTCCGTCAGAGAGATAATTTTCTGATTGCGCAGATACTGGTTGATATTCGTCGCATCAATCTGCTCCGGAGAAATGTACTGTAAATAACGGGACATCATTTTCAAATCCGTACCTGCGTGCTCAATCGTATGCTGTGTGATTTTCTGCCACAAAAACTGCTGATATTCCGTAACCGGCGTATCCAGATATGCCATCCACAAATACTGTGCCAGCAGCCGGGCATCCCGGGATTCCATCTGATTCCGGGTAGGATCCTCCGGGCAAAAATCGGTATCTGCAAGCATCCCCGCAAGCTGTTCAAGCGACTGGCACACAGGAAGCTGTCCGCTCAGACGATCCATTTCGCTGATCGTCTGCTGAATGGTAAGCATCTGCGACTGGAGTGCATTCAGCTGTTTATGCAGATAAAATGGTGTTGTGCGCGGCTTGTGAAGAATCGCGCGGATATCCGCCAGTGAAAGTCCTGCCTCGCGCAGCTTGCGGATGATAAAAAGTTTTTGAATATCTGCTTCTGAAAAATCATGGTAACCGTTATGTTCATCAACAACAGGCGAGATCATCTTCTGATCGATATAATAATAAACCGTCCTCCTGGACAATCCTGTTTTTTTGATTACTTCCTGAATTCTCATTGTTGCACCCCGTTTTTCCTTTTGTCCAGTCATTCCCCCGCATTCTGACTGTTTCTCTTTTTTTTCACTCTTTTTCTTTCTGTTTTTCCGCTTTTTTCGTTTTGATTTTATAAAAGCATACACCTGGTGTATACTTTTGTTTCCTATTATATCCTGTTTTCCCTCAAAAAGCCACGTAACAATTCTCTTTTTCCATAGAAATCTTCTGCTTTTGAGAAAAGAATGCTGTTTATTTCTGAAAAAATTTGCATTGACTGTCCACCAACGATATCCCGTATAATAAAGGAAAAGATTTGCAACAAAATTTAAGAGAAAGGAAATATCCCGTTTTTTGTATTCTCCAAAACGAATCGTCATTCAGAGTCAAATGATTTTTCATGCAAAATTCATTTTTCTCCGAATCGTTAAAAAAATAAAAACTACAGCCTGCATAATCAGTTTTCATTGATACGAAAAAACGGGATCGGGTGAATGGTATGATGTTAAAAGATAAAGTTGCAATTGTTACCGGCGGAACCAGAGGAATCGGCTATGCCATTGTGCACAAATTTCTGCAGAACGGCGCGAAAGTCGTCCTGTTCGGATCCCGGGAAGAGACCGTTGCAAAAGCGGTTGCATCTTTAAAAGAAGAAAACCCGGACTGGGAAGTTTCCGGTGCATGGCCAAAGCTAACCGATGCAGCTGCCATGGTAGATGAGATCAACAAAGTCAAAGAAAAATACGGCAAAATCGATATTCTTGTGAACAACGCCGGTGTCTCAGACAGTACACCAATTGACAAGTATACCGCAGAGCGCTTTGCCAGTGTCATGGATCTAAATGTCAACGCCATGATGAACGGCATCCTTCCAACCGTTGCTATTATGAAAGAACAGGGCGGCGGCTGTATTTTAAATACCAGCTCAATGGTCAGCATCTGCGGCCAGCCGGGCGGCGTTGCCTATCCATCCAGTAAATATGCGGTCAACGGTCTGACCTGGTCCCTCGCACGGGAACTTGGTCCTTTCCATATCCGTGTAAACGCGGTTGCACCTGGCATCACCCGTACCGATATGGTTGCCGCACTTCCAAAAGAAATGATTGATCCACTCATCAACCGCATTCCTCTTCGAAGAATTGGTGAGGCAGAAGACATTGCAAACGCATTCCTCTTCCTGGCAAGCGATATGGCTTCGTATGTAACCGGAGAAATTCTTTCCGTGATGGTGCGATGAGATCCTGATTTATTTTTCATCCAGTTGTACACCATTTTCTGATTTTGGGATTATCTGCGTAAAATCTATAGTTTTATAATAGAAAAAATCCTGCAAGACGTTAAACTATCTCTCAACCTTCCGCTTTTCATTTTGAAGATTGGGAGGCCGTTCATGTCCCACAGGATTTTCCTATATAGCAGCAGATATTCTCAATCCGATTCGCTGCTTATTGTTTTTCACCATGGAAGCAAGGGACTTCTTGATTTGGTTAAATCATATTTGGAAACTTCTAAAGTGTCAGTTGACGTAGTTAGAAAAACAACATCACCACTCCCAGCGCACAAAGCAAAATTCCCGTCACGCGGTTCAGCATTTTCACATTTGCCCCGTTGGCCCATTTCGCTCCAATCTGTGCAAAGACCAAGGTACTGATGACACAGGCAATCAGAATTGGAATGTCCGGCGCGCGCCGATATAAAAATGGGAGATCGCACCGGTCAGAGCTGTAAAGGTCATAATAAAGACGCTCGTTCCAACTCCTGTTTTCAGTTCATATCCGAGCACGCTGGTCAGCACCAGAAGCAGCATCATGCCACCGCCTGCTCCGACAAATCCACAGATAAATCCAATCACAACACCGCAGAGAATCGACTGCTGGATTTTCTGTTTTTCTGATTTGTTTGCCTGTACTTCTTTCGTCGTCATGATCGGACGGATGATAAATTTCAGTCCGACAAACAGTGTCATCACTTTCGAAAATCCGCCCATGGTTCCATTTGGCACAAGCGAAGATACGAAGCTGCGACCAGTGTAAAAATCAGAACAGATATCAGCATAATCACGCCATGGCGGATATCAATGTTTTTATTCTTTTTATAAGTCCAGGCACTTACTCCTGATGCCAGCACATCCGATGCCAGCGCAATGCCAATCGCCTGATAAGCCGGCATGTGTAAAAAGGTAATCAGCATCGGTGAAACAACGGCCGCTGCGGAGAGTCCCGCAAGTCCCGTGCCAAGCCGGCGCCAAGACCAGCCACAATACATACGATAAGTTGTGTTATTGTCATAGTTTTTCTGTCATCCGCTTAGATCCGTTGCACTTTTCCTGTACTTTGCCATTTAGGGGCAGATGACTGTTTTCCTCCTCTTTCTGTTTTTGTTTTGTCTTATTTTTCTATTATGTTCTTCTCTCTGGCTTTCAGCGTTTTTATTTTTCCGTCACGTTCCTCCGAATCAGCTCGCATAATCTGAGAAATTCTTCCCTGTCTTCTCTGGAAATTCCGGAAAACAACGATTCTCCAAACGCTCTCTGGCAATCCTGTCCAAAGCGGATAATTTCTGATGCACTTTCTTCTAGCTTCAAATGCACTTTCTTGCGATCCGCCGCATCTGTTTCTTTTTGAATGTATCCTTTTTCACACAGCTTGTTCACTGCCAGTGAAACATGCGATTTCTGCATTTTCCGCACACGCACAATATCCACTGCAAGATCAAACTGGCTGTTATTCGCAAGAAACAGCAGAACATCCACTTCCGCAGCTGACAGATCATAACGCACCATGACCTTTTTTCGGTACTGGTTGTATTTTCGTTCTACCTCCACTGCAAATTGCCATTGTTCATCAAACATACTTTTTCACCTTCTTTTTTAACTTGATATTCTTATTTGTTCTATTTTGAACTTTTTTGTATAATAGTTCTTTTTTGAACATTTGTCAAGGAGTGTACACGGAAAACGTTCGAACTTATAAATCTAAAGTATTTTTATAAAGTGCAGAAAATTATATTCTTGACTCTATAATTATTGTAGGGTTTACTATAATCGTAACATTCTACAACAGGAGGTTTCCCTATCATGGAACGAAACTTAACAACCGGCAGTATCTGGAAAAATATTTTCTATTTTTCGCTGCCTTATCTCTTATCGTATTTTCTGCAGACGCTCTACGGCATGGCGGATCTTTTCATCATCGGACAGTTTGAAGGCGCGGCCGGTACAACAGCCGTTTCCATCGGCAGTCAGGTTATGCATATGATTACCGTTATCATCGTGGGACTTGCCATGGGAACGACTGTCAGCATTGCGCAGGCCGTCGGCGCAAAAGATAAAAAGCAGGCATCACGCTGCACAGGAAATACCATCACTTTATTTCTCGGTGTTTCCGTCGTGCTGATGGTAATCCTGCTTCTTCTGGTAAAGCCGATCGTACTTGTGATGTCCACACCATCCGAAGCCGTTTCCGGCACCGTCGCTTATCTGACGATCTGTTTCATTGGTATTCCATTCATCACCGCGTATAATATCATCAGTTCCATCTTCCGTGGACTTGGTGATTCGAAAAGCCCGATGTACTTCATCGCAGTCGCATGTGCGGCCAATATCACACTCGACTATCTCTTTATGGGTGCCCTGCATCTTGGTCCATCCGGTGCCGCGCTTGGAACCACGCTTTCCCAGACACTCAGCGTCATTCTGGCACTGATTGCGATCCGCAAACGTGATACCGGCATCCGTCTTACCCGGTCGGATCTCTCCCCTCAGACAGCTGTGATGGGACAGATTCTTAAAATCGGTGTTCCGATCGCCCTGCAGGATGGTTTTATTCAGATCGCCTTTATCATCATTACCATCATCGCTAACCGGCGTGGCCTGGAAGCAGCGGCTGCAGTCGGTATTGTAGAGAAAATCATCAGCTTCCTGTTCCTGATTCCATCTTCCATGCTTTCCACTGTTTCGGCGCTCGGCGCGCAGAACATCGGTGCTGGAAAGCAGAAGCGTGCCGAACAGACCATGTGGTGTGCTGCACTGATTACTGTCGTTTTCGGACTGATCGTCGTTATTACGATTCAGTTTATTTCCGTTCCTGTGGTCGGTCTTTTCACAACAGATGCGGAGGTTGCACGCCTCGGCGGTCAGTATATCCGCGGTTATATCTGGGACTGCATTTTTGCTGGAGTCCACTTCACCTTCAGCGGCTATTTCTGTGCCTGCGGACGGTCGGAATTTTCCTTCCTGCACAATATCATTGCCATTCTGCTTGTCAGAATCCCCGGTGTGTATCTGACTTCCATCTGGTTCCCGGACACGCTGTTCCCGATGGGCATTGCAACGGCATGCGGATCTCTGACCTCTATTATCCTCTGCCTGCTGGTGTTCCGGTACTTAAAGAAGAAACCGATTCGTACTGCTGCATAAATTTTCTTTGGAGATATCTTTATGACAGACGATCGCAGGAAATCACCTTAATTGACAACGGAATGACAAGCGATCCGGAAAAATTTGTAACGGAGATCCGAATCCCGATTCGACCTTCGGATTCTTTTTAAAAACAACAACCGGGAATATCTGATTTTTTGATTTCAGATATCACCGGTTGTTGTTTTCTTTTGTTTTTTTCGGCCTTTTCTACCACACCGGCTTCTGCAGGCAGAACGGCAGTTCCAGTCCATTTTCCTCGAGAAGTTCCTGGTTCGTCAAAATTTCTTTTGCATCTCCATCGCAGACAATGCACCCGCCGGACATCAGAATCACGCGACTGCACGTTTCCAGAATCATGTCGAGATCGTGCGATGCGATGATTTTCAGATGTTCAAAATCGTTCAGAATGTGGATCAGTGATCTGCGGTTTCTGGGATCGAGTGCAATCGATGGCTCGTCCATCAGGATAATATCCGGTGTCATAGCGAGAATCGTCGCGATCGATGCCATCTTTTTTTCTCCGCCCGACATTTTGTAAATTTGTTTGTCCCGCAGATGCTCGATGTGAATCTGTTTCAGTGCATGGTTTACACGTTTTTCCACCTCTTCCTCCGGCAGCCCGTAATTTCGCGGAGCAAATGCAACATCCTCAAATACCGTCGACATGAAAAGCTGGCTGTCGGAATCCTGGAAGACATAGCCGATTTTTTCGCGCACTTTGGGAAGCATCTCTTTTACAACCGGCATTTCCTCCACACGGATGCTGCCTTCGTAGTCCAGATTCAGTCCCACCAGAAGTTTCAGCAGCGTCGATTTTCCAACACCGTTCGCGCCGATCAGTCCGATGCTGTCATTTTCGTGTGCAGTAAACGTGATGTCCTGCAGAATCGGGACTGATTTTTCGTAAGAATAATTAACATGTTCAAAATTGATGTGAATATGGCTCATTTTTGATATCTCCCGACAATTCTTTTCTCTTCCCGCGTGCAGGCAACTGCACCAGGTTGCTTTTCTACTTCTTCCGACTTGTTGCAAATAGATGTCTTCCCACGCAGCGCTTCATCCCGTTACTTTCAGTACGGCAAAAAGTACAAGCCACACACCCATATACAGCCAGTCCTTCGCTTTGCACGGCTCCTTCGCTGTATAGTAAAATTCTCCCTGATAGCCACGCAAAGTCATGCTTTCATACACCTCATTTGCGCGGTCCATGCTGCGCAGAAGCAGCTGGCCGGCCAGTGTTCCCCATACCTTGAAATGAACACCCTTCTGATTCGGCGCGCGCAGACTGTACGCCTGGGTCATACGGTTTGCCTCTTCAAGAAGCACCGTGACATAGCGGTACGTCAGCAGCACCTGTGTCACCAGAATGGCAGGGATATGAACCAGACGCAGTGCATAACAGATTTTCTCGATGGATGTTGTCGCAATCAGAAGATACGCCGCCAGTACGCTGTAAATACCTTTGATCATCAGCGTCACCATGGAAAGCATCCCTGCTGTCAGCGGAGCAGTACCAATATGCCCGATTACCTGACGGTCAAAGATCGGATTGAACAGCCCCACAAAACAGACGAGCGGCAGAACAATCCGAAGCCGCCGGATGCTGTCGCTTAACGAAATTTCGCCGACAATAAAGAGCACAATCGGATAAATTCCCATGCGCAGCAGGCCGGTCAGATCGTACTTTGGAAAGGACATCGTTACGGTCAGAAAAACAATCGTCAAAACGAGTTTAACCAGTGGATGAATTTTGTTCACCCACTGGTCTTTCGCCGCAAGCATGTCCATATGATGAATTTCATATAATGCATTGCCAAGTTTATTCATTTTTCTCCTGTTCCGTGCAGCTTATGACTTTTTCTTTTTAAAGAAGCGGAATGCATAGCATGCACCGACACAGACAACAAGAACGACTGCGGATCCCGCAATTCCGGAAAAGCTGGTTCCAAATGTGGAATCGGAATTTTTAAATCCATAGTCCGGCAGAAGTGCCGTTTTTTCCTGAATTTCTTCCGCCGTTGCATGTGCGCCGGTTCCGTCGTTTTCCAGTTCCGTCGAGCCAGTCAGACGCTCCATGGACACTCAAGTCCATCCGGATTGGAGATGCCGCAAGAGAAACAGCTCCGCCG
>ENA-OQCS01001647-OQCS01001647.1-human-gut-metagenome-genome-assembly--contig:-NODE-1647-length-11008-cov-2.578715_pt1 | contig 11008 bp, 16 predicted proteins | sample MGYA00242757_ERZ504575 | MGnify/ENA primary metagenome ERZ504575 (study PRJEB26092, sample SAMD00036297) | human gut metagenome | host: Homo sapiens | study: EMG produced TPA metagenomics assembly of... | reverse complement strand
TGATATCTTCTGGGGATGTCTCAAGACGAACCAGAACAACTTTTTCTCCTCTTTCAGCCCATGCAACAGCGTCATCAGCTGTGAAGACGATTTTACCGCAAGCAGCTCCCGGAGATGCTCCCAGTGCTTTTGCCATTGGAGCAGCCTCTTTCAGTGCTTTTGCATCGAACTGCGGATGAAGCAGAGAGTCAAGGTTACGAGGATCGATCATTGCAACTGCCTCTTCCTCTGTTCTCATTCCCTCATCTACAAGGTCGCAGGCGATTTTCAGAGCAGCTTTTGCTGTTCTCTTACCGTTACGTGTCTGCAGCATGTACAGTTTACCGTGCTCAACAGTGAACTCCATGTCCTGCATATCTCTGTAATGTGTCTCCAGAGTTTTGCAAACATCTTTGAACTGTTTGAAAGCTTCCGGGAATTTTTTCTTCCATCTCGGAAATGTGCATAGGTGTACGAACACCGGCAACTACGTCCTCGCCTGTGCGTTGGTAAGGAACTCACCGAACAGTCCGTTCTCTCCTGTAGCAGGGTCACGAGTGAAGGCAACACCTGTACCACAGTCATCTCCCATATTTCCGAATGCCATCATCTGTACGTTAACAGCTGTACCCCAGGAATACGGGATATCGTTGTCACGACGATAAACGTTTGCTCTCGGGTTGTCCCAGGAACGGAATACGGCTTTTACAGCTCCATCAGCTGTACCTTAGGATCGGTCGGGAAATCCTCACCGATTTTAGCTTTGTACTCAGCTTTGAACTGCTCAGCCAGTTTTTTGAGGTCATCTGCGTCAAGATCTACGTCCTGTTTTACGCCTTTCTCCTCTTTCATCTTGTCGATCAGCTCTTCGAAGTATTTTTTACCAACTTCCATAACTACGTCAGAGAACATCTGAATGAATCTTCTGTAGCAGTCCCAAGCCCAACGTGGGTTGCCGGAAGCTGTGACAGAGTTTCAACAACCTCTTCGTTCAGACCAAGGTTCAGGATGGTATCCATCATACCTGGCATGGAGCTCTTGCTCCGGAACGTACAGAAACGAGCAGCGGATTCTTAGCGTCTCCGAATTTCTTTCCTGTGATTCCTTCCATTTTATCGATTGCTTCCATGATCTGACCCATGATCTCGTCGTTGATCTGTCTGCCATCCTCATAGTACTGTGTACAAGCCTCGGTTGTTACCGTGAATCCCTGTGGTACAGGAAGTCCCAGGTTTGTCATCTCAGCCAGGTTTGCGCCTTTTCCACCGAGAAGGTTACGCATGTCTGCATTACCTTCAGTGAACATGTAAACCCATTTTGCCATTGTTACTTTTCCTCCTACTTGTAATTTTGATAGGTTATAGTAAAGTATTTCCAGATTGCCCTGGATGATACGTTCACCCTATACTGATTGCACCGAAAATGAAGATATCCTCGGGGCGCACACATTTATTTTACCATAAGAATATCTTTAGTCAATAAAAATATGGCAAATTTTCGGTATTTTTTTTAATTTACAGTTCACTCGTGTGTTCTGGCGGGCAATTCATGCTTGCATGAAATTTTGTTTGCAAGAACACACGAAGGGAGCGCCGAGAAATGAGCAAAAGGAGCTGCGCAGCAGCGGAAAGCGCTGAAAGCGCAGTTTTGCGAATGGCGCGGGTGAACTGTATCGTCTGTGTCCCTCTTGTGTCCTATTATATCAGCTTTTGGTTACTTTTTACAGGGTTTTTTGTAATTTTCGCGTAAAAAAAGAAGTATCGCACAATTTTTTTCATTTTACGATACTTCTTCTTCTATTTTTCCCGGTAAATTTTCGGAATTGTTCGATTTTATGCTTTCAAAATTACGGTTTTGATTACGAAATACAGCAGCACAATCACACCGAGTACGATACGGTACCAGCCGAAGGCTTTGAAATCGTGCTTCTTGATGTACTGCATCAGGAATTTGATGGCAAAAATCGATACCGCAAATGCCACCAGCATGCCGACGATCATGATCGCCACCTCAACACCGGTAAAGGCAAAGCCGTGTTTTACCAGTTTTAAAAGCTCGCGCCGAACATAACCGGAACGGCAAGGAAAAACGTGTACTCCGATGCGAGCTCTCTCGAGCATCCCAGCAGGATACCGCCGATGATGGTTGCCCCCGAACGGGAAGTTCCCGGTACAATGGAAAGGAGCTGGAAAACACCGATATACAGTGCATTTTTCCAGGTAATTTCTTTGATTTTCGTTGCAGACGGAGTTCTCGTCTTGTTGTAATTTTCAATAACGATGAATAACACACCATAGATAATCAGCATCAGGCTACAACCACGTAATTCATCAGATGTGCCTCGATCCAGTCGTTGAATGCCAGACCAATGACAGCTGCCGGCAGGCATGATACAACAATCTTAAACCACATGATGATTTTGTCCAGATAACAGTAATTGTCTACAAAGTTCTGAACAGCGCCAAATACCTTGTTGTCGCTTGGATTGGCAAAATAGCTCCGGCTTCTGGCTTTACTTTTACCATGAAACGGCCAGAGATCCCAGAAATAGATGACGACAACCGCAAGGATTGCACCGAGCTGGATGACAACTTCAAAAACATTCTTGAAATCAGCTGTCACATTCAGCTTAATAAACTCATCTACCAGAATCATGTGGCCGGTGCTGCTGATTGGAAGCCACTCGGTAATGCCCTCTACGATACCCAGCAGGATAACCTTTAACCACTCAATGATGTTCATACGATATGTACCTTTCTCTTTTTGAATTGGATGCCCTTTTCTGGCATTCTATTAAAAATCTATCATACTTATGCTAAAAACACAAGCGCGTCACGTTTTCTTTTTTGTAAAATCCATTCAAACCCACATTCGGCCAAAAAAGTCTCTGCCGCTTTGTTTCTGCAGCAGAGAGCTTTTCTTTGCTTTATGCTTCTATCATGCTTATCTCTTGTCGATCGTTGCGATATCGATCAGGGTCAGCTTCTTCACATCTGTATTTTCCAGACTGGTTACGAGTGCGGTTGCGGTATCCAGAGAGGTCAGTACGTTGACACCTGTCTCGATCGCGTTCCGGCGGATGACGAATCCGTCTTTGGAGTGCTCACGCCCTGGGACGGAGTATCGATGACGAGGTCGATCTTGTGGCCGAGGATCAGGTCCATCAGGTTCGGGGACGGCTGCTCGATCTTGTTGGTGCGGATCGCATTGACGCCGTTCTCGTTCAGGGCTTTCGCGGTATTTCTCGTCGCATAGATCTTGTAGCCGAGAGCCTGGAATCTCTGTGCGATCGGAACGATATCTTCTTTATCCTCATCCTTTACGGTGATGATCATGTTTTTGTATTTCGGCAGGTTGATTCCGGCGCCGAGGAATGCTTTGTAAAGAGCCTCGTTGAAGGTCTTTGCAATACCAAGGCACTCACCGGTGGATTTCATCTCCGGTCCAAGGGCGATATCTGCGCCGCGGATCTTCTCGAAGGAGAATACCGGCATCTTGATGGCAATGTAATCTGCCTCTCTCTGCAGACCCGGCTCGTAGCCAAGCTCGCGGATCGTGTGGCCGAGGATGACTTTCGTTGCCAGCGGCACGATCGGGATTCCGGTTACCTTGCTGATGTACGGCACGGTACGAGAAGAACGCGGGTTGACCTCGATGACGTAACATCCTCACCGCATACGATGAACTGGATGTTGATCATACCGATGACATGCAGGGATCTTGCCAGACGTTTCGTATACTCTACGATGGTGTCTTTTGCATGCTGGCTGATGCTCTGTGCCGGATAAACGGAGATACTGTCTCCGGAGTGAACGCCGGCGCGCTCGATGTGCTCCATGATACCAGGAATCAGGATATCGGTGCCGTCGCAGACTGCATCAACCTCGATCTCCTTGCCCTGCAGATATTTATCAACCAGGATCGGATGCTCCTGTGCGATCCGGTTGATGATGCCGATAAATTCATCGACGTCCTCATCGCTGATGGCGATCTGCATACCTGTCCTCCAAGGACGTAGGACGGGCGGACGAGTACCGGATAGCCGAGCTCGTTGGCTGCTTTTTTCGCCTCTTCTGCGGTGAATACGGTGTGTCCCTTCGGACGCGGGATTTCACACTGCTCCAGGATCTCATCGAACAGCTCACGGTCCTCTGCGGCATCTACGTTCTCTGCAGATGTTCCAAGGATCGGCACACCCATTTTCAGGAGTGCTTCGGTCAGCTTGATCGCGGTCTGGCCGCCGAACTGTACAACGGCTCCGTCCGGATGCTCGATGTTGACGATATTTTCTACATCTTCCGGTGTCAGCGGCTCGAAATACAGTTTATCTGCGATATCGAAGTCGGTGCTGACGGTCTCCGGGTTGTTGTTGATGATGATGGTCTCATAGCCCTCTTTCTTGAATGCCCAGGTACAATGTACGGAGCAGAAGTCAAACTCGATACCCTGTCCGATACGGATCGGGCCGGAACCAAGGACGAGGACTTTCTTTCTGTCGTTTGTCTCGACAGCTTCGTTTTCGCCGCCGTATACGGAATAGTAATACGGTGTGGTTGCTGCGAACTCAGCGGCACAGGTATCTACCATCTTGTAAGCTGCGGTGATATCATACTGTTTTCTTAACGCTTTTACTTCTTCTTCGGTCTTTCCTGCCAGTTTTGCCACCAGGTAATCCGGGAACTCAAGGCGTTTTGCTTCGCGCAGGAGATCCTCATCCAGCTCTTTGGCCTGTAATGCCTGCTCCATCTCAACGAGGATAGCCAGCTTATCGATGAACCATACATCGATTTTGGTGATCTCGTGGATCTCGTCGTAGGAGATGCCCTGACGGATCGCCTCTGCGATTCTCCAGATTCTCATATCGTCTACGATGTGAAGCTCTTCGATCAGCTCGTCTTTGGACAAGTGGCTGAAGTCATAGGACATCAGGGAATCTACGTGCTGTTCCAGGGAACGGATGGCTTTCATCAGCGCGCCCTCGAAGTTGTTGCAGATACTCATAACCTCACCGGTTGCTTCATCTGTGTGGTCAGGGTACGTTTTGCACTGATAAACTTATCGAACGGCAGACGCGGGATTTTTACAACACAGTAATCCAGCATCGGCTCGAAGCTTGCGTAGGTTTTTCCGGTAATGGCGTTCGGGATCTCATCCAGAGTGTAGCCAAGTGCGATCTTTGCAGCAACCTTTGCAATCGGATAACCGGTCGCTTTGGAAGCCAGTGCGGAAGAACGGCTGACACGCGGATTTACCTCGATAACACAGTACTCGAAGCTGTCCGGATTCAACGCATACTGTACGTTGCATCCGCCGGTGATGCCGAGCTCGGTGATGATGTTGAGTGCGGAAGTACGCAGCATCTGATACTCTTTATCTCCCAGGGTCTGGGACGGTGCTACGACAATACTGTCTCCGGTGTGAACGCCGACCGGGTCGATGTTCTCCATGTTGCAGACGGTGATGCAGTTTCCTACGCTGTCCCGCATTACCTCGTACTCGATCTCTTTCCATCCGGCGATACATCTTTCAACGAGTACTTCGCCGACACGGGAAAGACGGAGTCCGTTCGAGAGGATCTCGATCAGCTCTTCTTCGTTGTAAGCGATACCGCCGCCGCTTCCGCCGAGGGTGTAAGCCGGACGCAGTACAACCGGATAACCGATCTTGTTGGTGAAATCGATACCAGCCTGTACATCATGGACAACCAGGGATGCCGCTACCGGCTCGCCGATTTTTCCATGGTATCTTTGAATTCCTGACGGTCCTCTGCTTTTTTGATGGTCTGTGCTGTGGTACCGATCAGGCGTACGTTGTTTTCTTTTAAGAAGCCTTTTTCTTCGAGTTCCATCGCAAGGTTCAGTCCTGCCTGGCTCCCAGAGTCGGAAGAACGCTGTCCGGTTTTTCCTTCTGGATGAGCTGCTCTACCACTTCTACGGTCAGCGGCTCGATGTAAACGCGGTCTGCGATGTCTTTATCGGTCATGATGGTTGCCGGGTTGGAGTTCAGAAGAACAACTTCCATTCCCTCTTCTTTCAGGGAACGGCACGCCTGTGTTCCTGCGTAGTCGAACTCTGCTGCCTGTCCGATGACGATCGGACCGGAACCGATAACCAGAACTTTTTAATATTCGGATTCTTTGGCATTATTTGTTACCTCCCATCATCTCAAGGAATCGATCAAACAGGTATCCGGAATCCTGCGGGCCAGGGCATGCCTCCGGATGGAACTGTACGGTAAAGATGTTTTTGCCGACGTATTTGAGTCCCTCGTTGGTGCCGTCGTTGACGTTCACAAAGGCCGGAACTGCCACATTCGGATCCAGGGTATCGGTATCTACGACATAGCCGTGGTTCTGGGAAGAAATGTAAACTCTTCCGGTTGCCAGGTCCTTGACCGGGTGGTTTCCGCCGCGGTGGCCGTATTTCATCTTGTGGGTATCTGCGCCGGTAGCCAGTGCCATCAGCTGATGTCCAAGACAGATTGCAAAGATCGGTACATTGGAATCGTACAGTTTTTTAATCTCTTTGATAATGGATACGCACTCTTTCGGATCTCCAGGGCCGTTGGACAGCATGATTCCGTCCGGATTTGCGGCGAGGATCTCTTCTGCTGTAGTAAGCGCCGGATAAATGGTCACTTCGCATCCGCGCTCATTTAAGGAACGTGCGATGTTGTTCTTTGCGCCAAGATCCAGAAGTGCAACTTAAAGCCTTCTCCTTTTAAAACTGATTTTTCAGAGCAGGTTACCTTTTCTACAACTTTTCCGGTATTATACGCTTTTAATTTTGGAATAATTTCATCGAGGTGATAATTTTCGTTGGTCGTGATCATACCGTTCATGGTACCTTTTTCACGAAGAATTTTGGTGAGAGCACGAGTATCGATTCCGGCGATTCCGGGAATATCGAACTTTTTCAGGAAATTCTGAATGGGTGTCCTGGCAACGGAAGTTGCTGGGGAGACGGGATAATTCTCTTACAATATAGCCATCCGGCCAGGGTCTTAAGGACTCCTGATCATCATAACAAATTCCATAGTTTCCAATAAGAGGATACGTCATACATACTGCCTGTCCCGCATAGGATGGGTCGGTCAGCACTTCGAGATATCCAGTCATGGATGTATTAAATACGATTTCACTGATCACTTCTTTTTGTGAACCAATGCTGGTTCCGGTAAAGACATGCCCGTCTTCTAAGATTAGAAAAGCTTTCATCATTCCACCGTTTTCCTTTCTTTTTCGTTCGGTTTTAGGTTTGCATAAGATATGCGTCTCATACTTTAATCTTTCAGATTCTATCACAACCAGGGAAACATTTCAACTATTTTTGTCGAATTACGGAAATTTCTTTTCTGGAAAAATAAAAATACCCTGACGGAAAGTTTCACACTTCCCATCAGGGGCAATCCGAATTGGTCCACCGGACCAATTCTTGATACGCAAAACAAAAAAATAATGCAGGAGATGGGACTTGAACCCACACGATCTTGCGACCACAGGCACCTGAAGCCTGCGCGTCTGCCAATTCCGCCACTCCTGCATTTCTTATGTTTCAATCGCTCTCTCGCGACTGCTTGATTATAATACAACACATTCAGTCAAATGTCAACACTAATTTTCAAAAAAAATTTGAAAAATATGAACCATTTATGATAATGTCCTAATATACCATAAAGGAAAATGTCCCAATGTAGTATAATGCTTCCATCAACAGATGGAGGTAACGATTATCAGAAAGGTAGAATTATCAATGGATGAACAAAAGAAATATGAGGTGATCAAATCATTGGCAGATCATCCAGCCCCTAACAAGCAGAGAGCTGCCCTTACTCTCGGTTGTACTGTACGTCACATTAACCGTATGCTTAAAGGCTACAAAGAACATGGCAAAGCCTATTTTATCCATGGCAACAGAGGACGTAAACCAGCCAATACCATCCCCAATGAAACTCGTAATCTTGTTGTCGATTTATACCGCAACAAATACTATGATGCCAATTTTGAACATTTCACTGAGTTATTAGGAAAACATGAAGATATCTACATCTCCCCTTCAGCGGTTATGTCTATTCTCGAAGCTGAATACATTCTCTCTCCCAAGGCTACAAAAGCTAAGAAAAAGAGAATCAAAGAACAATTAAAAGCCGATAAAAAAGCGGCGAAATCTCAGAAAGAAGCGGATCAGATACAGATTAATCTTGTTGCTCTTGAGGACGCCCATTCCCGCCGTCCCAGAGCCGCTTATTTCGGTGAACTGCAGCAAATGGACGCAACTCCCTACGAATGGATCCCCGGTCAGATATGGCATCTGCATCTGGCTATAGATGATGCTACAGGAAGGATTACCGGCGGTTGGTTTGATACCCAGGAAACTCTGAATGGCTATTACCACGTTTTCCATCAGATCCTCACAACTTACGGTATCCCCTACAAGTTCTTTACAGACCGCCGTACTGTTTTCACCTATAAAAAGAAAAACTCCCCATCTATCGATGAGGATACCTATACACAGTTTGCCTATGCCTGTAAACAGCTGGGGGTTGAACTGGGATCAAGCAGTGTGCCTCAGGCAAAAGGACGTGTAGAACGCCTGAACCAGACGCTACAGTCGCGCTGCCAGTCGAGTTAAGACTTGCAGGCATAACGACCATAGACGCTGCCAATGAATTCCTAAACTCCTACATAAAGGAATTCAATGAGAAGTTTTCCCTTCCCATTCATGGTATCAAGTCTGTGTTCGAAGTGCAACCCCAAATTGAAAAAATTAACCTGATTCTTGCAGTTTTATGCGAAAGAACGGTAGATACCGGACACTGTTTAAGGCATTCCAATAAATACTACCGTATGATTGACAGCAGAGGCAATCAGGTCCACTACCGAAAAGGAACAAAGGTAATGTTTATTCAGGCTTTTGATGGCAGTCAATACTGCTGTGTAAATGACAAAGACATCTATGCACTGGAAGAAATACCCGAGCACGAAACAAAATCAAAAGACTTAGATATAGACTATACTCCGCCAAAACCAAAGAAGCCCCGCATTCCACCAATGAACCACCCCTGCGTCGTCAACAGTTTGGAAAATTTGTCAAACAGCAAGAACACCACCAGAATGATCAAGATACAAAAATTGCCTGAGGAATGAAGCACATCAATATAACAAGCCCCAGCAAAAAGCCGGGGCTAATACTTCAAATTATTTTAGGACATTTTCAAAAACGCTTGACACCTTTAATCTTCCTCTATATGCTCTCTTCCCTGGTCAATGATTGTCCGAACATGCTCATCTGCCAGAGAATAGAATATAGATTTTCCATCCCTGCGGCTTTTTACCAGTTTATTCTGTTTCAGGATACGAAGCTGGTGGGAAATAGCTGACTGAGTCATGTTCAATGCCTTTGCAAGGTCACACACGCACACCTCTGCTTCAAAAAGTACAAACAGGATCCGGATCTGGTAGAATCTCCAAACACCTTGAACAGCTCTGCCAGATCATACAGCTCGTTTTCCTCCGGGATAGTCTCGTTTACAATTTGCAGAAGATTTTCATGAACCTCACAGCAATCACAGATTTCCACTTCTTTATCTATGTCTTTTTCATTCTGAATACCTCGATATCATCATCAAAGATTTTCACAAACAAAGTACGGATTGCATTGAGCACTGCCAGTACCATAACTCCTACATCTGCAAAAATGGCTATCCACATGTTTGCAATGCCGAGGGCACCAAGTACCAGGCAGATCAGTTTCACGCCAATTGCAAAATAAATATTTTCATATACAATTCAGCATACACTTCTTGGCAATGCGAATAGCTTTTGCAATCTTCAACGGGTCATCGTCCATCAGGACAACGTCAGCCGCCTCGATTGCAGCATCAGAACCAAGAGCACCCATTGCAATACCAATATCCGCTCTTGAAAGAACCGGTGCATCATTGATTCCGTCTCCAACGAAGGCAAGCTTCTCTTTTTCAGACTTGTCTGAAAGAAGCTCTTCCACCTTGGAAACCTTATCTGCAGGAAGAAGCTCGCTGTGAACCTCTCCGATTCCAAGGTCAGCTGCTACAGACTCTGCCACTTTTTTTCCGTCACCAGTGAGCATAACCGTTCTTGTAATGCCTGCTTTTTTCAGGTTCTCAATTGCCTCTTTGGCATGAGGTTTGATAATGTCAGAAATCAGGATATGACCTGCATATTTTCCATCCACAGCCATATGGACAACCGTTCCTACATGATGGCACTCTTTGTACGCAATACCAAGACGGTTCATCAGCTTCGCGTTGCCGGCAGCTACAGACACACCGTCCACCTTTGCAATAACACCGTTTCCACCGATTTCCTCAATGTCTGTGACACGGCTGCGGTCAATTGGCTTGCCGTATGCTTTCTGAAGGCTCTTGCTGATGGGGTGTGAGGAAGAGCACTCTGCATATGCTGCATATTCCAGAAGCTTTGCATCCTCCATCTCATTATGGTGAATTCCGCTGACCTCGAATACGCCCTTTGTCATAGTACCTGTTTTATCAAAAACAACAATCTTCGTCTGGGAAAGTGTCTCCAGATAGTTGGAGCCTTTTACCAGAACGCCCTGATTGCTGGCACCACCGATTCCAGCAAAGAAACTGAGGGGAATACTGATCACCAGTGCACATGGACAGCTGATTACAAGGAACGTCAGGGCACGTAGATCCAGTCTCCCCATTCCGGAGAAGTCCCATAAACAGCATTCTGCAAAGAGGCGGAATGACTGCAAGTGCCAGAGCACTGTAGCAGACTGCCGGGGTATAATATTTCGCAAATTTTGAAATAAAGTTTCAGATCTGGATTTTTTGGAGCTGGAGTTCTCAACAAGATCCAGGATCTTGGAAACCGTAGATTCACCAAATTCCTTTGTGGTGCGGATTTTCAATACACCTGTCATGTTGATACAGCCGCTGATGACCTCATCCCCCACTTTTGCATCTCGCGGAAGGCTTTCTCCTGTCAATGCGCTTGTATTTAATGTGGAATTTCCGTCTTCAATCA
>ENA-OQCS01001646-OQCS01001646.1-human-gut-metagenome-genome-assembly--contig:-NODE-1646-length-11012-cov-3.107120_pt1 | contig 11012 bp, 16 predicted proteins | sample MGYA00242757_ERZ504575 | MGnify/ENA primary metagenome ERZ504575 (study PRJEB26092, sample SAMD00036297) | human gut metagenome | host: Homo sapiens | study: EMG produced TPA metagenomics assembly of... | reverse complement strand
CCCGGCGCTCACGGTCCTTGAAAATCCAGTCTTTAAAAGCGTCTTCTATCATCGTTGCTTGGCCTGTGCTTCTTCGGTGCAGGACCATTGAGTTTATGCTGCTCCTTGCCGTTTTCGTCATAGATTGTATCGTAAATTTGGTGGCCCGCAGATTGAGTGCGTTCTCCAACAAATGATAGCTGTTGATACGTTTTGTGCCGTAGGTGTTCGTGACGCGGATATTATCGTTGCCCTGGCTCTTGTTGGAAATATACCAGTTATTCAGATATTCATTGTAACGGACAGCTATTTTCTGTTCGCGGTAGGTTGACTGAAAAAGTTCATCGGCAAACCGCTTGATGATTTCCGGCCCGATCCATGTGACACCCAACCGGACCGTTATCTCGCCTGCCGTCAAGTCCTTGGGCTGCACCTGTTCCAACGCTTCTGCATTGATGCGGAATGCCGGGTCTTGGTCGGCTGCAACATGAGCAATACGCAGCTTTTCGCGTACATTGCCGGACAAATACTCGTCCGCCATAAGGTAAACAGAGCTGCCGTCCTCCTGTTTGCGGAAAGGCTCTACAAAAATAACGCCCGCCAGTTCCTTGGCAAGCGTTGCTTCATCTTTCCCGGTAAGGTGCATCATGTAAGGCATATCGACCTTGGCACGTTCCCCGATGCTCAGTGCCAGAGCGTCCGATGCCGTGTCGGCGTGGTCGGGTATCTGTGCAGAGCGGATAGTCCTTTTGGTGAACATATCCGACTTGCTGATAAAGTTTCCTTTTTCATCGACATTTTCAAGTGAACACAGCAAATAGTAGCTGCTGTCATCCCGGAAAGACAACTCCGCGCTGCGGCTGTTGATTAGGCCGTGCTTGGCGCGGAAGGCATCATACTGGCGGTTAAGCTGGCCTTGCAGACGGTGGATTTCCTCGTCCGACAAGTCCTGCAACTGCGCATCGATCAGAGCGCGGGTGGTATCGCGCAGTTCCACCAGTTTGCGGATACGCTCGGCAGAGGCTGCGTTGGGATTACATTCCCGCATGACTGCGCCTTCGCGGTAATAGATTTATCGTCCTTTACCGTGTAGCTGAAATTACGCACAAAGGATCGGCATCAATGTACTTGGTGTCCTCGCCGCTTTCCTCCTGTATGGGAATTTCGGCTTTTGTCAGCGTGGCGGTCAAGTGCTGCATGGCAGTGTCGATTTGCGTTTCCAGCAACGGCTTTCCGAAACGGTCCACCGCATCGGGGTCTATTGGCTGGCAGGTGGAAGCCGGGCCATACGGACCGGAGACTATCTCCATTCTGCCGCAAATCATTTCGGGGTGCTCCACAAAGTAGCGGTTCATGGTAATGCCGTTGGCATCTTCTGCAAGGTGCAGCCAAGGCTCGTCCTGCTGGCGCAGCGTATCGCGCTTTTGCAGAAAAATTACATCCGTCATAATTTTAGTGCCGCTGCCTTGAACGCATTGTTGGGCAAGCGCACCGCACCGATGAGGTCGCAGCGCTCGGCAATGTACTTGCGGGCGCGGTCATCCTTTTTGTCCAATGTACCGCTGGAGGTGATAATCGCCATGATGCCGCCGGTGCGCAACTTGTCGATGCTCTTGGCAAAGAAATAGTCGTGAATGGGAAAATGCAGCCGGTTATACTGAGGGTCATTGACTTGGAAATTGCCGAAAGGGACATTGCCCATAACGCAGTCAAAATAGTTGTCGGGGAGAAGCGCATTTTCATAGCCGGTTACTTGGATATTGGCCTTTTGATATAGCTGCTTGGAGATGCGGCCTGTGATGCTGTCCAATTCTACGCCGTAGAATTTGGCATCGCTGCTGCCAAAATGTCCGTGTGCGAGAAATGCGCCTGTGCCCATGCTGGGTTCTAGGATTTTTCCGCCCTTTACGCCGAAGCGTTCCAGTGCGCGGTAGATGGGGTGGATAACGGTGGCAGGGGTATAAAACGCCGTCAGGGTGCTGCTGCGGGCAGCTTCGTATTCGGATTCAGACAATGCTGCTTTCAGCTGGCTGTACTCGTTCGACCATGTACTTTTGTTCGGGTCGAATGCATCCGAAAGCCCGCCCCAGCCCGTGTACTGTGCTAAAATTTTCTGCTCATCCTCAAAAGCAGGGCTGCCGCCGTTCGCTACGCGCTGCTCGATTTCTTTCAGCTTTTGGATGGCGGCAATGTTGGCTGCAAACTTTTCGCGCGGTGCTGTCGGCAGGTTGTCCAGATAGGGGGCTTCATAAGTAATGGGTTCACGGTGGTAAGGTTCATCTTCTGCCGAAAGCCGTTCTGCATCCGCCATAACCTGTGCCACAAAGGGGTTGGGTTCTTCGATGACTTCGCCCACGATGGTTCGGCAGTTTCTTCCGGCTGCTCTTGGCGGCTTGGAACTTCCGGGGCGGATAGTGCTGCATTTTTGGGGTTGGCCGCAAGCAGCCGCGCAAATTCTTCATGGCTGACAGCACGGCCTACCAGCGGGAAACTTTCATCCCGCAGATGAATGTTTTCTCTGCCGATTTCCTCCACGGTAAAGGGTCTGGCATCTTCCAGATAAACCGTACTGCCGATAGTTACAGGTGATTTTTCGACTTTTCTTGTAGTCGGATGATGCTTTTCAAACTCTGCTTCGGCGGTATTGATAAAATCCGAGAAAGCGCTGTTTTCAATGCCCTGCGCAGCAAGCTCGTGGTTATCTTGGAAGTAGTCGATATGGACAATGTTACCGTCAACCTCATAGCGGATTTCGTTCCGCAGAAGATTGGCATACACTTGGATCTCGTGCTCATCGTCCTCGGTGGTAGAGTAAGCAAACTCCACGCGGGTCAAGTCGGAGAAATTCGGTTCGTTTAGCCCCTCATTCTCGCAGAAATCCGTGATGGCGTGTTTTGCATGGTCGAGGGCGGCATCGTTCGCTGCACGGGCGGCTTGCTGTTCTGCTGCCCATGCCTGATAGGGGGCTTTTTCGGCATCGGTCAGATACTGGTCGTTGTAAACCAAAAGCCGCAGGCGTTGGGCAACCTCTTTCCACTTCAAAACGCGGCGATACTCGCCGTCCTCTGTACGTCGGGTGATTTCAAGATTTTTGCCCATGTGGTCAAGAAATCCATGCCCACCATCACGGAAGAACCATGTGCCGCCGCCGATGCCGTATTTCTTTTTCAGCCAGCGGGCTTGATCTTCCTCGATAGGAAGTACCTGTGCAGAGAGATATTGCTGAATACGGAATTTGCCATCTGCAAACCCGCTGCCTCTGCACAGCACATCGGTAATGTCCTGCTCCGTAATATACTTGCCGGATGCGTCAATGATGGGCTTGTTCCACTTTTTGACTTCTGCCGCCAGGTCGATGTTTTTTACTTGCTGCTCATGGCTCGGCAGCCCTGCCTTTTCAGAATCTTCGGGGGTAAGGGTAAGCTGCTCCATCTGCTGCTGCACGGGTGTAGCTTGATGGGAACGATCAGACGCCCTTGCCCGATAAGGTCAGCAATCTTTGCGGCAACAGCATCCCATGTCAGATTGATCTGTGCTGTTTGGTAAGATAGTTGCCCTCCCAAGTTCAAGGTACATATCATGCCGGATAAAACCCACGGTATTGTCATCCACGAACAAATATGTATAAATTTGCTTGTAACAGTGCTTGCAAAAGGCGCTGCGCTCGGCAAGGTCGGGATGCTCATTGAAATATTCCAGAATAGCCGCATTGTCGGCACGGCTGGAGGATTCTTTCGCCAGTAAGCCTAGAATCAGTTCATCGCTCAGCGGCGGCAAATCAGAAATGGGTACAGAAAAAGCGGAGGGCGTGGTATCGCTCTCGCTTGGGATTCTTGTATTACAGGCTGTAATCTGCTGCATCGCCAGTTCCTCGGCTTGGGCCTGCAAGGCGTTCATCCACTGCGTCCAGCCCATCGGTCGGTCTGCCGGTTCGGGGCGGTGCTCTGCTGCATCAGCGTCTGCATCGTCTGCTCGATTTGCCGGTGTACTGCGTTGTCCATCTCCGCCAGATGCGGGTACAGTGTTCCCTCCAGCATCATCTCGTCGAACATCATCGGGGCGTTCTCCAGCAGGAATTTCCGCCGCAGGTGCCGTACTTCCCGATTTCCGGCATCGGCGGCTCGTTCAGCGTCAGCGCCGGGATTTGGTAGCCGTTCACCATCATGTACTCCATTGTTGACCTCCTTGGTGTTATTGGTTTCTTCCTGTTTGTCACCATAATAGCGGACTTTTTCGGCGCGTGCAACACTGTCGATTTCTCTCGTGATGCTACCGATCTGCTGCATGAGAGGCCGTGCCGCCTGTTGGCAAGCGCTACCCAAACACAGAGCAATGCGGTTTGTATCAAACTGGTTCACAGACTCAAGGGCAGACAGGTCCAGCCGCGCAGTATCCACGCCGCACCGCAGCGCGGCCATATACAGACAGCTTTGGGTTATAAGCTGTAAAAATTGCTGCCGCTGTTCGTCCGGCTTGGCCCACTGTAAGCTGCTGCCGTCTATGGCATTTCCCAGTGCGGTTGTGAACATGGCGCTGCGCTGGGCAACGCAGGATGTAGAGAGCATGAGGAGGGCGCTCTGGATGCTGTCAGCGTGATTATCCGCTACGATTTTATCCCAAACAGGCCGCCAGTTCTGGTCTGTAATGACCCACGGCAGCGCGTCGGGGACCTCCGCACGGGGGATGGTATCGGAAATGTCAAACAGATACCGCAGCCGGGAAGAATTGGCGCGAGTGTCAAATACTGCGATACCGTGTGCGCCGCGCTTGACCCAGCGGCCCGCATTATTATTCCAGTAAGCTATGTCGGCCACGGCTGTGGCGGTGGGGCTTTGCTCGTGAATCAAAAGCTGGTTCGGGAAACTATAATTATAAGCAATGGCCGCTGTCCGCAAAAATGCTTTCCAGAGGTCGCTGCTCTCCGTGACGGCTTGCAGTTGCTTTTTGGCAAGCGCACGGATATTTTCATATTTTGCCATAGGCTGCTCCTTATCGCTCGTGCTGTTCTGCTTTTGACGGTGTGGCATTTTCAAGTTCCGGCAACAAGTTATCTACCTGCTTATACCCAATCGGCTGAACATAAAAAGCGTGTGTCTCGTTATCTTTGTGTGTCACAATAATATCGCTGACAGAGACGGAACGCATACTTTTGGCGTTTGGACGGTCATCCCGATTATGCCGTGAATAAATGCTGTCCAGCGTTTCCCAACGCTCCATCTGCCCCTTGTACACGAGTTCGTAGTCCTTTGCTCCGGCAGCGAGCCTCGCAGGAGAATACTCCATAAAAACAAGGTCTCGCCTGTTAGTTTGATAGATTTCATAAGGGATTTGCACTCGCTTTTCGCTGCGAAATCCCCACGGAAAATAGGTGTCTGAATCAAATTGGAGTGGCTCATCCAGTTCATCTGAGAATACAACCGGTGTCACTGGCCGCCCACAATCCAAGGAATCCAGAATTTCATCCTTGAATTTTTCCACGCTTGTGTAAGGAACGATTTCACCGATCATCCCGCCTGCACCGAGATATTCGATGTAGCCGACTACTTTATCTGTCTTTTCTTCCATTATCTTTCCAACCTTTCCCAAAAAGATAGTTTGTTCCCGTAGCGTTCATCCTGCGGGCGTACCTTTGCGGCGGGCAGTTCACCGCTTGCCATATCTTCGACTTGCGGTAGAAAAAGTAGACGGCTGTATCGGTCTGCTTGGTCTTTGGATAAGCCCACGACTTTATCACCATTTAGCCCGCAGATGAGAAATCGCCCGCGCACGGTAATTCCCTCGTCATTGACCTGTCTGTTATATTTCAGTCGGCTTTGGCTTTGCTGCATATCAGCCGATGCGAGGTGTGCCAAACGGTTTTAGAATTTGGCTTTCACCCTCGATTACCTCGGAAACCGCAGTCGCCGCACTGGAAAAACCCGCTTGATAAGGGCAGTAGCTGGGTTCAACAACTAATAATCTTGTCATCGGTGTCCCCCTCATCTGCTGCCGTGCTGGTGGGCGCGGGCATAGTTTTCCAGCAGTTTTACGATAACCTGCTGCATCTGGTCGCTCGTAAATCCTTTGGGGAAATAACGCTCAACTTTAGCAACTGGAATCATAAGCTGCGGGTCACGCGGCTTTACACTGGGCGGCTTGGCGGCCATAATATGCTGGATTTTTTCGGATGTCAACACGCTTTCCTTGCTGGCCTCTTTGAGCTTTTGCGCCTGTGACAGCGATGGTGTGCAACCCTCGGATTCCATATAGGACAGGAAGTCCTCTTGTTCTTCGGGGGTAAGGTAGCTAAGTTCTACGGCGGGAGTGGTTTTTAGCTTGCCATCATCCACCATTTTCATAAGTTCGGGGGTGAGTTTGTTCAGACGGATGAAGCGCTGGACTTGCCGCCCGCTTTCGCCGCTTGCTTGACCGACTAAATCGGCGCTTTCAAAATCCCCGACAACTTGTCGGGAATTTTCTTTTGACGGTCTACCAGCTTTTCTACGAATAGCTTCCAACTTCATTTCATAGGCTTTCGCCTTTTCGCTCGGCAAAATATGCTCTCGTTGGCAGTTACTGTCCACCATCAAAATGATAGCAGTATCGTCGTCCATATCCCGTACAATGCAGCATAGTTTCCACGCCCGCCCGCTGGCTGGCATGGCAGCGGCGGTGGCCCGCTACAATTTCATACCCACCATCTTTCCGGGGGCGGACAATGGCCGGGGTCATGACACCGTATTCCTTGACACTGTCCACCATTTTGTCCATTTCGTCATCGTCACGGACTTGAAAAGGGTGATTCCGAAAGGGATGTAATTCCGTCAGCGGCAAAATTTGGATTTTCTCTAATTTTGCGTCCTGCCGCTCCTGCTCACTCGAAAAGAGATTATCGAGTGAGGGCAGATTGATGTTGCTGCCGTACTCTCTCATTCTCCGTCACCTCCTTGGCAAGCGCTTTGTATGCCAAACTGGCCGGGCCGTTGGCATCGTAGGTCAGCACGCTATGTGTACTGGCAGCGCTTTCTGCTGTGCGCGTACTGACCGGGATTTCTGCACGGTAAATTTTCAGCGCGTGACCGTAGGCACTGCGCAGGGCAGCACACACATCTTTGGATAGTTGGTGCGCTTGTCCACCATCGTCAGCACAATGCCGTCAATATCCAGCCGGGGATTGATACGGCGCTTTACTTGGTTGACGGATTTGAACAGGGACACCAGACCTTTGAGGGCGAAATGCTGTGCCTGCACAGGAATCAGCACTCGATCCGCCGCAACAAGCGATGCCACGGTGATGATGCCCAGCGAGGGCATACAGTCGATCAAGCAGTAGTCATATTTATCCTTAAACGGCTCCAATGCCTGTTCCATGATTTTTTCGTGCGCCATAACATTTACAAGGCTCACTTCCATATCAGACAGACCAATGTCGGAGGGAATGAAATCTACCTTTTCTTCATGGTGAATTACCACTTCTGGCGGCTTTTCGTCTTGATAACAGATTCCATTAGGTCGCTGATTGTTGCGCCGTTTTCGGTGCCCGCATAGCCGAGATAGCTGCTCAAATCACCCTGCGGGTCGGCGTCCACCAACAGCACCTTGTAGCCCATCGCCGCAAGTGCTGTGCCAAGATTTACGGTGGTGGTCGTTTTACCCACGCCGCCTTTTTGGTTTGCAACTGCAATAGTTTTCATATTCCGCTCCTTTACCGTTCCATGCTGATAAGTCTACGAGCCGCCAGCAGATAGTCGTTATAGTCCTTGCCGATGGCCGGAGGTGTGTCCTGCACGATATATCCCCGTTCTGTCAGCCTTTTTGCCACAATTTTTGTAAAGTTCCTGCCGGGTTCATCACGGTCAAAGCAAAGTGCCACGCGCTTAACTTCGGGATGCTGCTGTAAAAAGTAGTCAATCGGCTGGTGGTTCAGCCCACCCAGCGCCAAGTAGTGGACGCTGCGCCACGGTGCATCATGCTTGTACTGCCGCAACGTCGCGCCGGACATAGCATCAATAGGGGCTTCGTAGATTTCTACGGTATCACAGGTTTCAATCTCGGCAGGAATCAGAAAGCCATACTGTTTTTGGCTGCCCGCGACATCTCCGCGAAAGCTGCCTTGACAGCCGCGCTGAAAAGCAGAGCGCGGTACGCCGTTTTCATCTTTGCCCACAAAAACGCAGTTGCGGTAGTTGCCGCGCGTAGTTTGGTATAGGATTCCACTACCCACACAGTAGCGCAGCACTTTCGGACTGATGCCACGGTGCATCAGATAGGCCGTTGCAGCTCGGTGTTTCGATCTGCGGTGGGTAACTCAAACGGGCGGGTCGTGTGCTGCTGGGGAGAAGAAGCCTTAGCCGTCTGAATAGAAACAGGCGCGGGAGCCATTGCACTCAACAACCGTACCGCCGAGACAAAGTCCATGCCCTCAACCTTTACCAGATAGTCGAGTGCATTGTTGCCACCCTTGCTCTGCGAAAACCAGTGAAACAGCCCATTTGCGGGCGTGATAACAAGGCTGCTGTGCGTCTTGGTGCAATACTCCTTGTCTGTTTTGCGGACAAGCTCGCCGGATGGTAGGTTTCAAGGTACTGCATGACGCTGATGCGCCGTGCAGCCTCAATATTTTTTTGATATTTGCCCATGATGACCTCCGATTTTTGAAATTAAAAAAGCACCTTGCCTGTGGACAGGTAAGATGCTTATAAGAGCCGATATTCTCTTTTTCAGTTGGCTGTCTCTTCAGCAGCTGGAGAGGGGGTGTGGGGGAGAGGAACGGCGCCGCGATCCCATTCCTATAAAAAGATATAGTTTCCCCTTGGATAGTTTTGACAGGCGTAACAAAGTGGCAGAATGACAGTTTTTGAATAATAGCGGGTCGCCAAACCGTTAGATAGTAGAAAAATGTCCGCTATTGGGTACTGCCGTTTTTTATGTGCCTCTACTTTCCGAATGCGGTGGTTTTTAGTCTGCCATTTTTGAAAGATTGTCCACAAAGCGAGAATGATTTCTCAACTACGTTGGTCTGCCAGATTTCCAATCGTAAGTACGTCCGAAAATCAAAAATTGTATCGTGGATAGGTGCTTTTTCACTAAAAAAGGGCAGGAAATAAGTTCCTTGAAATTCCTAAAAAATCCACCAAGTTCTTCTCACTTGGGCCGACTCAAAATCCGTTGGTGGTGACACCGTATGGGTTCGACCCCCATCACCGGCATTCCTTATACCTAAGCCTTTTAATGGCTTAGGTATTTTTTTGTGTGACAGACAAACGGAACAAATTTGTGATGCAGGAACGGGACGTTTGTTGACGGTTTCTCGCAAATGTGCTATTATTATAATGGATTAGAGCGACATTAAACGGAAGTACGGAAAATTGTTAGGGGCTTACATGGGAAGAAACAATCGCAAACGCGGGTTCACATTGGTTGAGCTTATTGTTGTGCTGGTAATTCTGGCGGTTTTAGCAGCTCTGCTTGTACCATCGCTTACCGGATATATAGACAAAGCAAAAAAGAAAGCTGTGATAACGGAGGCAAGAGATGTGTGGACAGCGTCGCAGGCTGCCTTGTCGGAGTGCTATGCCCTGTACCCGGAAAGTTTTACTGCCAACTCTGCAAACAATAAAAGCAACTGCAGGTTTTCTGTCTGCATAAACAATAAATGGGTAGACAATGTAGGCAAAATTTCTAACGCCGCGCTGTATGCATTGCAAAATAACCCAAAGGATACGGTGGAAGCGGGGACGGCAAGCCGCAGAGTTTCCGCCATGGTGTTGGCGTATTTGGACAGTGCAAACAAAAACAATCCGCGCTATACATTTTACGATGGCAAGGTAATCACCAAAGATACAAAGCCAAGTACGTATTTTGATAAAAATAAAAAACAAAAGTCCACAGACATAATCATACAGCTTTTTCATACGGTTGATGGCAAAGTCATTGCGTTGAATTTCGGAAAAGATGGCTATATGGTAACAATCGTCCCCGGACAGGAAATTATCTGTGAGTATGATGGGAAATGTCTGAATTTCAAAGGATGATCCGGCGCCTAGCAGTTCGCGGGAGACCCCTTTTGCTACCAAAATCGTCAAATTCGCGCAAAATAAAAAACAATCTCCGCGTAATTATAGACAAAACGACCAAACGATGCTACAATATTCCTATTCCGGGGCAAAACGGCCCCGTCAAGAAGGAGCATTGCCGTGAAGCTGAACAACCGTCGCACGATTCTGGTGGGCCTGGCGTTTTTGTCGATCTGTACGTTCTGGCAGATGTACGACAGCGTGATGACCCTGATCCTGACCGATACCTTTAAACTGAACGAGACCTTCGCCGGGGCTATTATGGCGGCAGATAACGTACTGGCGCTGTTTTTGTTGCCGTTCTTTGGCGCGCTGTCCGATAAGACCAGCACCCGCATCGGGCGGCGGATGCCGTTCATTGTGGGCGGCACTGCATTGGCGGCCGTCTTGATGAACCTGATCCCGCTGCTGGATGACCGCTATGCGGCAAACCCCGGCACCGGCACGCTGGTGCTGTTCATTATAGTGCTGGGTCTGCTGCTGGTTTCCATGGGCACCTATCGCTCGCCCGCGGTGGCGCTGATGCCCGACGTGACCCTAAGCCGCTGCGCAGCCGTGCAAATGCCATCATCAACCTGATGGGGGCCGTGGGCGGCATTTTGTATCTGGGGCTGGCGGCGCTGATGTATCCGGTGTCCAAAACCAAGGGGGTCGGGCATGTCAGCTACCGCCCGCTGTTCTTCATCGTCTCGATGATCATGGTCGCAGCGGTGGCAATTTTGTACCTGACCATCCGGGAGCGAAGCTCGGGGAGGAAAACCGGAAGCTCGAGGCAGCCACCCCGAGTGGAACCTGGCCACCGACGACGCGCGGCCATGAGGTCCTGCCTGCGCCGGTCAAGCGGAGCCTTGGGTTTCTGCTGCTCTCCATTTCGCTGTGGTTCATCGGATATAACGGCGTTACGACGTGGTTTACCAAGTACGTGGAGGCCGTCATGGGCGAGGGCCTGGGCGGCGCGTCCACATGCCTGCTGGTGGC
>ENA-OQCS01001645-OQCS01001645.1-human-gut-metagenome-genome-assembly--contig:-NODE-1645-length-11013-cov-6.526915_pt1 | contig 11013 bp, 12 predicted proteins | sample MGYA00242757_ERZ504575 | MGnify/ENA primary metagenome ERZ504575 (study PRJEB26092, sample SAMD00036297) | human gut metagenome | host: Homo sapiens | study: EMG produced TPA metagenomics assembly of... | reverse complement strand
CTAGAGCGTGTCTGAAAAAGGCTTTCTGCAAGATGTGCGTCACAATTTTGTGGGATATTTTGCCCGGATGAGGGCGCGTAGCGGGCTACGGCAACTGAATTCGGGTGAAATATCCCGCAAAGTGGGGCGTGCAGATTGCGGGAATGATTTTTCAGACACGCTCTAAGATAGAAAAGGAAATCAGGATAAAAATGGAAAGAGAAATTCTTGCTTATATAAAGCAAAACAGGATGATCGGAAAAAATGATGTGGTCCTGGCAGGAGTGTCCGGTGGAAGTGACTCTATGGCAATGCTCCGCATTTTAAAGGAGCTTCAGGGAAAACTGGATTTTACATTGAGAGTGGTCCATATACATCATGGAATACGTGGAAAGGAAGCGGACAGGGACAAAGCTTTGTGGAAAACATATGCCGGAAGTGGCAGATTCCATGTACTGTTTATTGTTATGATGTTCCGGGATTGAGCCGGGAGTGGAAGCTGGGCGAGGAAGAGACGGGAAGGATTGTAAGAAAAGAAGCTTTTCAGAGGGAAGCTGCCGTCTGTGGGAGAAAGGACAGTGAGATAAAAATTGCATTAGCGCATAATCAGGAGGATCTTGCGGAAACTATGCTTCATAATCTGTGCAGAGGAACAGGTCTGCGGGGACTATGCACCATGCGCCCTGTAGACGGAGAGATTATCCGCCCGATTCTGTGCTTAAACCGGGACAAAATTGCAGAGTATCTGAAAGAAAAGAAGATTTCTCATATTCAGGACAGCACCAATCTGTCAGATGAATATACCAGAAACCGAATCAGACATCATATTCTTCCTATATTGGAACAGCAGGTCAATGGAAAGGCAGCGGCACATATGGCAGAGACTGCGGCAAGGATTTCCCAGGCAGAGGAATATCTTACGCAGCAGAGCTGCCTGGTTTTGGGCGAGTTTCGGAAAGGTAAGGAATATTACTTACTGAAAAATTTTTTTATGGAGCCTCAAATCATTCAGGTTTATGCATTACAACAGGCGATGGAACAGCTGGCAGGCAGACGGAAGGATCTGGCGGCTGTTCACTATGAGAAGGTTCTGGAACTTATGAAATGCAGACTGGAAGACGGATCAGCCTTCCTTATCACATGGAAGCCAGAAGAGATTACGAGGGAGTAAGACTTGTCGGTACGGAGAGGAGAAGTCAGCCGGGATGATCGGTGAAAAGCATAAAGGTTCAGATATCCAAAACGGAAAAACAGTTTGCGGAAAAAATATATCAGACAGGGAATGGAAAATCAGAATTCCGGGGACTGTGACCAGTCCGCTGGGAATTTTTTCGGCAGAAATATTTTTGTATGAAGGTCAGAAGATTGAAGAAAAAAAGTATACGAAATGGATGGATTATGATAAAATAGAAAAGAATCCGTATATTCGCACCAGACGGACAGGAGATTATATGGTTATCAATGCGCAGGGGAACACAAAGAAGCTGAACCGCTGTATGATTGATGAGAAAATCCCGTCGGAATACAGAGACAGCATTCCGCTGATCGCATGTGGAAAAGAAATCCTCTGGATGGTGGGAAGCAGGATGAATGAGAGGTATAAAATTAACCCCCAAACCAGGAAGGTGTTAGTATTAAATTACCAAGGAGGAAACGAAAATGAGTGAGAAAATCAAAGTTTTACTCAGCGAAGAGGAAGTAGATTCCCGTATTAAGCAGATCGCAGCAAAGGTCAGCAAGGATTATGCAGGCAAGGAAATCCATTTAATCTGTGTATTAAAAGGTGGTGTATTCTTTACCTGTGAACTTGCAAAGAGAATCACAGTGCCGGTTTCTCTTGATTTTATGTCTGTATCCAGTTATGGTGATGACACCAAGTCCAGCGGTGTTGTAAAGATCGTCAAAGACCTTGACCAGCCACTGGAAGGAAAGGACGTTCTGATCGTAGAGGATATCATTGACTCAGGAAGAACATTAAGTTATCTCATCGAAATTCTGAAGCAGAGAAATCCAAACAGCATCCGTCTGTGTACATTGCTGGACAAACCGGAGCGAAGAGTCAGAGATGTAAGAGTTGATTATTGCTGCTTTAACATCCCGGATGAGTTTGTAGTTGGCTATGGTCTGGACTATGCACAGAAATACAGGAATCTTCCATTCATAGGAGTAGTGGAACTGGGGGAAGACTGAAAGGAGATTTAAGTAAGTGAATAAACAGCCAAGCAGAATTGGTCTGTATCTGGTGCTGATCATTGCACTGGTAGCCGGTTATTTTTATCTGAATAACCAGGTGGTTTCCCAGAGTAATTACACACAGAAGCAACTGGAGCAGGCTCTTGAAGACAACAAAGTGGTTGATGCGACAATTCAACAGAACAGAGAAGTGCCTACAGGTTCTGTGATCGTAGATACTACTGACTCCGGTCAGAAGAAGGTTTATGTGACAGATGTCAATCAGGCAATCGAACTGTTGAATAAATACGATATTGATATTACAACTCAGGATGTACCCGGAGACAATGTATTTCTGACAACCTTGCTTCCGGTTCTTCTCACAGGTGCCCTTGTGATCTTTCTGATCATGATGATGAACCGCCAGATGGCAGGTGGCGGTGGCGGCGGAAATGCCAAGATGATGAATTTCGGCAAGAGCCGCGCAAGAATGTCATCTCCGGATGATAATAAGAAAGTTACTTTTGACAAGGTAGCAGGTCTGCAGGAGGAGAAGGAAGATCTGGTAGAGGTGGTAGATTTCCTGAAATCTCCACAGAAATATACAAAAGTAGGCGCAAGGATTCCGAAAGGCGTGCTGCTTGTAGGCCCTCCCGGAACTGGTAAGACACTTCTGGCAAAGGCAGTGGCAGGAGAAGCGGGAGTTCCGTTTTTCTCTATTTCCGGTTCTGACTTTGTGGAAATGTTTGTCGGTGTAGGTGCATCACGTGTGCGTGATCTTTTTGAAGAAGGCAAACGCCATGCACCATGTATTATTTTCATTGATGAGATCGATGCGGTTGCAAGACAGCGTGGAACCGGTATGGGCGGCGGACATGATGAGAGAGAGCAGACACTGAACCAGCTTCTGGTAGAGATGGATGGCTTTGGTGTGAATGAGGGAATCATTGTGATGGCAGCGACTAACCGCGTGGATATCCTGGATCCTGCAATTTTGCGTCCGGGACGTTTTGACCGTAAGGTTGCAGTGGGACGTCCGGATGTGAAGGGAAGAGAGGAAATCCTCCGCGTTCATGCCAAGGACAAACCTCTTGGAGAGGATGTAGATCTGGCTCAGATTGCCAGAACAACAGCAGGATTTACAGGTGCAGATCTGGAGAATCTTCTGAATGAAGCTGCCATTGAAGCAGCGAGAAAGGGAAGAGGATTTATCCTTCAGTCTGATATCAAAGGTGCTTTTATCAAAGTAGGCATCGGTGCAGAAAAGAAGAGTAAGGTGATCTCTGAGAAAGAGAAAAAGATCACCGCGTATCATGAATCCGGACATGCGATCCTGTTTCATGTACTTCCGGATATGGATCCTGTCTACACGATTTCCATTATCCCGACAGGAATGGGAGCAGCAGGTTACACCATGCCTCTTCCGGATAATGATGAGATGTTTAATACCAAAGGAAAAATGCTTCAGGATATTATGACACTGTTAGGCGGGCGCATAGCAGAGGAAATTATCTTCGGAGATATTACGACTGGTGCATCCAATGACATCAAACGTGCAACTGCGACAGCCAGAAGTATGGTTATGAAATACGGAATGTCTGATAAACTTGGTCTTATCTGTTATGGTGATGACGATGACGAGGTATTTATCGGCAGAGACCTGGCTCATACCAGAAGCTACAGCGAGGATGTTGCCAAGTCCATTGATGAAGAAATCCGCCGTATTATCAGTGAATGTCATGACCAGGCAAAGAAGATCATTCTGGAACATGAGGATGTTCTGCACAAGTGTGCAAGTCTTCTTCTCGAGAAGGAAAAGGTGCACAGAGACGAATTTGAAGCACTTTTTATAACAGAAAATCCGGAAACAGAAAACAACAGTATATAATGTATACAAAAAAGTGTGCCAAATTTTGTGAAGTTTGTGCACACTTTTCTCTTGCCTCATGGTATTATATAAACCGTAAAAACCCCCCAATACATTATATAGTTTTTGCTACACCCCATAAGAAGAAATACCTTCTCCAAAAAGCAGCTTATCCCGCTGGCTTTTTTACTGTCTTAAAATATCATTACTGTTCATGTTATTTTCAGCAATGAAATATCTGCTTCGCCGGAATCCGGCAGTCCGAAATACTGTGACAGAATGAATGGTTGTGTAGAATCACTGAATATCTAAATATTTTTGGGAAAAACAGATGGTTGTCAGATGGTTTATTTTAGGATAAAATAATAAAATGATAAATGACAGAGAGGACTGGACGGAAATGGAACATGAAAAAGCAGATATAAAAAAAAAAGAATGCAGTACATCCTGAATATGCGTCCTGTGTTTAATAAAGAGGCGCTTTTCAGTGACGGAACAGAATATTACAGAATACCTGCAGAACCAAAGGCAGGAGATACAGTAACGATCAAATTCCGTACCCAGAGAAATAATGTAGATTCTGTATATCTGGTAAGCCAGGAGCAGCGTGTGCAGATGGAGATTTGCGGGACAGAGAACGGATTTGATTATTATTCTGCCCAGGTGACGATTGGAGCGGATATCTTTCGTTATTATTTGAGATACAGTATGGATGGGTAACCTGTTATTACAATAATCAGGGAGTCTGTATGAAACATGAGGGCAGGATGGATTTTGAGATTTATCCGGGCTTTGATACTCCAAAGTGGGCCAAAGGTGCGGTAATGTACCAGATTTATGTAGACCGTTTTCTTAACGGAGATCCTACCAATGATGTTGTGACCGGAGAATATCATTATATTGGAGATAAGAGTGTACAGGTAGAACAGTGGAATAAGATTCCGGCAGTGATGGGTGTGCGTGAATTTTACGGCGGTGACCTGCAGGGAATTATGAACAAACTGGATTATCTGCAGGATCTGGGAGTCGAGGTTATTTATTTAAATCCGATTTTTGTTTCTCCAAGTAATCATAAGTATGACTGTCAGGATTATGATTATGTGGATCCACATTACGGCAGGATTGTAGAAGATTGTAATGAGGGAATCCTTCTTGGAGATGACGATGATAATTCCCATGCATGGAAATATATCAAACGTGTGACAGATAAGAAGAATCTGGAAGCAAGTAATGAGCTTTTTGCGAAACTGACAGCAGAGATCCACAGAAGAGGAATGAAGATCATTCTGGATGGTGTGTTCAATCACTGCGGTTCTTTTAATAAGTGGATGGACAGAGAACGTATTTATGAGAATCAGGAAGGATATCCGAAAGGAGCTTATGTTTCTGCGGACAGTCCCTATCGTAATTTCTTTTCCTTTAATGATCCTAATGCATGGCCATATAACACCTCCTATGATGGATGGTGGGCACACGATACACTGCCTAAATTAAATTATGAGGGTTCCAGAGAACTTTATGATTATATTCTTCGTGTTGGACAGAAATGGGTATCTGCTCCTTATAATGTAGACGGTTGGAGACTGGATGTGGCGGCGGATCTGGGACACAGCAATGATTTTAACCATCAGTCTGGAAAGATTTCCGGAAGGCAGTGAAAGCTGCCAATCCAAATGCCATTATCCTGGCAGAGCATTACGGTAATCCGGAAGGCTGGCTGAAAGGTGATGAATGGGATACAGTCATGAACTATGACGCATTTATGGAGCCGCTGACCTGGTTCCTGACAGGTATGGAGAAGCACAGTGACGAGTATCGTGAAGACCTGTTAGGAAACAGTGAGGCTTTTATCGGAGCTATGAAAACGCACATGAGAGCGCTTCATATGTCTGCACTTCAGACAGCCATGAATGAATTGTCAAATCATGACCATTCCAGATTCCTGACCAGAACCAATCACAGGGTAGGACGAATTTCCTATGCAGGTCCGGAGGCGGCATCTGAGGGAGTAAATCCGGCAGTTATGCGTGAGGCGGTTACCATCCAGATGACCTGGCCGGGCGCACCGACTGTATATTACGGAGATGAGGCAGGACTCTGTGGATTCACAGATCCGGATAACAGACGTACTTATCCCTGGGGACGTGAGGATTATCAGATGATCGACTTCCACAGGGTAATGATCCGTATCCATAAGAAATATGAAGTGTTAAAAACGGGATCACTGGGATTTCTCTGGAATGATTATCAGGGACTTTGTTATGCGAGATTTTCTCATGATGAACAGATAATTGTGATCGTAAATAATCAGGAAGAAGGCAGGGAAGTGGAGATACGGTTAGAACAGGCAGGAATCAGCCGTCTGGAAGATACAAAGCTGAAACGTGTTGTCATGACATCTGCAGTGGGATTTACGGAAGAATGTAAAGAATACACAGCAGCAGCCGGAATTCTGAAGATCACAATGCCGGCATTTGGCGCAGTGGTCTTACATCATAAAAATTAACAAAATGCGAAGCGGATGATCTTATCCGCCTGACCCGGACGGCAGCCTCTTGCGGAAGAAGGGGCTGCCGCTTTATAATATAACAAAAAAAAAGATCCAGACAAATGTCTGAACCTTTTGATGGATGGAGAAGGATTCGAACCTTCGAAAGCGTTGCTAACAGATTTACAGTCTGCCCCCTTTGGCCACTCGGGAATCCATCCTTAAACCGAAACTTATTATATATGAAATATTTAAATAATGCAAGTACTTTTTTATAAATTGCAGAAAATTATTATATATTGTGTATTGCCGGACTTTTTTACATATCTTCCGGGGAATTTTGTTTGTCATTTTTTTGGCAAAGAGTAGACGAAAAAGCAGAAATCTGGTAATATAACCATATCTGGATATAGATGTAATTCCATATCGGAGATTGATTAGGGTAACTGAGAATGAACACAGTTACTACAGATTAGGAGGAATTTATCATGTTAGTAAATGCAACAGAAATGCTGAAAAAAGCAAAAGCAGGTCATTATGCAGTTGGACAGTTCAACATCAACAACCTTGAGTGGACAAAGGCTATCCTTTTAACAGCTCAGGAACTGAACTCTCCTGTAATCCTTGGTGTATCTGAAGGTGCTGGTAAATATATGACAGGTTATAAAACAGTTGTTGGTATGGTTAACGGAATGATGGAAGAACTGAACATCACTGTTCCTGTAGCTCTTCACCTTGACCACGGCAGCTATGAAGGATGCTTAAAATGCGTTGAAGCAGGATTCTCATCCATCATGTTCGACGGATCTCATTACCCGATCGAAGAAAACGTTGCAAAAACTAAAGAACTGGTTAAGATCGTTGCTGAACACGGAATGTCTCTGGAAGCAGAAGTTGGTTCCATCGGTGGTGAAGAAGACGGTGTTGTAGGAATGGGCGAATGCGCAGATCCTCAGGAATGCAAGATGATCGCAGACCTTGGTATTGATTTCCTTGCAGCAGGTATCGGTAACATCCATGGAAAATATCCGGCTAACTGGAAAGGCTTAAGCTTTGAAACTCTGGATGCAATCCAGAAACTGACAGGAGAGATGCCTCTGGTACTTCACGGTGGCACAGGTATCCCGGCAGATATGATCAAGAAAGCTATCGACCTTGGCGTATCCAAGATCAATGTAAACACAGAATGCCAGCTTTCTTTCGCAGCAGCTACACGTAAATACATCGAAGAAGGAAAAGATCAGCAGGGTAAAGGATACGATCCTCGTAAACTTCTTGCACCTGGCTTCGAAGCAATCAAAGCTACTGTTAAGGAAAAAATGGAATTATTCGGATCAGTTAACAAAGCCTGATGATAACCTCATAAGTAAAAAATCCCGCATCCTTGTGATGTGGGATTTTATGGACTCAAAAACCTGATGGGCTACGACAACCGAATTCGGACAAAATATACCGCAAAGTGGGGCGCGCAGATTGCAGGAATGATTTTTCAGACACGCTCTAAAGTAACAGGCGGTTGCAATCTGGAATGAATTTTGGCTACGTTACTGAGAACGGAGTGAACAGTAACAACAGGCGAACTGCATTTTACAAATTGATTTTTATCTCTCTATATAATAAAATAATTGCAGATATCTAAAATAAGGTGAAAGGAAGTAGCAGAACAAAGGATGGAACAGAAAAAAGCCTTAAATAGAAAGAAGCTGAAAGTGATTCTTGTAATATGTATCGTGATGATCGTGACAGCGGGAATCGGTCTGGCTGTTTACATACATCATGTGGATACTGTCACACTGGGAAGGAAAGTGAGTGTGTACAGGTTGGATGTATCGAAGCTTACTGTGGAAGAAGCGCAGCAGAAAATATCTGAAGCATTTCAGAATAAAACAATAACATTCATGAAGATGGAAAGGATGTTTATAATGTTTCAATGGAACAACTTGGATACAGTCTGGATCAGGACATTCTGAAAAGTGCACTGGAAACATTGAAACAGGAGAGAAGCGGGACATTTAAACTTTTTGCATCACAGAGAGATTATAAGATTGATTATCAGATCATCAGAGATGAAGCGCAGGAACAGGCAGCATTGTCTGCGGATCATTTTGATGAAAAAGACAGAACAGAACCTACGGATGCACATATCCGATATAGTAAAAAGAAACAGAAATATGTGTTGGTGAAACAGGTTTCCGGAAATCAGATTGATGAAAACAGGCTATTAAGCTATGTGGAGGAAACTCTGGATAAAGATTTCGAAACAGAATTGCTTACATCTGATGTAAAGATGGAATTAAACGAGGAAGTTTACCAGCAACCGGATATTGAAGAATCAGGCGAAATGAAGCAGAAGGTGAAGAAGTTAAACAGCCTGTTGAAAAAATACCGCAGTACAACAGTTTCTTATCTGTTTGGCGAGGAAACGCAGGTGCTGGATTCAGACACGATCAGTTCTTGGCTGCAGATTAAAAATAGTGGTATAAGCATTGATAAGGATGCGGCTGCAGATTACATATCGAATATGGCAAATAAATATAATACCATTTATGTGCCGCGTACTTTTCATACATCGCTGGGAACGGATGTTACGGTTTCTGATAATGAATATGGATACAGGATCGATCAGGATGCAGAGCTGACACAGCTTCTTGAAGATCTTAAAAGTGGTGAAAATGTATCCAGAGAGCCGGTGTACAGCAGCAGTGGCATGAAGAGAAACGGAACAGATGACCTGGCAGGCAGTTATATAGAAGTCAGTCTTGATTCACAGCATTTATGGCTGTATAAAGATGGTGCACTGGTTACGGAAACAGATATTGTCAGCGGTGCACCCACACCGGAGCGTGAGACTTACAGAGGGGCATGGCCGATTGCATATAAGGCAAGTCCGTTTACGTTAAGCAGTGAAGAATATGGATATGCGGAAACGGTAAAATACTGGATGCCGTTTGTTTATGGACAAGGACTTCATGATGCGTCATGGCAGTCTGCATTTGGCGGAAACCGATATAAGACAGGACATGGAAGTCACGGCTGTATCAATCTGCCGGAAGATCAGGCGGCATTGATATATAATACAATCGATGGAGGATATCCTATTATTATTTATTAAAGATATATAGGATGGATTTTATCTATCTGATTAAAGAGAAAGAATAGAAGAGGTATAAAAATATGGAATTTCAGAATCTGATAGAAAAGAGACGGAGTGTTCGTAAATATGTAGAGAGAAATACGGTGACGAAAGATGAAATTTTGAGTATGATAAAAGCAGCTCAGGAGGCGCCTTCATGGAAGAACTCTCAAACAGGACGTTATTACTGTATTATGGACGAAAAGAATGTGGAACAGTTCAGACGGGAATGTCTGCCGGAAATGAATGCAGGGAAATGTGAGAATGCAGTGTTGCTGGTTAGTACTTTCGTACATAACAGAGCAGGTTTTCAGAAAGATGGAACAGCGGATAATGAAATTGGAAATGGATGGGGATGTTATGATCTTGGGCTGCAGAATGAGAACCTGATATTAAAGGCTGAAGAACTGGGATATGGAACTCTTATTATGGGGATCAGGGATGCGGATAAGATCAGAGAATTTTGTTCTGTTCCGGAGACGGAGACTGTTGTTGGGGTAATTGCGGTAGGAGTTCCGGGGGAAGAGCCTGGACGGCCGAAAAGGAAAGATACAGAAGAGATAGTGAAGTTTTTGTAAGATCAGTTAAAGGGGGACGCAGCCCCAAACAATTTTATTCGGCTCGGTTTCGGGTCTTAAGAAAAGCTAAGGCTGGGAAGTCTGCTAAAAGGGGGACGCAGTCCCAAACAATTCTCTTCGCTCGGTTTCGGGTCTTAAGAAAAACTAAGCCCAGGAAGATCAGCTAAAGCATTCGCAGATAACTCAAACTCGCCGCGAAGCGGCTCAGACAGTGAGTGATCTGCGAATAACGCTGATCTTCCCGGCTAAGATTTTCTAAAGACTGCAAATGTCGCCGAAGAGAATTGTTTGGGGCTGCTGGCTGTTGGCTGTGACTGGTGGCTGAGGGAGAAGGATAATGGTGGTCTGTTAGTTTGGCGGAATAGAAAAGTTTCCTATATATAGTATGAATGGGACGGAAAAGCTGGGGTGTTGTGTATATATGGTATATGGATGCTGCATGATATAGGAAGGATAGATGGGGAGGATGGTTGGAATTCCGGTGTCAGATAGACTGGATGGCTGTTGGAAATTTAGTGGAGATTAGGGTGAAAATATAAAAAGTTTGTCAAATTATAAAATTAACTGTTGACAGGGACTGCTTTCGGTGTTATATTAGTTGAGCTGTCGGAAATAATTGTTTCTTAGAAAGAGACAATTTAAAAGTGATTTCTGAAAGAAAAAAGAAATTAAAAAAAGTGCTTGACAACTTAAAATAAAATATGTAATAAAGTCAAATCAAGTCGCTTGAACAGAGCCGACAATCACAGATCAGAAGAACAGTTCCGAAATCCGGAAGAGTTCGAAAAACTTGAAA
>ENA-OQCS01001644-OQCS01001644.1-human-gut-metagenome-genome-assembly--contig:-NODE-1644-length-11023-cov-1.607104_pt1 | contig 11023 bp, 13 predicted proteins | sample MGYA00242757_ERZ504575 | MGnify/ENA primary metagenome ERZ504575 (study PRJEB26092, sample SAMD00036297) | human gut metagenome | host: Homo sapiens | study: EMG produced TPA metagenomics assembly of... | reverse complement strand
TGATGTCACCAAACAGGTTGCCGGAAGGAAATGCCGACAATGCCATCGGAGTGACCCTGGGCAACGGACGTTTCTACACTATGCGTCAAAATTACAAACCTTATAAGATCCTACTTTTGGTTACCCCAAGTTGCGTCTGAATCTGATTATAGAATATACCGACGCAGTATCCAGCGCATCAACAGTGATGAGAAATGGCGTTTGACGGCTCAAGGGCCTATACGTAGCAATAATGAATACGATGGTGAGATTTACGATGCCCGTATGGAATTGGGAAACTGGACACAGCCCGGTTATGATGATTCCAAATGGCTGAAAGCGCAACGTGTTTCATTGCCGTACGGTACACTTCGTGCAATACCGCTCCCAACATGAAAGTGATGAAAACGCTGAAGCCGGCTGTCTTCAAGCAATATGGTAACCGTTATATGATTGATTTCGGTCAGAATATGGCAGGATGGGTGCGTATTAACATAGCGAAAGCCGCTGCGGGAGATACGATTTGCATACGTTATGCCGAACGGGTAAAGAATGACGGTACGGAACTGGATGTGGAAAATCTCCGCCATAGCCAGAGTACGGATTATTATATCTGCAACGGTAAAGAAAACAACACCTCCTGGAGTTCCCGTTTTTCTTATCATGGATTCCAATATGTAGAAGTGACAGGTTATAAAAATCTGAAAGCGGAAGATTTGGTTGCTGAAGTAGTATATGATGACTTGGAAGATAACGGTACTTTCGAATGTTCCAATGATATCATGAATCGGGTTTATCGGAATGCCTGGTGGGGGATTTCCAGTATTATAAGGAGTGCCTTTGGATTGTCCCCAGCGTGACGAGCGCCAGCCCTGGCTTGGCGACCATGCTATGAACGTGGGGGGAAGTTTCATGTTCAATAATGGAAACACCTATGCCAAATGGGCGGATGACATCCGTGAAGCGCAGCGTGAAGACGGTTGTATTCCTGATATTTGTCCGGCTTATTACAATTATTATACATCGGAAATGACGTGGTCATCCACATTTCCGGTAATCTGTGATATGGTTTATGAACAGTTCGGCAATATCGAACCTATTCGTAAAAATTATGCCGCTATCAAGAAATGGATGCACCATATACGCAGTGAGTTCACTACAGAGGATGGAGTGATTAACGCCGATAAATACGGTGACTGGTGTATGCCTCCCGAATCACCGGAATTGATTCACAGTCAGGACCTGCCCGCAAGACGGATGGAGCACTGATTGCTACAGCCTACTATTACAAGGTATCGCAAATGCTGGCCAAGTTCGCCCGTTTGCAAGGTCTGGAAGATGAGGCGAAGGAATTCGAGAAGGATGCAGCAAAAATCAAAGACTGCTTCAACGCCCGTTTCCTTACGGTTAAGAAGGGAACTTCTCCGGTACAAACGCCGCATGTTCTTTATCCCGACAGCATATTCTATGGTAACAATACGGTGACGGCCAATATCCTGCCGCTGGCTTTCGATATGGTTCCTGAGGCCTATAGGGAAGAAGTGGAGAAAATGTAATAACAGGCATTATCACCCGGAATAAAGGTCATATCAGCAGTGGGGTGATAGGTATGAACTGGATGATGCGTGAGCTTACCCGTATGGGGCGTGGCGATGTTGCTTTCTTGTTGGCAAGCAACAAAACTTATCCCAGTTATGGCTATATGATAGAAAAGGGAGCTACTGCCATTTGGGAATTGTGGAACGGTGATACCGCCAATCGTTGGATGAACAGTTGTAACCATGTGATGATATTGGGTGATCTATTGACTTGGTATTTCCGTGATTTAGCCGGATTTAATCCGGCACAGCCCGCTTACAAACAAATCATCTTTAAACCGGATTTTTCCATCCAAGAGTTGAGTTATGTCAAAGCTTCGCATAACACTTTATATGGTAAGATGATTAGTAATTGGAAGAAAACTCTTACGCATCTGGAATGGGATATCACGATTCCTTGTAATACTACTGCATTGGTTTATCTTCCTACCTTGGACGAGAAGGCGGTAAAGGATAAGGACGTTACCTTTGTACGTCGGGAAGGCAACTCTACCGTATGGAGTGTTCCTTCGGGAAACTATCATTTTTCGGTTAGTATGGATCCATCTTTAGGTAAAACCGTGCAGGTATCGTGGAAGATCAGTTTTTATACGAGCAAGCTTCTTTTCCCGAATGTCATGGCGCTACTATTGTGGAATTGAAGAACGGAGACCTGGTAGCCTCTTTCTTTGGAGGCACTAAAGAGCGTAATCCGGATTGTTGTATCTGGGTATGTCGCAAGCCGAAGGGCGCGACGGAATGGAGCGCACCTTATCTGGCTGCCGACGGGGTGTTTAGTCTGGATGATCGCAGGCTGTCTTGGCAGGCATTACGGCAGAATCCACTCCGGCGGATGCCCGGCCCCGTGGCTTCTACGTTTAAAGGGGACAAGTTCCGGGCACGCCGCAAGGCTTGTTGGAATCCTGTGCTTTTCCAAATACCCGGCGGAGATTTAATCCTGTTCTATAAAATAGGATTGAAAGTAGCCGATTGGAGTGGTTGGCTGGTACGTTCTAAAGATGGTGGAAAAACTTGGAGCCAACGTGAACCGTTGCCAAAAGGTTTCTTAGGTCCTATTAAAAATAAGCCGGAGTATGTGGATGGCCGTATTATCTGTCCTTCCAGTACGGAAGGCGATGGAGGATGGCGTATCCATTTTGAAATTTCGGATGATAAAGGAAAGACTTGGAAGATGGTAGGTCCTGTAGAGGCGGAAATGAGTGTGCCTACTGCTTTGCGTAAGGCAAATGCAGCCAATGTAGACGATCAGGAAGCGGTGAAGCCATAAAAGGAGAAGGCGAGAAGCCTATTTATGCTATCCAGCCCAGCATTTTGCGTCATAAGGATGGGCGTTTGCAGGTGCTTTGCCGTACACGTAACGCACAGATTGCTACTTCATGGAGCAGTGACAACGGTGAAACATGGAGTAAAGTTACCTTGCTTGATGTTCCCAATAATAATTCGGGTACGGATGCCGTAACAATGAAGATGGTCGTCACGTATTGATTTATAATGATTTCAGTACATTGCCGGGCACTCCGAAAGGGCCGCGTACACCGTTGTGTGTGGCGGTTTCGGATGATGGTATTCACTGGAAGAATGTAATGACATTGGAAGACAGCCTATCAGCCAATATTCTTATCCGTCCATCATTCAGGGCAAGGATGGCAAACTCCATGCCGTATATACCTGGCGCCGTCAGCGTGTGGCTTATAAAGAGTTGGATTTGAGCAAACTGAAATAATACGATTGTGGATAAAGGAGTTCTTTGATAGAAAGTATTGGAGAACTTGAAAAAACGGGTGTCTGAAATAAAAATCAGAAACCCGTTTTTTGAAAACAGACTTTCATTATCTGCCAATGAAAGCTCTTTCTAAAGATACAGAATATGAAATAATTATAAATAGAGTACAAACGTTTCTTATTATCGTCCTCTCTTTATAAAGAAAAGAATAAGTGACAGATTATTATGAAGAGCATTAGACTACTACTTTTACTGGCTTCCGGAGTAACTACGGGAGCATTTGCCCAATCGGGCGGGCTGACGGATATGAGCCAAAGTCGTTTTGCCAAGATGGCCAATACGGAATTAGGTGCTGTGCATTGGACAGATGCTTTTGGGGCGACCGTTTCAATGTATATAGCCATACCTCCTTGCAAAATATGTGGGATACATGGAACAATCCCGATGTTTCGCATGGTTTCCGTAACTTTGAAATAGCTGCCGGTGTTTGCGAGGGCGAACATTGGGGACCTCCCTTTCATGACGGTGATATGTATAAATGGATGGAAGGGGTGGCTTCCGTGTATGCCGTCACGAAAGATCCCGAATTGGATAAACTGATGGATCACTTCATTGAACATGTGGTGAAAGCCAGCGTGCGGACGGTTACATCCATACCCCTGTCATCATCGAGGAAAAGAATAAGGGGATTGACATTCATTCGGACAAACAGCAACAGACGGTAATTGGTACCAAAGTAGGCGGTGAGGACGAGAAAGGTGCATTTGCCAATCGTCTGAATTTTGAAACCTACAATTTGGGACATCTGATGATGGCAGGTATTATTCATCGCCGTGCCACCGGAAAGACTACTTTATTCGATGCTGCCGTAAAAGCGACGGACTTCCTCTGTCATTTTTATGAAACCGCTTCTGCGGAACTGGCAAGAAATGCTATTTGTCCCTCCCATTATATGGGCGTGGTGGAAATGTACCGTGCTACAGGGAATCCCCGTTATCTGGAACTTTCCAAGAATCTGATTGATATCCGTGGAATGGTGGAAAATGGCACCGATGATAATCAGGACCGTATTCCGTTCCGTCAGCAATACAATGCGATGGGACATGCCGTGCGTTCCAATTACCTGTATGCCGGTGTGACCGATGTGTATGCCGAAACAGGAGAAGACCAACTGATGAAAAACCTGACCAGCATCTGGAAAGACATTGTGACCCGCAAGATGTATGTTACAGGAGCGTGCGGTGCGCTGTATGACGGTACTTCGCCGGATGGTACCTGCTATGAGCCGGACAGTATTCAGAAAGTACACCAAAGCTATGGCCGTCCTTATCAGTTGCCTAATAGTACGGCGCATAACGAGACCTGCGCCAATATCGGCAATATGCTTTTCAACTGGCGTATGCTGGAAGTGACGGGCGATGCCAAATATGCGGATATTGTGGAAACTGCCTCTATAACAGTGTGTTGAGTGGTGTCAGTCTGGATGGAAAGAAATATTTCTATACCAACCCGTTGCGCATCAGTGCGGATTTGCCATACACACTTCGCTGGCCTAAAGAACGTACCGAGTATATCAGCTGCTTCTGTTGTCCGCCTAATACGCTGCGCACCGTTTGTCAAGCCCAGAACTATGCTTATACGGTGACTCCGAATGCGGTATATTGCAATTTGTATGGAGCGAATACACTGGCTACAACTTTGAAGGAAACGGGAAAGATCGGGCTGATGCAAGAAACGGAGTATCCGTGGGAAGGTGCTGTGAAGCTGACTGTTACCGAAGCTCCGAAACCGTCAAAGAAGAAAGCGTTTTCTTTGTTCCTCCGTGTTCCTGACTGGTGCGAGAAAGCAACTTGAAGGTAAATGGCGAACCGGTGCAAGGAACCTGGAAAGCGAATACATACGCCGAGGTAAACCGCATCTGGAAGAAAGGGGACTGTGTGGAATGGGTGATGGATATGCCTGTAAAATTGCTGGAAGCAAATCCGTTGGCCGAAGAAATCCGTAACCAGGTAGTGGTAAAACGTGGCCCGTTGGTATATTGTTTGGAAAGTATGGATATAGAAGGCGGACATAAGATAGATAATGTGCTGATACCTGCCGATATCCGGTTGACCCCGAAAAAATAATCATTGAAGCAGTCCGATTGTCGCGTTGGATGGTACTGCCCGTCTGGTTGATGAGGTATCGTGGAAAGATACATTGTACCGCGAGGTAGGAAAGGCCGACAAACCGGTCAATATCCGTCTGATTCCTTATTATGCATGGGGAAACCGCGGAAAGGCTGAAATGACGGTATGGATGCCTTTGGCACGGACTAATCACTAACCACTTACCCCTAATTAGTTACAAATGAAAAAAATATTCATAACCACTGCCGCGCTGCTGATAGCTTGTACACTGTCAGCAGCCGATTTGTTCGTATCTCCGGAAGGCAATGACCGGAATCCGGGTACCAAAGACTCTCCGAAAGCCACCCTTACAGCCGCATTGCGTCAGGCAAGGGAACTTCGTCGTCTTAATGATGAGAGTCTAAAAGGTGGCATCACCATTCATATGGAGGCAGGTGATTACCATCTGTACGAACCCGTCTTTATTCGTCCCGAGGACAGCGGGACGGAAGCTTCACCTACAGTCATCACTTCGGATGGAAATGCCATTCTGAATGGTGGGGTGGAAATCAGAAACTGGAAGAAGCAAGGAAAGTTGTGGGTAGCCGATGTCCCTATGTTTAACGGACGTCCGCTGGATTTCCGGCAACTGTGGATCAATGGACAAAAGGCTGTTCGTGCAAGGGATGTGGCAGACTTTGAAAAGATGTACCGCATCATCAACAACGACCCCCAAAACGAAATACTGTGGGTACCTGCCGCTGCCGTAAAGAAAATACAGAAGGCCGATATGCCGAAATGGTCCTTCATGAAATGTGGTGTGTGGCAAATCTCCGTATCAAGTCGGTCGAAATACAGGGAGACAGTGCCGCCGTGCGTTTCCATCATCCTGAAAGCCGCATCCAGTTCGAGCACCCGTGGCCGCGTCCTATGGTGACCAAGGATGGTCATAACTCGGCTTTCTATCTGACCAATGCCATGGAATTGCTGGATGAACCCGGCGAGTGGTATCACGACATTGAAAGCCGTAAAATATATTATTATCCTCGGAAAGGAGAGAAGATAAGCAAAGCCGTAGTTCCCGGCATCGAAACTTTAGTATGGGTGGAAGGAACTATAGACCGTCCGGTAAAGCACATTCGTTTTGACAATGTTACTTTCCAATATACCACCTGGATGCGTCCCTCTTTGCAAGGTCATGTTCCTCTTCAGGCAGGTATGTACATGACAGACGGGTATAAAATCCGTCCTTCTATGATTCGTAAGAACAATCATAAGCTGGATAATCAAGGTTGGTTAGGACGTCCGGCATCGGCAGTCGTAGTCAAGGCTGCCCAGGATATTGATTTCGAGAAGTGCCGTTTCCAGCATTTGGGCTCTACAGGTATTGATTATGAATGGGCCACCGGTGGAGGACGTATAAACGGTTGTCTTTTCCGTGATATTGCCGGAAACGGTATTGTGGCGGGTAGTTTCAGTCCTGCCGCTCACGAAACACATCTTCCATACGATCCTGCCGACCGTCGTGAGGTCTGTACCGGGACTGACCATTTCCAACAACTACATCAACGATGTGACCAATGAAGACTGGGGCACCTTGGGTATTTGCGCCGGTTATGTCAGTGATATCAATATCGAGCACAATGAAATCAGTGATGTATCCTATTCGGGCATCAGTTTGGGATGGGGATGGACACGTACAGTAAACTGTATGCGCAATAACCGCGTGCACGCCAATCTGATTCATCACTATGCCAAGCACATGTATGATGTAGCCGGTATTTATACATTAGGTTCACAACCTCATAGCTGGATTACGGAAAATTGCGTTTCCGACATATTTTCACCCGGTTATGCACACGATCCCAATCATTGGTTCTATCTTTACACCGACGAAGGATCTTCATTTATCACCGTCAAGGACAACTGGACGGAAGGAGAGAAGTTCCTGAAGAACGCCAACGGTCCGGGCAATACATGGGAAAACAATGGTCCGATGGTGAACGACAGCATCAAGGCAAATGCCGGACTGCCCAAAGAATATAGCTATTTGAAGGAAAAATAAAACGTGATACCATTATGAAAAACAAACTTGCCACTTTAGTCGGAGCACTTGCATTGAGTGCTGCCGCCTCCGCCCAGACCTGGATCTGGTATCCGGGTGATTATGAAATATGGCTGGGCAACCAGATGAACAACCGCCGTACGGAACGCGGTGCTTTTTTCCCTCCCTTCTGGAAAACAGACAGCCATTATGTGGTAGTGGAATTCAGCAAGAAATTGGACCTGGCGGAACCTGAAGAGATCTTCATTGCCGCCGAAGGAAAATACAATGTGAAATTGGATGGCAAACTGCAATTCGGTATGCCTCCACCTTGAAACTCCCCGCAGGAAAACACAGTCTGAACATCAAAGTGTGGAATCAGTCCACTCCCCCCACTATTTATGTGAAAGGAAAAACCGTAAATACGGACAAAACTTGGAAAGTAACCTACGAGGATAAAGAATGGATAGACGAAAGCGGAAAAGCCAGTGATACTTCTGCTACCGTTTATATGGATGCAGGGTGTTGGAACTTTGACGGAGCCACCCAACTGCCTTCCAAGTTTTCATTGGCCAGAAAACCGATGAAAGCAGTTTCCTCCACTCCCCGGAAAGAAGGGGTATTGTACGACTTCGGAAAAGAGACCTTTGGTTATATCACTCTGAAAGAGGTAAAGGGAAAAGGAACGATCCATATCTATTACGGTGAAAGTCCTGAAGAAGCCTTGGATACGGAATATTGCGAAACATTGGACAAATTGCTGGCAGAGCGGGGCAGATAACCGATCTGGCCATCCGGAATACACGGAAACTATACGATGAATACACGTTGGACAACAGCAAGGCCTTCCGTTATGTCTATGTCACTTGCGATCCGGGAGTAACGATACAGGACGTTTCCATGCAATACGAATACCTCGCCCGAAGAGTACCGGGCTCATTCAAATGCAATGACGAAGAGCTGAACCGCATTTGGGAAGTAGGAGCGTACACCATGCACCTTACTACCCGTGAATTCTTTATCGACGGCATCAAGCGCGATCGTTGGGTATGGAGTGGCGATGCATCCAGAGTTATCTGATGAACTACTATCTGTTCTTCGATAATGAAACCGTGAAACGTACCATTTGGCTGCTTCGTGGAAAAGACCCTGTGACCAGCCACAGCAATACCATTATGGACTACACCTTCTATTGGTTTCTCAGTATTTACGATTATTATATGTATTCCGGTGACAAAGATTTTGTAACCCAACTCTATCCGCGTATGCAAAGCATGATGGACTATGTGTTGGGACGTACCAATGCCAACGGTATGGTGGAAGGTATGACCGGTGACTGGGTATTCGTAGACTGGGCAGACGGTTATCTGGACAAGAAGGGCGAACTCTCCTTTGAGCAAGTCTTGTTCTGCAAGAGTTTGGAAACCATGGCGCTTTGTGCGGTCTGGCCGGCAATACGGCAGACAAAACCAAGTATGAGAAACTGGCTTCCGCTTTACGTTCCAAGCTGGAACCCGCTTTCTGGAATGAGCAGAAACAGGCGATGGTACACAACCGCGTTCAGGGAAAGCAGAGTGAGTCCGTTACCCGCTACGCCAATATGTTCTCTGTCTTCTTCAATTATCTGAATTCCGATAAACAGCAGACCATCAAACACACCGTATTGCAGAATGACAGTATATTGAAAATCACCACTCCTTATATGCGTTTCTATGAACTGGAAGCACTGTGCGCCTTGGGCGAACAAGAATCGGTGATGAAAGAAATGAAAGCCTATTGGGGCGGTATGTTGAAAGAAGGAGCTACCAGTTTCTGGGAGAAATACAATCCCGAAGAAACAGGTACCCAGCATTTGGCCATGTACGGACGTCCATACGGCAAGAGCCTCTGCCATGCATGGGGAGCCAGCCCCATCTATTTGCTGGGCAAATACTATCTGGGAGTAAAACCCACCAAACCCGGTTACGAGGAATACTCCGTCACCCCTTGTCTGGGCGGCTTGAAATGGATGGAAGGAACCGTGCCCACTCCATACGGCAATATCCATATCTATATGGATAAGAAAGAGATCCGTATCAAGTCCGACGGCGGAAAGGGAGTGCTGAACATTCCAACCCGGAAAGGAATGAAAGCCATGACCATAGAACCCGGAGAAGAACAAGTATTCAAATACTGATGGAATAGATCAAAAAAAAAGGTGATACCTACCTTCCCAGGCGGGTATCACCAACACTACTTCGTAAGTTTCCGTTATCCGCTGATAACAGTACTTACCTCTGATCTAACATTTAGTTTTTCTTATGGGCTTCCCCCTGTATCACTACATTCGGAAGCGGGGATTCTACATCTTGGAAAAAAAGTATCTTCCAAAAGCTTCGCTTTTTATTCTCTTCTTTATTATCTGAACTTTGATAAATATCTTCGTATCCCCATTTGTCATGGATCATTCTGTAAATCATCCCCCATTCGGGCAGTCCTCCCAGATTGCGGTCATCAATAAACAAATCCGCCTTCAGTTTTCTGGAGTAATGATCACTTTCCAGGGTTTCTTCCGCATAATTGCTGTTTACGGCATAAAATTCCAATCCACGCTCCCGGCAGAAATCCACGGCCTCCTGTAATAATTTACCTTCCCGTACACTCCACAGAATAAGGCGGTGTCGTTCCTGTTGTAGTTTTTTCAGCGTTTCTATGGCAAAGGGTAGTTCCTGCCTATTTCGGGATATTTATGCTCCACTATTGTGCCGTCAAAATCAACTGCTATAATCATTCCTTATGCTTTCGAAAATTCTTTAATACGCTGCTCCTCTGCCAGTCTGCATATCAGCAGGTTCCCTCTTTCTCGGCTATGATATATCCGTCCAGTCCTTGTATTACCGCCTGTTTCAAATGCGGTGTGTGTACAATGCAGTTATTGCATTCATACAATCGGACATTCTCGCCTACAACGCATTGTTCCGTTCATCTTTGGGCAGCAAGGAATGCAATGAGCCCAGCAACCCAGATCAGACCATCCGAACTCTGCCGGCAATACATAAATCCGTTCCGCTTTTTCCATTACGGCATAATCTATGGATATACTTCACAAGTAGGGAACAGCTCTTCTATGGTTTCTTTTTCCCTTTCGGTATAGAACTCCGGATAAATCCTGTCGAACACCTCGCGATGCCCGGTGCATAACGGCGTATAGCCTCTTCTATGGTTTTACATTCCATACAAAAATCCCTGCATTCCAGAAATAATTCCCGGCGTCCACATATTGCTGTGCCGTTTTCAAATCCGGTTTCTCTTTGAATTCATCCACTTTCCGTATATCCTGATCCACCTCTTCTCCTGCAGCTATATATCCGTATCCCGTTTCCGGTCGGCAAGGTTGATACCTATGGTTACAATGGCCTTGCTTTGATCTGTCATCAGCAGTGCCTTGGCTATCGCCCGGCGGAATTCATCCGTATTGATAACCAATGCATCCGCAGGAGTCACTACAATATTGGCGTCAGGTGGTGTTTTTTGATTTTCCAGCAAGCGTATGTGATGCAGGGTGCCGTGTTACGTGCAACCGGCTCCGTCA
>ENA-OQCS01001643-OQCS01001643.1-human-gut-metagenome-genome-assembly--contig:-NODE-1643-length-11034-cov-1.857981_pt1 | contig 11034 bp, 17 predicted proteins | sample MGYA00242757_ERZ504575 | MGnify/ENA primary metagenome ERZ504575 (study PRJEB26092, sample SAMD00036297) | human gut metagenome | host: Homo sapiens | study: EMG produced TPA metagenomics assembly of... | reverse complement strand
CTTTCTAAAATTTATCAATGAAAAAAAAGTTTTAGTGCTCTTGTTCGGAGCTGTATGTCTGGCTATAGATACAGCAGGATTCTGGTATGGCGGTTCGCCTCATTGGGCGAGTAATCGTCAATGCCGCCATCGAAAATCTGAGAGATGGTGCCATTTTCCATACCACGTTCATCAGTTCCTCTGCAATGAATCTGCACGGGAACGGCTGAGGTTATCATTGATGGCTTCACTGCCTGTGGCACTGTCGGCAGCGCCGATGACCTTAACTTTCAAGCCATATTTCTTGGCGATGCGTGCTACTTCGTCGAGATTGACGAGCTGTGACCTGTTGAGCAACCTGTCAGTGCCAAGTTCAAAGAAGAAATAGATGGGCGCACCTATGCAAGCCTTTCCTGAGTGGATGAGCGATAGGTAATCGTCTTCCGGCTCACCTTCAGCATTGCCATATTCTTCTGTACAAGAGGCGGACTCCATGACCTTTGTCTTTTGACCATTACCATACTTGTCTCTCATTCTTGCACGCAGCGAGTTGAGACCGCTGTAGTCGTTTCGAGGATAGCCATTTGTGACGGAAGAAGCGGCATCGTCAGAAAAGAGGTGGCCGTACTTGTCCAGAAGTCCCTCGATGGCAAGAATCTTGCGCAGCTGCTCCAGAGTCTGACAATCTCGATCGTGCTGGGCGTGATAGCGGCTGTTGCTGTCAGAAAGGGATGAGGCGTATGCCGAAAGCCATTCGTTCTGTGCGATGTACGGGCGAGCGTCTATCACTCGCTTCCAGCCAGTCTTGCCGATGCGGACAGAGAGGCCGAGGGATGCGGACAGCAGATGGTCGCCAAGGCGGTGTGCCTTGCCATAGCCGTCAAAATCCTGCATGGTGGTCATGTTGCCTATCTCTGCCGTAACAGCAATGCGTGGGGAGAGATGATACTGCCCCTGTATGCCGTAGGAAATGGCAAAGGGCTTGTGGCATTCACCTTGTTGTGCAGCATACCCACGCCCACGTATGGAATGACACTCCATCTGGCAAGAGTGTGTACATCGTCCTTGTAGAGGTTGCCGAGGACATTCCACATGAAATCAGCACGCAGGTACTGGTAGTCCTGCGAGGAGTTGTTGCAGTCGTTGAACTGCATACCGCCATAGTTCAGACGACCGCCGACGGAAGGTGTGAACCATTTGCCGATCGACACGGAGAATGCCGGTTTCATGCGACCGAATAGGTCGTTGCATCCGAGCGGTTTGCCGAGGAAGACCGTAGTTCCTCCTGCCGCTTGGACAAACCAGTTGTCCGTCCATGGCGAAGCTACCAATGCCCCTTTCATGTAGGAAGTTTAAGCGGACGAAGCATACCGTCTGCCGAAGTCTGCATACAACGGTGGTGGTGTCCGCCGTGCGGTGATAGTCTTTGGCTTGCGCACCCAATGAAAGGGCGAAGCCAAGGGATAGAATAAGTATTTTTCTCATGTTGTTCAATTTAATCTGGTGAATACTATAACAGGTGATACGTGACAGTGCCGCTTATCGTTTCTTCCTTTTGCCGGAAGAGGGGCGCATCATGCGTGCAGCTTTCATCATGCAACGGCGTGCCCAAGCGCGTTCATCCTCGTCATCGTCACGTCCCCATTTGAGGTCGGACGAACTGCCGCCACCGCCATGACCTTCGGCAAAGGTGGTGGCATCATCGACGTAGCCGAGGAATAGAAGCGTGGCACAGTACATCACCTCCGTTCCATTCTCCGCAAAGGCCTGAAGCAGGGAACCGTCAAACACGTCCTTGCCCTCATTGGAAAGCCGTGCCACACGTTCGGAGAACTCGCTGACCATGTTTTCGAGAAGGGCATTTCTGAGAACGGTGTCCGCACCTTGTCGGATAGTATCGGAATATCTGTGTGCCTCCTGCCGCAACTCCTCCGTGCGCTCCTTCATGCGGTCATCTCCTCACGCAGGGCATCGAGCTTGCGGTCAGCCTCTGAGAGCTTCTCCTGCTTGTCGTCCAGTTTCGACTGGATAGCGGACAGTTCCTGCTCCAGCTCTTGGACTTGCTGACGGAGAGCATCAGGATTGTCGTGACCTGCAAGAATCTGCCGATGCAATTCAGCAAGTGCCGCCTCCTTCTCAGCCTTCTCCTGCAAGAGGTTGTTGACCATTGAGGTGAGTCCTTTTACTCTCCGCTCTGCCAGACGGATGTCCGATTGGAGCGAGGCGAGTGTCCGCTGATGGGTGGCGACGGACTGCTCAATGGTGGTGCACTGTTCTGACAGCTGGCGGCGGTATTCTTCGGTGGTGCGGTGGCGTGCTCCCGTCTCTGAGACGGAAGTTCCGCGCTCCATGCCCCAACGCTTGTTGACATCGGCAAATTCGCTGTGCAGGGCTTTCATCCTGGCAGAAAACTCGTACTTGTCCTTTCCGGCGAATATCTGTTTGTATGCAAACTTGCCGTCCTTGATTGGCAAGAGGGTGCAGTGAACGTGCGGATTGGTTTCGTCCAAGTGTAAGATGAAAGCGACGATGTTCTCCTCACCGTATTTGTCCGCAACAAAGCGGTAAACATCCTTTGCCCATTCCTCAATGTCCTTGCATCGGGTTAGATGCGAATTGTCCGCTCCGTGAGTGAGATTCACCTTCTGGTCACCGAATGCCAATTCTGTCATACGTTCTCGTGAGCCTCCGAAGATGAAATTGACCACTGTGCGGAAGCGTGGCTCTGCCAGTCCCTCGTTGGGGTCTTTGATTCCACGGCTCCGCAGGATGTCTGCCATGCGCTCCGGGATGCTTCGGCTCTTGTCTATAGGACAAACCTTGCCGCCCCGAACCTCGAAGTTGAGCCGCTCACGGCTGCGGTCGTAGTTGCCTGTTGATTCAGCGGATCCCCAACCCTTTTCCGTCCAACGGCGTTGGTGCTCGTTGCTCTGTGCTGTGGTGATTCCCTTAGATGGTCGGAATCCATAACCTGTTTTGGTGTTGCCATAACCTATTTCCTTTTATGTGTGTACAACTCTCCTGTCTCCAGCTTGCTGCTTGTAAGGACAGCCTCCCGATGGTCGGAGACCAAGAGGGGTATTAGGCTACCCAAATTCCCTCATTTCCGACAACGGGCAAGCCCGATTATTTTACAGCAATGGCAGACGTGTAAACACTGTGCCAGTAGAAAAGAAGAAGCGTTGTACGGTAGATTATTAGAGGTTAATACAGCCTTTTGATGGACAGGAGCCCTCTTGGTTGGCTACAATGGCAAGGAACGGTCGGCAGAGTGACTGAAACTGTGACTTGATGGCTGCGCTTTCCTGATGCAAGGCTGGTGAGCTGCCATCCAATGCCAATTCTGATATTGCCTTTGCCGCCTCGATGAATGAGAGCCAGTCTCCTCCCAGGTCTTTGTAAAAGAAGGAAGAAGGGAGGTAACGAGGGCGTTATCTGTTTCCTGCGAAAGCACCTGATGGAAGGTGGCTTCGCAGACAGCTGTGAGTGCAGTCATACAAAAGGCGTGTCCTACAGATTCGGGAATGTTTCTTCCGCATGGCACCTTGCCAATTGAATTGCCATTGTCGCTTTCTGCAAGATAATGGCTACTTCCTCTGTTGCATCTTCGTAGAGTTGTTCACATTCCGAGGCGCAAGCCGATGCGGACATCTTGCCGCTTCGCCATTCGTCCAATGCGGTACACATCTTCTGGCGGAACACATCCAAGGCTGCGTCAATCGGAGAAACGGCAGGTGTCTCAGCCAACATCGGGATGGTGATGATTTGGCTCTTCGTGAGACGGGTGACGGAAATCTGGTTCATCTTCTCCAACTGCTCGATGAAGGTGCGGACAGTGGCGCGGTGCCAATGCCAGCATCCTGCCAGTTCGGTAATGGTGATTACAAACTGCCCGTTGGACAGGCTGAACTCCTGCTTGCACAGATCCTTGGGGATGTACTGTACAGAAGCCTTGTCTACAAGGTCAAGGTAGGCTTCGAGCTTCGACAGCCTTATCCCGGACCTCTCTTTCAAGAACTCCAACAGGGACATCCGTTCAGACATCTTGCCGGAACTCGTTCTATGTTTCTGTTTCTTCATTTCAATAATCTGTTTGGTGAATACTGTTGTTTGTCGCCAGCTCCATTATACAAAAGGAACGGCATGATACAGGTGATACTTAATAGTAGTATATGATGAGCATTTCTGTGTCTTCGAGGAGCATCTTGCGGTCAGCCTTGTTCTTCCACAGCGATATGACTATGCGCGAGGGATAGAACAGTGATGCCAGAAGGACAAAGGAGATGGTGACAGCAAGCGTGAACAGATGAGGAGTGAAGACAAACACCACTGCCGCCAACGCGGCGATGCAGAAGGGTGTCCGCTCCTCGTGCAGACGCTGTAGCCACCTCTCCACATCCATAAAGACAAAGAATATGGCAAACGCTATGGTGGAAGCCACTACGCCTATGTCGTTATAGTGTACACAGAGGTAGAGGAAGTGGAACACGTACAGCAGGATGAGCAGCATCAACCGGTAGAGCTTCCTTGCTGTCACAAGCGCGGTCATGCGCAGATAGAACCGTGTCATAAACTGTCTGCGGCTTCTGTGCAGAATCATCGTCACAAAGAAGAACGCTGACATCAGGATGAGAAACAGTATCTTACTTGTCATAATATGTATAGCATGTGAATAATGGAAGTGGACTCAGGTCGGGCTGGACGACACCGTGTGTGGCAGTGGATATGATACGCTCCACATCCTCCAGTGTCAGTTCTCCCTTGATTATTCTCTGACGGAAAGCTCCGTCGGTTGTCCGAAGGCTCTTGATAGCCTGTTCCAAGTCGTACTCGGCTATCTGCCACACTTGCCCTCTCGTGTAGGGGAAATGATGGTGGATGGCCTTGACCACAAGCACACGGCTGAGGATGTCGGTCATTCTGCCGTTCCTGACTATCGTGTGGTTGCGGACAGTGGCGATGCTCTCAATCTCCAGCCATGTGCGGTGACGGTCGAGAAGATGGATAATCTTCATGTAAAGCGTTTCCTTCATCAGATGGTCGGGAGCTTGTGGCATGACTTTGGCCTTTGTTGTGGACAACAGAATGGAGCGTTGTTGCGGTAGAACAGGACTGTCATCTGGCAAATGTAACTTTCAAATGAAGTCGAGCAGGACTTCCTCCTTGGGCTTCATGTATTTGAAGAACCCGTTCTTGCAATGCAGACTGAGGTCGAGGCATACATCTGCCGACATGTGCTCCAGCGAGTCATAGATGGTCACTTTTATCTGGCTGACCATGCCACGCTCATCTGTGGAGCCGTTGACCTTGAACATCCGTCCGAAAGAAGGGTTGGAATAGGCACAGCAGCTGTGTCCGAACTCCGTATGACGGCTTGGAATGTGGTGATAGAGGATTATCATTTCCATCTCGTCTTCGAGCATATCCATCACCTCCTCTATCGTGAAAGGGGTGTTCAACTGGAAAGTAAGAAGCACGTAATCGTCATACTTGACAGGCTTCTCCATCTTGCGCTTGTCCAGCAGTTCTGGCAACTGCAAAGGCACGACGGCAAGGAAATCATCGCAAAACTGTTCTAACATAATCGTATTCTCTGTTTGGGGTGTTTATAATCTTGTGACATAAATCTTCATCATGAGCATGGGCATATCCGACAGGCGTTGCTTGTCGAGGTGCAGTTTCTTGGCCAGACCGTCCATCTCCTTGGGGAGCGCATCGGCTATTTTGTAGAGGTCTGCCTTGTCCTTGTCGGAGAGCACGCTCACGGAAAGGTCATCCATCGTCATGAACGGCTGCATCATCATCAGGAGGTAGGCGTGCATGGTGTGCTCGTCCTTTACCCTGCCACTATTCAGATCCTCGATAGCCGCTTGTGCGTTGCGCAGCAGACGGTGGTTGGTGCGCATGGAGAGGTATATCATTGCATCCTTGTGGGACAAATCCTTGCGGTCGGCGGCACGGAGTATCTCCCGACAGCAGTGTTCGGTGTTTCGTCTGATGTCACCGATGTCATCGTCAGCAAAATCCGGCAGGTATTGCAGGAAGGATTTGAAATACAAATGCTCTTCCTTGATGAAAGCGAGCAGGTCTTCCTTGCCGTGAATGCCTTGCTTGGCGGATTTTTGCAGGAACAGCAGGTAACGCTTCAGTACCGCCTGTTTACCACCTTTATTATATATAGGCAGGCTATCCAAGGAAGCGAAGAATGGCTGTGCTTCCTTCACGGCTTGCTGTAGTTCCTCATCACCAACATGGGAAGAGGTCTGTTCTCTGAGATAGAGCAGGTCGTGAAGGTGCGTTGCTTAGACATCGCCATACGGCACAGCTCGATGTGGATGGAGTCGTTCAACTCATGATATACCGTGAACGGGTATGAGTGGGCTTTCCTGACAGTGTCACGTGAGATGCACGATGTCACGGAATCGTCCAACACGCGCCATTCGTTGACAATCTTAACTAATGTCTGAATTGAGACCTTGCCGTTCTGTCGAAGAGTGGTCAGAAAGCCATGATACTCTCTGATGGCTTCATCGCTCGAATGGAACGACTTCGTGCCGTTTCCGTCTGAACATGCTGTCAGCATGACTACGGCAAACGCAGTGGCAATACAAATGGCAAGTCTGATACAGCCATGCGAGTTTGATTTTGCATTATGCAATATTTGCTTCATGCAATGGAGGTTGGTTTGTCCTCCGAAAAGTTGGGTTTCATATTTCATTGTTGTCATTATTTTGAGTCTGATTTTGAAATTGACGGTGCAAAGTTAATGCGTTTCAGCGATATATTTGCAAGAATGACAGTAAGTTTAATCTTATTTGTGTATCATACTTGCGAGTATGATTTTCAATGAAATCAAGTGAAAAGAAAATGGCAAATTATCGTGTTTAAGTATGATTTTTCGTTCAAGTATGATTGTTTCTCGGAAAAATAGTGTACCTTTGCACTTGATTTCATTTAATAGCGTACAACAGTATGGCAAAAGTAGGTTACATCTTTATCGCCACCAATGGCGAAGAGTATGCAGAAGACAAGGCTTGGATGCAGCAATACGGCTGTGTTCAGGTGATAGAGGAACTGTCCGAACACGAGAGCTGCGCCGATGTGGAAGCAGCTCATATCGAGTCTGGAGCGCGGCGACGAGCTGGTGGTGTCGAGGTTCAGTAACGCACTGCGTGGCACCCGTGAACTGGCTACATTCATAGAATACTGCCGTGTGAAGGTGGTTCGCATCATCTCCATCCAAGACCGCATCGATACGTTTGACGAACTTTTCCCCGACACCAAGCCTCACAGGTCATCCGTATGTTCGGGTCACTCTCTGAGGAGTGTGCCGTGCTGCGCAAGGCATCGGCACACATCATCCATCTGCAACAGAATATCCGGCCGCCCAAGAAGTCGGAAAGCACTGTCGAAACTGGAGCGTGAGAAGAATATCGTGAACATGTACAACGAGGGGCACAGCATAGATGACATCTTTGCCATCAGCGGCTTCACAAGCCGAAGTTCCGTGTTCCGCATACTCAACAAGCATGGTGTGACGCTGAACCGTGGACCTCATAGTGGACCGCTGAAGAAAAGGAATAAAGAATAAACAAAAACAGATACAATGAATAAGACATTCAACATCTACTGTGATGAAAGCACCCACATGGTGCATGACGGTCATCCCTACATGCTTTTGGGATGTACAAGTATAGCATACACACAAATCCGCATGGCAAAAGATGCCATAAAAGATATTAAGAAGAAGCACGGCTATAGTGATGAGCTGAAATGGACAAATGTCCACGAGGCCACGTATAAAGTCTATGCAGAGCTTATAGACTGGTTCTTTATGAATGACATGGAATTTAGGGCTGTGGTTGTTGACAAGAGTCAGATTGACGAGAAACGAGAAGACTATACGTTTAATGATTTCTACTTTCGCATGTACTACCAATTGCTGCATCACAAGATGGACATGGATTATACATATAACATATATATGGATATCAAGGACACATGCAGTAGCGATAAGCTGGAGAGGCTCAGAAAAATAATGGAATACAACTCTTCCATTGGCAGGTTTCAGTTTATACGTTCACACGAAAGTGTCTTCATCCAATTGGCAGATGTTCTAATGGGAGCCATCAACTACAACCTTAGATATGAAAAGGGAGAAGTTGAAGGAAGGGTGAGAGCCAAAATGAAGCTGATTGAAAAGATAAAAAACACAGTAATATCAGTCTCAACACCACAACTCCCAAATTTAGAAAGAAGTTTAATTTGTTTTTTATCGCACTGAAATAGCCAATGAGCAGTTTGAATATTATCAAGAAATACCCTGAGCTGCTGGAACTGGCATATCTCAGTGAACGAGAAAGAGAGCATGATCTTCATGCAATATTCAAGCGTGATATAGAAGATAACTGTCAATTCTCATTCAGAGGGTGGCGCATCTATCCTATAAAGACAGATGGCGAGATTGACATGGCAAGATTGTTCAAGCATCTTACCTGTGAAGAATCATGGTTGAGAACGAAGACGGTACGACTTATCCAAAGCGAGTATTCGAGATGGCTCGTTCACAAAGGCTTCATTGGATAAATCACCATGTGAGAGAATTGACACCAGACAATCTGGATGTATTTACCATAGAAGAGAGGGACGGCAAAAAGCGTAAGGTCAAGAAAACATACATCTATGATAAAGTGGAAAAGTATGTTATTGTCTTGGAACAACAACGTAGCAACGGATTCTATCTGTTGACAGCATACCATCTTAACAAAGAGTATGGACTAAAGGCTTTGGAAAAGAAGATGAAAAGAGATTGCAGACACCACTATAAAACGCAAGACCCGAATTGCATCAAAGGCAACCGGGTCTCGAAACTCCTTCTATCTATAGATGAGCGCTGCAAAGGTACGAATATTCTTTGAAATAACGAAGGTTTTTCATTGAATTCTTCTCGATTTTAACATTTGCAGGGCAGTATTGTAAGATAACAGGAAAGAAAATAGCATAATTTTACAGAAAATCGTAATGGAACATTCAAAGACGTTATATCAAGTGACCAACTTGTCTTGGTCGATTTCTTCGCCACCTGGTGCCAGCCATGCAAGATGATGCACCCCATCCTTGAGCAGGTGAAGGAAGTGTTGGGTGACAGAATCCGCATCATCAAGGTAGATGTGGACAAGTATGGGGTGACTGCAAGTCAGTATGGCATACAGTCTGTGCCCACATTGATGCTGTTCAGACGCGGCGAAGTGTTGTGGAGGACGAGCGGTGTGATGCAGAAATCAGAGTTGCTGGCAACGTTGACCCGTTTTTAAGATAAAAGAGCAGAAATGTCAAAATCTAAATTAAAGTCTGTCCTCATGTCCATGGACAAGAGTGAAATAATAAAAATGGTATTGGAACTTATTCTGCACGGAAAGAGGCAAAGGAATATCTTGACTTCTATGCAGAGCCGAATGAGGGCCAGAAGCTGGAAGAGTATAAGCACATCATACGGGAAGAGTTCTATCCGAGCAGAAACAGAGAGCCAAAGACACGCTTCTCAGTGTGCCGCAAGGCATTGTCCGACTTCAAGAAACTGAAGCCTTCGGAAGATTCAGTCGCAGAATTGATGGTGTTCTATATGGAGAATGCCTGTCAGTTCACTTATGACTATGGAGACATGTGGGAGCAATTCTATGATTCTGTTGAGAGTAATTTCGACAAGACATTGCGCCACATCGTGCTTTATGACCTTTGGGACAAGTATGATTCCCGAATCAAGCAATGCCTTCGTTGGGCAAGCCCTTGTGGATGGGGATTTCCTGACGCACTGAATGATATGTATGAGGAAATGAAGGCGCAAAATGAGGAACTCCGAAAGAAATACAGGAATTTCAAGATGCCCATCAACGCTGATTATTAAACGAATATACTCAAATGGGGAAACCAAAGAAAAAACATAAGAAAGCGAAACAACTGCCCTTAAGCAAAGAAGAGCAGATTTTTCAAGCGGCAAGAGACCTTGCAGCTGAAATTGGCATATCCTATTCTGAGGCATTAGGGTTTACTTTGGGCATAAAGGACGTAACGTATGGTTGGGAAGAAGACTATACGGAAGAAGAGTTTCAGGCACTGATTGACCACGCTGTGGGAGACACTGATTATGAGCACACCCTCTATTGAATCATCTACACGAGAGGAACGTTTGGATTACGTTCTGAATGAATGGAGATGTCTGCACAACTGTGAGCTGTGCGGTAAGTGCCATATTCTGAAAGGCAGAAGCGAAGAAATACTCTATGCAGACTATATAGACGGCAAGCGGTCATATATGGATATAACATTAGAAATCAGAAGCAACAGATAATGATGTCACAGAAATACATATATCCATCGTTGTTCCAAGAGGAAGAGCCGCAAGAAAGCGTTCCTGGTGATAAGAAAGAGTATGACCTGACGAATCTCTTTGAGAGATTGGCAAAGTCTGATTTTCGCAGCCGGTTCCATCTGTCCAAGCAAGACAGGGAGTATGTAATGGAAAAGGGATTGCCGACGATACGAAAACACGCAGAGGACTTTGTGGCAAAAAAGACTTGCTCCGGCTGTCATACCGAACGACGGCAAGCAGACTCCCATGCGTGGGCATCCTGTTTTCCTGGCTCAACATGCCACTGGCTGTTGTTGCGGGGATGCTTCTTCAAGTGGCATCACATCTCAGCAGGCAGGGCACTGACCAAGGAAGAACAGGAATATGCTGTTGCCGTATTGATGGCATGGATTGAAAAACAGATGAATAAAGGATGAAGATAGAAGAAGCCATAGTATATGTGATGGTAAAGCGAAATGGCGGCATGACAACCGACCAGATTGCCGATGCCATCAATCGTCATAGGCTGCACCTGAGAAAGGACGGTCAGCCTGTGACAAGCAAGCAGGTGTATGCAACAATCTGCCGTTTCCCTGAAATGTTCACAAAAGAAGCTGGCAGAATCATATTAATGATATGACGTAACGATATGACAATAGATACAACCAACATGTGCTCACACCTTCAGAAGAAGTTATTTGCACCAG
>ENA-OQCS01001642-OQCS01001642.1-human-gut-metagenome-genome-assembly--contig:-NODE-1642-length-11038-cov-2.343232_pt1 | contig 11038 bp, 16 predicted proteins | sample MGYA00242757_ERZ504575 | MGnify/ENA primary metagenome ERZ504575 (study PRJEB26092, sample SAMD00036297) | human gut metagenome | host: Homo sapiens | study: EMG produced TPA metagenomics assembly of... | reverse complement strand
CACAAAAATGCAAATGCAGCGTTTTACAGAAAATGGCTGCAAACGCATCCGTTAGAAAACGGATTTGCTCACGCTTATGTAGCTAGTGACGGGATCTTGTATGCGGAAGATGATGCCTACGCAGCATGGCACTGCGGGCAGACAGACGGAAACCGGAACTATATTCGATCGAGGTCTGTCAGAGTAATGGGGGATTTGGAAATCTTTAAGAAAAATGAAGAGAATGCGTTGAAGTTGGCGGCGCAGAAGTGTAAGCAGTACGGTATCGTTCCAAACACGAATACAATCCGGCTGCACAAGGAGGTATTCGCGACAGCGTGCCCGCACAGATCTGTAGAGATTCATGGGGGCACATCTGGCTGTAAAACATATTTATTAATAAAATCCGTGAGTATATGGGAATGGACAAGTTGCCGGATGCTCCGGTTGTCAGTGGAGGCGGAAGCAGTGCAGCATCCGGTGATCCCGGCATTGTGTTTACTTATGGCGTTATGTTGACCGACGGAACAATCCTGCCCTTTGTGAATAACCTGTCTGATTTTGCAGGACTTCCGGGTCGTACAATCGCCGGTATCGCGATAAAGGTTAATAAAGGTACTGTAAAATACCGCGTGCATGTAAAGGGCAAGGGATGGTTACCTTACGTAACCGGATGTAACTGGTCTGACGCAAACAACGGCTATGCTGGATATCCGGGAGCTGTGATCGATGCCGTAGAGGTATATTATGATACTCCGGCGGATATTGTTGCAAAATATGGTTATCAAAAAGCGCAGTACAGAGTTGCTCCGATTGGCGGCGGTTACTATCCGTGGCAATTCGACAATGAAGTAGGAAACGGGCAGGACGGATATGCCGGATGTTTCGGCATTGCGCTTGATAAATTCCAGTTATATTAAAAATATTCCCCGGAGTATCAGCTCCGGGGAGAAATATTGCATCATCTTATCATTATTTAATTAGCTTCATCTTCTACGAGCGAGTTCTTCTGTTCCTATATCGGTTAGCGTTCCTGTTACTTCCTTATACGGCATAGTATATCTTTGAGAGAGATAGCGCATAGATGCGGCCAGTTCTCCGTCGGGACCTCCGAATTGACTGATGATGATCTTTGCAATTTTAGGATTGGTTTGTGTGATTTTTACCGGATATTGAAGACGTTTTTCATAATTCCACATAAATCAGCATCCTCCTTCCTGCCATGGCCACGGTTCATTGATCCAGTTCCATCGTTCGGCACAGGATAATCGGCTGTGTCGACAGTCAGTGGTCCGTAGGCAGAAGCATATTGTTTTAAAGCGTCGTTGCGGTGGGCGCTCATTTCATGAAAATACGCAAGCGCTTCGCTGTCGCAAGGATGCGTATCGAGATAAGTTTTACTTCGTCAACAGCAAAACTAACCTGGTTGATATGCTCCATAAGCTGGTTTCGGTTCATAGAACGATGCATATTTTTCATTGAAGCGTTATTTAAAGAACAGTCTTGAGTATTATTATTTGTGACAGAACAGTTTGAGTTAGAATAAGGATAGTTTTTCATCGGCAGCAGGCTCCTTTCCCTGAGAATGGTTTATTTAATTCCTCAAAGATCGTTCCGTTTTTAAGAGCGCGGCACGGTTCATAAATGTTCTGCCATTTTTGCCATGGAACATATGCCATTGCAATCGGCATATTTGCAGGGAAAAAGTCCCGGGTATTCGGACATCCGTTCATAGGAACTGTTTCGTGACACGGGCAGGAGGTGTCGGGCATTGTACGGCGCATATAACGCATCTGATTATTTGTTTGACAAGTTGCCATTGGCGGTATCTCCTTTTGTTGTAAATTCATTATTATAATATGAACGACTTACGTTTTTGCGAATGATATATGGAAAAATCCTTTACAACTGCCATTAAATTATATATAATAGGTAAGTCATCGGGGTGTGGCTCAGTTTGGTTAGAGCGCACGGCTGGGGGCCGTGAGGTCGCAGGTTCGAATCCTGTCACCCCGACTGATCTATTGCGGCGGCGAGCCGAAGTTCGGGCTTGCCCGAGATTTTGGCGGACGCTTGCGATTTCGGAGCGTGCTTTTTGGCACTTCCGGTGATTGCAGAAGTATATTTTTGTTTTGAAGAAGATATCATATACGAGAGATCAATGAGGGATCAGATCAGGTAAATGGCTTACCGGAAACTGATTCCTTATCTATTATTTCGGATATTATGGAAAGGAAGAAGAAAAATGTGTGGTTTTGCAGGTTTTGTCGGTAAAGTAGAAGATCGGGAAACTGTTCTTGTAAATATGATGGATACAATCATACACAGAGGACCGGACAGTGCAGGGAAATATGTTGATGAGGATGCGGCTCTTGGATTTCGGCGTTTGAGCATTATCGACCTGTCTTCAGTCGGAGATCAGCCCTTTATAATGAAGATAAAAGCATGGTGCTTGTTTTCAATGGGGAAATCTATAACTATCAGGAACTGCGAAAAGAATTGATCGAGGCTGGACATGTATTTGTCTCTAATACAGATTCGGAAACTCTGATACACGGATATGAGCAGTGGGGAGAGAAACTTGTCGATCGTCTCCGGGGAATGTACGCGTTGTGATTTGGGATACAAAGAAAAAAAGACTTTTCGGTGCAAGGGATATTTTTGGAATCAAGCCTTTTACTATGCGCAGATGAATCAGACCTTTTTTGTTTGCGTCTGAGATCAAAGCATTATGAACATCCGAAATTTGATAAGATTTTTAATGAAGATGCTTTGGGAAATTATCTTTCCTTTCAGTTCGTACCGACTAACGAAACCTTTTTTCAAAGGAGTATTTTGTCTTCAGCCGGTCATTACTTTATTTATGAAGATGGGAAAATGGAAATATCGCGGTATTTTGAACCGAATTTTACAGGAAAATATGAAAAAACATTCGATGAAGCTGCGGCTGAAGTGGAAAAAGTCATGAAGGAGTCGGTAGAGAAGCATAAGATTAGCGATGTGGAGGTTGCGTCTTATTTATCAAGCGGAGTGGATTCCAGTTACCTGACTTATCTGGGACAAGTCGATCATACGTTTACAGTCGGATTTGACGAGGGAGAATACAGTGAGATTCAGGATGCAAAAGATTTTGCCGAAAGTATTCATATGAAGAATGATGCGAAGGTGATCACGCCGGATGAATACTGGGACAGTCTTTCGGATATTCAATATTATATGGATGAGCCTGTGGCGGATCCTGCGGCGGTTGCACTGTATTTTTTGAGTAAAGAAGCGGCAAAGAAAGTAAAAGTTGTGCTTTCGGGTGAAGGATCGGATGAATTGTTCGGAGGATATAATATTTACTGTGAACCTCTTGAACATACTGCTTTTAATAAAATCCCGATGCCGATCCGGCGCTTTATGGGAAAATTTGCAGAATACTGTCTGCCGAGGGGGATGAAAGGCCGTGGATTTCTTATGCGTCATGGAAAGACGCTGGAAGAACGGTATTTTGCCAATGCTACGAATATATTTACAGAGCGTGAGGCTGCTAAAATTTTGAAAAAGGGATGCAGACCGGAAATTCAGGATGTGACAAAACCTTTGTATAACCGGGTGAAAGATAAGGATGCGGTGACAAAAATGCAGTATGTGGACTTGCATCTTTGGCTTGTTCACGATATCCTTATGAAAGGGGATAAGATGGGCATGGCGAATTCTTTGGAAGTCAGAGTGCCGTTTCTTGACCGGAATGTTCTGGAACTTGCGGAAAGCCTTCCTCTTCAATATAAAGTGCAGGCACCGCGCACGAAGTTGCTCTCCGGGCAGCGGCGGAACGCAGTATCAGAAACAAGACGGCAGAGAAAAAGAAACTTGGTTTTCCGATCCCGATTCGGGTTTGGCTGAAAGAGGAAAAATATTATAATCGTGTGAGAGCGATGTTTGCATCTTCTATGGCGAAAAAATTCTTTAATACCGATCTGCTTATGAAGATGCTGGAAGATCACAGAGACGGAAAGAATACGAATGAAAAAGCAGATGACAGCCGCAAAATCTGGACGGTATATATTTTCCTTGTATGGTATGACCGCTTTTTTGAACATGGGAAACCGGTGCATCCTTCCATGACAGCAGGTAAATAAGATTGATGATGGGTGTGATGATATGAGAAGCAGGACTGTGCGTCCGATCAAGAGACGCGAACAGGGCAGGAAAAATGTAAAGAAGCAAAAGAAAAGAAACCTCGGAGATACGATGCCGATGCGTCCCGTCAGAGAAGATGTGTACGATACGCGCCGATGCGTCCGATGAATATCAGAAGCGGGTATGAGGGATACCGCAGAACGATTGACCGTAGGCGTGAAGTGATACGGACGGAGCGTCCGGTTTCTCGACGTGTGAATTCCCGCAAAGAAAAAGGAACGTACGTCAGGCAGAACTCGTTATGAAAACAGAAATAGTTTATCGGCGCTGATCGCAAGACAAAGAAGTGCAGCGGGAAAAGAACAATATTTTGACTATGACCTTCTTTTTGTGATTATTTTTCTGATGTGTTTTGGTCTTGTTATGCTTTATAGTGTCAGTTTCTATGAAGCGCAGGCTGATTTCGGAAATGACATGTACTATTTTTCAAAACAGGCGTTGATCGGTGTGGGCGGATTTATCGGCATGTATCTTGTGTCAAAGTTAGATTATCATCTGTATGGAGCGTTTGCATTTGAAATCTATGTAATTTCGATGTTTTTGATGGCGCTTGTACAGACTCCGCTTGGCGTGACTGTCAATGGCGCGAGACGTTGGATCGGACTTCCCGGCAACCTTTCGCTGCAGCCTGCCGAGATTACAAAAATAGCAGTGATTCTATTTATATCTTATGAGTTATGCCGTCTTGGGAAAAGGGCATATTCGCCGAAAGGAATTGCACAGATACTTGCATTTGGCGCAGTGGCATCGGCAGGCGTTTTGTTTTTGACAGATAACCTGAGTACGGCGATCATCGTGGCGGGGATTACATGTATTTTGATTTTTGTAAGCCATCCGAAGACGAAGCCGTTTCTTGTAATAATCGGGATCGGGATTGCGGTAGCGGCAGTCGGGATCGCAATTCTTTCGGTAACTGTGGCGAACAGTGATAATTTCCGTCTCCAGCGAGTGATCTCGTGGCTGAACCCGGAAGCTACGGCCGATACGGGAAGTTTTCAGGTCATGCAGGGACTTTATGCGATCGGAAGCGGAGGACTGTTCGGAAAAGGACTGGGAAACAGTACACAGAAATTGGGCGTGATTCCCGAAGCGCAAAATGACATGATCCTTGTCGTTATTTGTGAGGAGCTTGGCGTATTTGGCGCGGTTGTTATTTTGGTCCTGTTTGCATTGTTGTTATACAGACTGATCTTTATTGCGAAAAATGCGCCCGATCTTTTCGGTTCGCTGATCGCGACTGGGATATTTGCGCATATCGCATTACAGGTTATTTTGAACATTGCTGTCGTGACGGGACTTCTTCCGACAACGGGTATTACGTTGCCTTTTATCAGTTACGGCGGAACTGCAATCGTATTTTGATGGCGGAATGGGAATTGCGCTTGGAATTTCACGGAAAATAAGATTAGAATAGAAAAAGCTTCCTTTCTTATGAGATGTGTGATATATTTATATGTGGTATTAAAAACTACATACAATAGAAGCGTAAAATATATTTTGCGTTTCAGGAGGAAGTGTTATGGATTATAAAATTGTTTTGGATAGTTGCGGAGAATTGACATATAAGATGAAGGAGAGCGGGATTTACCATACGGCGGTTTTGAGTATGCTCGTTGACGGAGATACGATCTTGGATGATGAAAGTTTTGACCGGAAAGATTTTCTGAAAAGAGTAGCGGTGAGTCCGGAATGTCCGAAGTCTTCCTGTCCTTCGCCGGATGCATATATGGAACTTACGGCGGAGCGGAGAAGAGGGTTTATGTGGTGACCTTGTCAGCGGAATTAAGCGGATCGTATAATAGCGCTCAGCTTGGAAAAGAGCTGTGGAAGGAAGAAAACGAAGACGGGGATAAACAAATCTATGTATTTAATTCGCGTTCGGCATCGGTAGGTGAAAGTTTGATCGCATTGAAAATACAAGAGTGTGAAGAAAAAGGGTATTCTTTTGAAGAAGTGATAGAGCATGTGGAAGCATATATCGAAGAACAGCACACATATTTTGTTCTTGAAAATCTGGATACACTTCGGAAGAACGGAAGGCTTACAGGAATTAAGTCGTTGATGGCAAGCGCTCTTAATATCAAACCGGTGATGGGGTCAACTCCGGAGGGAACGATTTGTCAGCTTGGTCAGGCGAGAGGAGTTAAGAAAGCGATTGCGAAGATGGCAGAGCATATTGTGGCAGATGGCAAAAATACAGAGAATAAAGTGTTGGCGATCGCTCACTGCAACTGCCCGGAAAGAGCAAGAGAGATAGAGCGTATGATTCTCGATAAGATAAAAGTAAAAGACAGTTTTATAGTAGAGACAGGCGGAATCAGCACAATGTATGCAAATGACGGTGGAATAATAGTTGTACTGTAGAAGTGTTTGTGATAAAATGTCCTCATGCGTAGTATCTTATCTGAAAGGAGTAATACGGGATGAGTCAGGAAAAGGTTGACCGTTATAAACAGGAAAAAGTAAACAGAAAACAGATCATGCGTAAGCAGAAGCTGATGAATAATATGCGTAAAGGGGTGCTTGTGGTGGTAGCTCTGGCATTGATCGGATGGCTTGGTTATTCTGCTTATGATATCTATGAGTCGGGAAAAGAGAGAACTGTCTCAGAGGTGAATTATGACGCCGTATCTGATTATTTGAACGGACTGAATGCAGAAGGTTCTGCTGAGTAAATGGTGTGGTGTGGGGAGTGAGCGCCGAATTTGAAGAGCGCACACCCTTGCACCCAAATTTTTTTTAAAACTTTAAAGTGAATAAATCATTAAAAACACAACATGTAGGGTATTTGGAACATCAATGCCATACATGTTCTTTTTTTTGCGAAAAAATCCTGTTTTTTTTTGATTCGTTTTTAGCCGAAAAAAGGACACAAAAAAATCTCAAAAAAGGGTTGAAAAAGGGGGAGTGGTGGTTTAGAATGGAGTCAAGTGGTAAAGAGTGGAGGCTAGTGGAGTAAAGTAGGGGCGATGTGGAGCTCACATTAAGAGAAAGGATTCCAGATGTTATTAGGAGAGTTTAACCATAGTATTGATGAAAAGGGAAGACTCATCATTCCGGCAAAACTGCGGGATGATCTTGGTGACAGTTTCGTTATTTGTAACGGACTGGAAGGCTGCCTCTTTGTTTACTCTCAGGAAGAATGGAATAAATTCGTTGCTGAACTTGAGACTTTGCCACGCATGAGTAAGGATGCCAGAATTTTCAAGCGTTATTTTTTCGGAAGCGCTTCGGAGGGCAGTTTCGACAAGCAGGGGAGAGTTCTTGTCCCGCCGTCGCTCCGCAAAGCAGCCGGATTAGAAAAAGATGTAGTCTTAGTGGGAGTTCAGGATCGCATCGAGATATGGGATAAGGCTCTTTGGGAGGAACGCAGTCAGATCAGCGAGGAAGATCTGGACGCGATTGCAGAGCGTATGGAATCCATAGGAATTCGTATTTGATAAGGAGAAGACAATGGCATTTGAACATGTGTCTGTTCTACTGAACGAAACAGTAGACGGGTTGAACGTCAAACCGGATGGGGTTTATGTAGACGCTACGCTTGGCGGAGGCGGACATGCCTATGAAGTGTGCAGAAGGCTTGGCAGTAAGGGAGATTTATAGGAATAGATCAGGATGCCGATGCAATTAAAGCAGCGGGAGAACGCCTGAAAGGCTTCGGGGAGAAGGTTACGATAATTCGGAGCAATTATCGTGATATGAAGCCGCAGCTCCAGAATATAGGTGTTGACAAAGTAGATGGTATTGTGATCGATCTGGGAGTTTCATCATACCAGCTTGATACCGCCGAACGCGGATTTTCTTATCGGGTGGATGCGCCGCTTGATATGAGAATGGATCAGAGACAGAAAATGACGGCGAGAGACATTGTCAACGAATACAGTGAGTCGGAACTTTACCGTGTGATCCGCGACTATGGGGAAGATAAATTTGCTAAGAATATTGCAAAGCATATTGTGGAGGAGCGTAGGAAAAATCCGATTGAAACAACGGGACAACTGAATGAAATTATCAGTCATGCGATACCGATGAAGTTTCGTAAGACGTCAGGTCATCCGTCGAAAAGGACATTTCAGGCGATTCGGATCGAGTTGAATCACGAACTGGATGTTTTGAGGGAGTCGTTGGATGACATGATCGAGATGCTGAATCCGGGTGGAAGGATATGCATTATTACATTTCATTCGTTAGAAGACCGCATTGTGAAAAGTGCATTTAGGAAAAACGAAAATCCATGCACTTGTCCGAGTCATTTTCCTGTATGTGTCTGTGGGAAGATTTCAAAAGGGAAAGTGATCACGAGAAAACCAATTTTGCCGTCGGAGGCAGAAACGGAATCAAACAGCCGTTCAAAAAGTGCGAAACTCAGAATATTTGAACGGGCATAAATTGGGAGTGTATCATATAGAAACGAATTTCCGAGGGGAGGGGAGAACCCTTAGGAAAATACAAAAAAGGAAGGGGCATTTGTCATGGCAGCAAACTATCGTACATCCAAATACAGAACGACAAGTCTAAGTGAAAGAGACAAAAGTGGATTTTATGTATATGGAAATACTGTACGTCAGGCAGAAACTCTTCCGAGAAAAACGAAGAGTCCGTATTCGCAGCAGAGGGAGCAGACGAAACGGACAAGCAGCCGGGTTGTTAAGAACCGAAACCGCGCGATGAGTATTAGTCCGGCTTATGCTGTATTTCTTACGGCAGCGGCAGTCTGTGCGGTATTGATTTGCGTCCCAGCTGCACGGCACGCTGTTCCGGATCGGCTTTCATATCCCGCCTCCCTGCGTTCCAGCTTTGCAATGGTATAACATACGCGCCGCCGGGGCGGATTATGTCTGCGGACTTGACTTTTTGTCCCACGGCGCGTATACTGTGGGCGGACATAAAAACAGGGGCGCCATAAGGCTGAGATCCGCATAGCGCGGAGTACCCTTTACCTGATCCGGCAATGCCGGCGTAGGGAGTTTGCGGAACCGTCCGGTACGTTCAACAAACCTCCATGCGTCTGCTGCCAGCAGACGCATTTTGTTTTTGTGTACTATTATGAGAGAGGAATCTTTTCATCATGTCCAAAACCTATTCCAAGACCCGTATTCTGGTGGAATGCGCCCTGATGATCGCTATTGGCACGGTGCTTTCCAACATCAAGTTCTTCACCATGCCCAATGGCGGCAGCATTACCCTGCTGAGTATGCTGCCCTTTGTGCTGGTGTCCTTCCGCCACGGCGGCAAGTGGGGCTGTTCACTGGTTTCGTGACTCCTGCCTGCAAATGATCATGGGCTTCTACCCTCCTCCCGCTTCCACCTTCCTCTACTTCCTCGGTGAGGTGCTGCTGGACTATGTGCTGGCCTTTATGGCACTGGGTCTGGCCGAGTTGTTCGCCCGCCCCTTCAGAACCGCACCGTGGGTGTGGCCGTAGGCACCTTTGCCGCCGGTTTCCTGCGCTTTATGTGCAGCTTTTTGTCCGGTGTGCTGGTGTGGGGCAACCTGAGCGATGGTCTGGCCGCATGGACTTACAGCCTGACCTACAACGCGAGCTATATGCTGCCCGAGACCCTGCTCACCATGGTGGCCGCTGTGCTGCTGTGCCGCGTGGCCCCGCAGATCTTCGACCGTCAGGCACGCTAAGGTGTAGTTTTTCCCAAAAGAGCACTCCCCCGCTTTTTCGATCCCCGCCGGGCACACGCTGCGGGGATCTTTGCTGCAAAAAATTTGCAAAAAACTGTTGACAAGTGCTTCTGCGGCTGGTATAATTACACACGTCGTCAGGCACGGGGACAAACATCTGGGGGTTTAGCTCAGCTGGGAGAGCGCTTGCATGGCATGCAAGAGGTCACCGGTTCGATCCCGGTAATCTCCACCAGAACCAAAGCACCACACGGAACCGTGTGGTGTTTTTTTGTTGCTGCCAAACGAGTGAGGGTTTGGCTCACCCAGGAGAGTGCCGTGCATGGACTGCAAGAGGGTCACCGTGATCAGAATCGGCCCGGTAATCTCCACCAGAATGAAAGCACTACACGGAAACGTGTGGTGCTTTTTTGTTTTATCTGCCGTTCACCTTACGTCCCCTTTCATGAAAAAAGCGTTTGTCGCAGCCCGCAGGCCGTGACAAACGCTTTTTATTTTACTGTGCACCCAGACGCATTTTGAAGTCCTGATAGCCAAAGTGCACCAGTTCCCTGCAATTGCCGTCTGCGCCCAGCAGCCAGATAGGCGGCAGGGGCATGCCGTTGAAGGTGTTGTTCTTGCAGGTGGTGTAGATGGCCATATCGCCGAAGATGAGCTTATCACCCTCAGCAAGGGGGGCGTCAAAGCTGTAATCCCCGATGATATCCCCCGCAAGGCAGGTGGGGCCGCCCAAGCGGACAGTGTGCGCTTTCTCCCCCGCCTCACCGGCGTCCAGCAGCGGCGGGCGGTAGGGCATCTCGATCACATCCGGGGTGTGGCAGGCTGCGGACATATCCAGAATGGCAAGACTGGTATCCCCGTTGCGCAGGGTGTCCAGCACGGTAGTGACCAGATAGCCTGCGTTCAGCGCCCAAGCCTCGCCGGGCTCCAAATACACCTGTACGCCGTACTTCTGCCGCACCGAGAGGATGCAGTTTTCCAGCGTAGCAAGGGCATAGCCCGGGCGGGTGATATGGTGCCCCCCGCCGAAGTTGAGCCATTTCATTCTGGGCAGCAGTCTGCAAACTTTTTCTCCACTGCGGCCAGCGTTACCGCCAGCGCATCGGCGTCCTGCTCGCACAGGGTGTGGAAGTGCAGACCGTCCAGCAGGGCGGCAGCTCCGGGTGCGCTGCCACTGCGGCGTCCCACTGAGCACGGGTGGTGCCCAGACGGCTGCCGGGTGCGCAGGGGTCGTAAATTTCA
>ENA-OQCS01001641-OQCS01001641.1-human-gut-metagenome-genome-assembly--contig:-NODE-1641-length-11038-cov-5.017964_pt1 | contig 11038 bp, 14 predicted proteins | sample MGYA00242757_ERZ504575 | MGnify/ENA primary metagenome ERZ504575 (study PRJEB26092, sample SAMD00036297) | human gut metagenome | host: Homo sapiens | study: EMG produced TPA metagenomics assembly of... | reverse complement strand
TATGCCGGTGACAGAATATTGTAGTCATATTGCCTCTTTTGATCCCATTTATGATGTAAAACATAACATTTATAGTATTGATGGTGGAAACATGGTTAAATTTGGCGGTCAATTAAATGCTCTTATATTTGAAAAGAATATTGTTAAAGTTGAACGATGTGATTTTCTTAAAGAAAGAAAAGTCATTCAAGATGTAGATTATCATACACAAATTCCCTTCTTCATAACTTTTAATCATGGTAATATTCAAATTCTAGAACGAAATTCGATACAATCGAAAGTATATTGTCATTACAATAATCGTACTTTCTGGGCTGAAAATGAATTTGTGACAAAAGATATGAAGGCTTATGATTATACAAATTATGAGATTCCATTAAAAAAAGGCGATACCGTAAAAGAGGTATTCGCCTATCAAGATAAAGTTCAAATCAAAAAGAATGGTATACTAGGCTGGACCTATCGTTCAAACCTAGAATGATACTATTCTTTTTTTCGCTAGCTTCTGATAAGTAAGTGAATAAAGCATTAACTTCATCTTCCGTTGTATGAAAACTAGTCACAAAACGAATGACATAATGATCGTCACATTTTTCCCAGATTTCAAAATCAATATTTTCACTTAAGATTGGTATTGTTCTTTTGTGACATTGACAAAAATCTGATTTGTATCACTCTTCATAAATAAAGCATAGCCTAAATCTTGAAGTCTTGATTGAATCTTTTGAGCTAGTACGACTGAATGTTTTGCATAATCAAAGAAAGCATCATGTTCAAATAATCCTAAAAATTGAATTCCAAGCAACCATCCTTTGGCAAGCATAGCTCCATTTGTTTCATCACAAAGCGGAAATATGGTTTTAATTCAGGATTTGAGATGACAACGGCCTCTCCTATTAGAGCACCATTTTTCGTACCACCAATATAGAATACATCACAAAGATTGGCTAAATCATTTAATGTATAATCCACTGTCGATAAAGCAACACCAAGTCTTGCTCCATCCATCATTAAGTATAGACCTAATTCATCACAAACAGCACGAATTTCTTTTAATTCCTCAAATGTATAGACGGTTCCATATTCTGTGGCATTTGAAATATAAACCATTTTTGGATAAACCATATGTTCATACGAAAGCATGTGAGTATCAAATACTTTACGAATATCACTCGGATTGATCTTTCCAGCATAGTTATTGACAGGAATTACTTTATGTCCAGTCGCTTCAATCGCACCTGTTTCATGCGTAGCATATGTCCTGTATCACAACTAATGACAGCTTCAAAAGGTTTTAAACATGCTTTAATGATTGTTTGATTTGTGATGGTTCCACCTACAATAAAGTGAACGTCCACATCATAATCCGGAATATGTTTTTTTATAGCTTCCTTTGCACGTTGGCAATTTCATCCATACCATATCCAGTAAAAGAATGACCATTTGTCGTATTCATATATTCCATAATTTCTGGAATACAGCCTTGGCCATAATCATTTCTAAAAAATAACATTTTTATCAACTCCCAAAATCATTGTAACACAAAACAGGTCATTTGACCTGTTTTTTGATTTATTCTTCTTTTAATCCCATAACTTCGTCTGTAAATAGACGTGCATCCATAAGTTTTAAATCTTCAGCAATATATGGTTTGAATTCCATTTGATCTAATACATCTTTTTGTAAATCTACACCTGGAGCGATTTCAATCAATGTTAATTTACCATCAATTAACTTAAATACGGCACGCTCAGTAATATATAAGACTTTTTGACCTGTTTCATTCGCATAATCAGCTGAGAAAGTAACTTGTTCAATGTGATTTTTAAATTTCTTAATTTGACCTTCTTGATCAATTGTCAATTTACCATTTCCAACCGTTTCTTTTAAACCTTTAGCTGTGAATGTTCCACAATAAACAACGACTGGTGAAGTTTGCGTGATATTAATAAATCCACCACATCCTGCAATTTTTGGTCCAAAACGAGAAACGTTGATATCACCTTTTTGATCACATTCTGCAAGTCCTAAGAAGGCTTGATCTAATCCACCACCATCATAGAAGTCAACTGATATGTTTGATCAATGATTGCATCTGGGTTTGTACAAGCACCAAAGGCAGTACCATTCATTGGAACACCACCGATTCCTCCAGCTTCAACTGTCATTTTAAGACCTGGAAGTCCTTCTTCATTAGCAACATTTGCGATACCTTCTGGCATACCAATTCCTAAGTTGATAACAGCTGTTGGATCCAATTCCATTGCAGCACGACGACAAACAACTTACGTGCATTTAATGGCATTGGTTCAATTGAATCAACGGGTACACGAATTTCTCCACAGAATGATGGATTGTATGGATCTGAATACGTTTGCCAATGGTTTTCAGGTTTTGCAACAACGATCGCATCCACATAAATTCCTGGAATCTTAACATCCATTGGTTTTAATGATCCTCGTTCTACAATTTTTTCAACCTGTAGAATAACTTTACCACCACTGTTTTTAACAGCTTGCGCAATACTGATTGAATCTAGAGTTGCTGCTTCTTTACACATTGAGCAGTTTCCATCTTCATCCGCATATGTACCACGAATCAATGCAATATCTAATGGGAATGATTTATAACGTAACCATTCTTCCCCATCCATATTGATCAATTCAACTAAATCTTCTTTAGTGCGTTCATTCATTTTCGCACCTTCTAGACGAGGGTCGATAAATGTTTTCAAACCAATTTTTGTGATTACACCTGGACGGTGTCCTGCAATTTCACGGAACATCAAACTGATTGTTCCTAAAGGTAAATTATAGCCTTCAACTTTGTTTTCAAAAACTAATTTTTGGAAAGTTAGGAATCAATCCCCAGTGTCCACCAATGATTCTTTTTAACAATCCTTCATGACCCATATGGTTCAATCCCAAATCTGGTGTACCATCTCCTACACCGGCAGAGAACATAACCGTTAAATCTCTAGGATGTCCTGTTTCTAAGAAACTATTTTCAATGGCAACACTAAGTTCTTGAGGGTGACCCATTCCAATAAATCCACCAACACCAATTTTGTCGCCATCTTTGATCAAACTGATAGCTTCTTGGGCTGACATTACTTTTGACATTTAAATCATCCTTTCAAATAAATTATTTGTTTTTAAATTCTTTTTCTTTTACTTTGTTTACGAAGCATTCCATACCATATGTTTGGTCTTCTGTAGCAAAGCAATCAGAGAAATCTTTTACTTCGATAGCGATAGCTGAATCCATATCTGTTTGAAGTCCAGCATTGATAGCTTTTTTAGATTGTGCAACCGCGATTGGAGCGTTTTTGCAGATTCCATTAGCCATTTTTAATGCTGTAGCCATTAATTCTTCTTGAGGAACAACAGCATTTACTAATCCGATAGCCAATGCTTTGTCTGCTTTGATGTTACGAGCTGTAAAGATCATTTCTTTAGCGATTCCAGCAGGTACTAAACGAGCTAAACGTTGAGTTCCACCAAAACCTGGAGTGATTCCTAAACCTACTTCTGGTTGTCCAAAAATAGCATTTTCACTAGCGATACGAATGTCGCAAGCCATACTTAATTCGCATCCTCCACCTAATGCAAAACCATTTACGGCTGCAATTACTGGACAGTGTAAAGTTTCAATTTGACGGAAGATCTTATTTCCATAAGCTCCATATTCAGCCGCTTCTTCAACCGTTTTGTCTTTCATTTCAGCAATATCTGCACCAGCAACGAAAGATTTGCTTCCAGCACCTGTGATAACTACACAATATGTTTCTTTATCAGCTGCAACGGTGTTAACAGCTTCTTCTAAATCATTTAATACAGCTGTTGATAATGCATTTAATGCTTTTTCACGATTGATTGTGATAATTGAAACGTGACCTTGTTTTTCTAATAATACATTTTCCATGATTTTTCTCCTCTAATATTTAAATAAAAGTGAAACAACGAGTGTTTCACTTTAGTTATTTCACTAGTTGTAGCTGTAGAATCCTTGTTTAGTTTTTTGACCTAATTTTCCAGCACGAACCATTTTCTTTAATAATGTACATGGACGATATTTAGGATCTCCTGTTTCAGTATATAATACTTCCATTACATCTAAAACAATATCCAATCCAATTAAGTCACCCAAAGCCAATGGTCCCATTGGGTGGTTAGCTCCAAGTTTCATAGCTGTATCGATATCTTCAACACTTGCCAATCCTTCTTGGTAAATGAAGCAAGCTTCATTGATCATTGGAATCAAGATACGGTTAACTACGAATCCAGGTCCTTCAGCAACTTCTACCGGAGTTTTTCCTAATGATTTAGAGCATTCGATGATAGCTTCTTTTGTTTCAACTGGAGTGTTTTCACCAGAGATAACTTCAACTAATTTCATACGATCAGCTGGGTTGAAGAAGTGCATACCGATAACGTTATGTTTGATTCCGTTAGCAATTTCAGTAACACTTAAACTTGAAGTGTTTGTTCCGAAAATGCAGTCTTCTTTACAGATTTCATCTAAGGTCTTGAATAAGTCTTTTTTGATTTCCATTTTTTCAAGAACAGCTTCAACGATTAAATCGCAATCAGCTAAATCTTTGTATTCACCAGCAGTTAAGTTAGCTTTGATACCTTCTGCTTTTTCAGCAATAATTTTTTCACGAGATACTAATTTATCTAATTTCGCACCAATTTTGTTGATTCCATTTTGTGCCCATTCGATTTTAATATCACATACAGTTACATTGTATCCAGCTGTAGCAAATGCATTGGCAATACCTTGCCCCATTGTTCCAGCACCAATAACACCTACATTTTTCATTTTAAATATGCTCCTTTTTATTATTCAGCTTTTGCAGCTTTAATTGATTCAACTAATAAAGGTAATACAGTTGCACAATCTCCAACGAATCCCATGTTAGAAATATTGAAGATTTCTGCTTGAGGATCACGGTTGATAGAGATGATTAAATCTGATTTATCCATACCAGCACAGTGTTGTACAGCTCCAGAAATACCACAAGCGATATATAATGAAGGACGTACAGTCTTACCTGTTTGACCTACTTGACGATCTTTGTCTAAGAATCCATCTTCAACAACAGCACGTGTACAGCAAACTACACCACCTAATTCGTCAGCTACTTTTTGAAGTACATCTAAGCAATTTTCAGCACCACGACCAGCACCTACTAAAATATTAGCTTTTGTGATATCTACATCAGCTTTTACTTTTTCGATTACTTTTTCTACAAATACTTGAGGATCTGTAGTTGTCCATGATGGAGTAAATTCTTCAACTTCACCAGTACGAGTTGTATCTGTTGGAGCCAATTCGAATACTTTTGGTCTGATTGTAGCCATTTGTGGACGAGTGTCTTTACATACGATTGTACCAAATAAGTTACCACCGAATGTTGGACGAGTTACGTCTAATAATGATTCACCAGTTTCTTTAGCATATTCTAAGTCAACTTCAATTTTTGTAGCATCTGCAGTTAAACCAACATTTAAACGAGCAGCTACACGTGGTGCTAAGTCACGTCCTAATGGAGTTGCACCAGTAACATTGAGTCTGGTTTGTGAGCTAAAACAACTTGTGTTAAAGCATCAGCATAGAATTGAGTTGAATAGTCTTTTAATAAAGCATCATCAACAACGATTACTTTGTCAGCTCCATGACTAATAACTTCTTGAGCTTTTTCTTTTACATTTTCTCCAAGCAATACACCAACTACTTTGTATCCAAATTCAGGGATAGAAGCAACTAGTTTTCTTGCTTCTGAAATAAGTTCATAACTTACTTCTGCAATGTTTCCGTTTTCTTGTTCAACGAAAACGAAGATATCTTTATATTCTTCAAATCGAGCCATTCTACTTCATCCTCCCTACTTTGTAATGATTTGCTTTTCTTTCAAAGTCTTAGCAATCATATCTGCAGTTTCCTGCTCAGACAATGTGAATACTTCTGTTTTGTCAGTAACATCTTTTGTGAAAGTAGTTTTAACGGATGTAGGAGAACCTTTGAAACCAACTGTTTCAGGATCGATTCCTAATTCAGCATTTGTTAAAACTTCAATCTTGTCTTCTTTACATAAGTCAACGATGTTGTCACATTGCATGTAACGAGGTTTGTTCATTCCTGATAATGTTGTGATAACACATGGCAACTTAGCTGTTACGATTTGTTCAACATCTTCTAATGAACGTTTAACAGTGATAGAATCTTCTTTTACTTCTAAGATTTCATCTACATAAGTAACTTGAGGAATATCCAAACGTTCTGCAGTTTGAGGTCCTACCTGAGCAGTATCACCATCGATAGCTTGACGACCAGCGATAACTAAGTCAAATCCTACTTTTTTCAAAGCAGCCGCTAAAGCGATACTTGTAGCACATGTATCAGATCCACCTAATACACGGTCTGTTAATAAAACACCTTTGTCAGCACCCATAGCTACACCTTCTTTTAACATTTCAGCAGCTTTAGGTAATCCCATTGTCATTACAACAACTTCAGTGTCAGGGTTTTTGTCTTTTAATTCCAATGCAGCTTCCAAACCAGCTAAATCATCTGGTTTGTGATTGCAGGAACTCCGTCACGAATTAACGCACCAGTTTTTTATCAACTGTAATTTCAGTTGAATCCGGAACTTGTTTTTCTAAAACAACAATTTTCATTTTTCAACACCAATTCCTTTCTTACTTCAACATAGCGCCAGAGATGACCATACGTTGTACTTCTGAAGTACCTTCGTAGATTTCAGTGATCTTAGCATCTCTAAACATTCTTTCTACTGGTAAATCACGAGTATATCCGTATCCACCTAATAATTGGATAGCTTTTGTTGTAATTTCCATAGCTGTTTCAGCAGCAAATAATTTTGCTTCAGCTGCTAATTGAGTATAAGGACGACCTTCTTGTTTAGCAGTAGCTGCAGAATATACTAACCAACGAGCTGCATCTGTTTTAGTTTGCATATCAGCTAATTGGAATTGAGTGTTTTGGAATTTAGCAATTGGACGACCAAATTGTTTACGTTGTTTTACGTAAGCAACGGCTTCATCGATTGCGCCTTGAGCAATTCCTAATGCTTGAGCAGCGATACCAATACGTCCACCATCAAGTGTCTGCATGGCAATCTTGAATCCCATACCTTCTTTTCCTAATAAGTTTTCTTTTGGAATACGTACATTATTGAAAATTAATTCACATGTAGCAGATCCACGAATACCTAATTTCTTTTCGTGAAGACCGAATGTGAATCCTGGAGTTCCTTTTTCAAGAATGAAAGCAGAAATTCCACGAGTTCCTTTTGTTTTGTCTGTCATGGCAAAAATTACATATACATCGGCTTCTCCAGCATTTGTAATGAAGATTTTTGTACCATTGATAACATATTCGTCACCATCTAATACAGCTGTAGTTTGTTGTCCAGCCGCATCTGTACCAGCGTTTGGTTCCGTTAAACCAAATGCAGCCAATTTCTTACCTGTACATAAATCTGTTAAGAATCTTTGTTTTTGTTCTTCAGTACCAAATTGAGCGATTGGCCAAGTACCTAATGAAGTGTGAGCTGATAAAACTACACCACTTGTTGCACATGTTTTAGACAATTCTTCGATTGCTAAAATATAGCATAAATAATCTGCGCCAGCTCCTCCGTATTCACGTGAATAAGGAATACCAAGCATTTTTGCTTGACGCATCACTTCTACAGATTCCTTAGGGAATCTTTCGTTTTCGTCAACATCCGCTGCGTTTTCTTTTACTTCGTTTTGCGCAACTTCTCTGAACAACTTTTGCATCATTAATTGTTGTTCTGTTAAATTGAAATCCATAAATGAAGTTCTCCTTTCCAGTTTCTTGAACTATTCGAATTAGGACATCGATAGCATGAGAAGTATGTTAAACTTTTCACACAGTCATATTCTACATACTTTTTTGAACCTCGTCAATGATTTTGTTAATATTTTAACAAATTGTATTAAATGCCCTATCTTATTAATATATGTTATGTATTATTAACATGTGAAAAATTAAACAAGTTATTGACATCCCCTATTTTAAGGACTAGACTAAGCATGTAAAAAAGTGAATCTCGATTTAGAGTAGAAAGTAGGTATACAAATGAGAAAAGCTTATATTGTTGCTGCTAAACGTAGTGCAATTGGTACTTTTTTAGGAAGTTTAACTGATGTAGATTTAGCTACTGTTGGAGCAACTGTTTTAAAAGAAACGATTAAACAAGCAAATATTGATCCAGCTAACTTAGACGAAGTTATTATCGGTAACGTAATTGCTGCTGGTTTAGGACAAAACATTGCTCGTCACGTTGCTTTTGATGCAGGAATTCCTGTTGAAGTATGTGCACAATCAATCAATATGTTATGTGGTTCAGGTTTAAAAGCCGTTATGGAAGCTACACTTCGTATTCAAGCAAACTTTGGTGACTTATATGTTGCTGGTGGTGTTGAATCAATGACTCGTGCTCCATTTATGTTGAGCTACAAAAACCGTACAGGAACTAAGATGGGAGATCAAAAATTAGTAGATGCTATGTTACACGATGGTTTAACAGATGCAATGTATGGAATTCACATGGGATGTACAGCAGACAACATCGCTAAAAAATATAACATTTCTCGTGAGGCACAAGATGAATTCGCATTTGCTTCTCAAGAAAAAGCTTTAGCGGCTATTGCTGCAGGTAAATTCAAAGATGAAATCGTTCCTATTACTTATAAGACTCGTAAAGGTGAAGTTGTATTCGATACAGACGAACACCCTCGTAAGACAAGCTTAGAAAAATTAGCTAAATTACGTCCAGCCTTCAATGCAGATGGAACTGTAACTGCAGGTAATGCTTCTGGTATCAATGATGGTGCTTCATTTACTATCGTTGCTAGTGAAGATGCAGTTAAGAAATATAACTTAACTCCAATTGCTGAAGTTATCGGATTTGGACAAGGTGGAGTTGACCCACGAGTTATGGGACTTGGTCCAACACCAGCTATCTTAAACGCATTAAAATATGCAGATCTAAAGATTGAAGATCTTGACTTAGTTGAATTGAACGAAGCATTTGCTGCTCAATCATTAGGTGTTATCCACGAATTAGAAGAAGCTACAGGTATGGACCGTGAAGCATTCTTAGCTAAGACAAACGTAAATGGTGGAGCTATTGCTTTAGGCCACCCAGTAGGTGCTAGTGGAAACCGTATCTTAGTTTCATTGTTATATGAAATGCAAAAACGTAAATCAAAAATCGGTCTTGCTTCCCTATGTATTGGTGGAGGACAAGGTGCCGCTGTTATCGTAAAAATGTGCGATTAATCAATAAGGAGACATGTTCTCCTTATTTCTTTAAATTCACTTGTGAATTTTTTAATTTGTGATTGATTTTCATCATTCACTATGATAAAGTTTAAAAGGTAAATGACTAATAGTCTTACATGGAGGAATATTAATATGACAAAAAAGTAGTTTTAGCAGGTGCATGTCGTACTGCTATTGGTAAAATGGGTGGAGCTTTAAGTAACACTCCAGCTGCTGATTTAGGTTCTATCGTAATTAAAGAAGCATTGAACCGTGCAGGTGTTAAACCTGAACAAGTTGACGAAGTATTAATGGGATGCGTTATCCAAGCTGCTCAAGGACAAAACGTTGCTCGTCAAGCTAGTATCAAAGCTGGTCTACCTATTGAAGTTCCTGCCGTAACATTAAACGTTGTTTGTGGATCTGGTTTAAACTGTGTTAACCAAGCTGCTGCAATGATCATGGCTGGTCAAGCTGACATCGTTGTTGCTGGTGGTATGGAAAACATGTCAATGGCACCATATGCTATGACTAAAGCACGTTTTGGTTACCGTATGAACAACGCTACTATCGTTGATACAATGGTAAACGATGCATTAACTGATGCATTCAACCACTATCACATGATGATTACTGCAGAAAACATCTGTGATCGTTGGCACTTAACTCGTGAAGAATTAGATGAATTCTCAGCTAACTCTCAACAAAAAGCGGAAAAAGCTATGGCTGAACACAAATTCGATGATGAAATCGTTCCTGTTCCAGTTAAAGTTAAAAAAGAAATCGTTGAATTCAAAGTAGATGAAGGACCTCGTCCAGGAACAACAGCTGAAACATTAGCAAAATTACGTTGCTGCTCTGGTAAAGAAGGCGGAATGGTAACTGCTGGTAATGCTTCAGGAATCAATGATGGTGCTGCTGCAATCGTTGTTATGAGCGAAGAAAAAGCAAAAGAATTAGGTGTTACACCAATGGCTACTTGGGTACAAGGTGCATTAGCTGGTGTTGAACCAGAAATTATGGGTATTGGACCAGTGGCTGCTACTCGTAAAGTTATGGAAAGAACTGGATTAACAGTTGATGATATGGACTTAATCGAAGCAAACGAAGCATTCGCTGCACAATCTGTAGCTGTTGCTAAAGAATTAGGATTCGATATGAGCAAAGTTAACGTTAACGGTGGAGCCGTTGCATTAGGACACCCTGTTGGAGCTAGTGGATGCCGTATCCTAGTTACATTACTTCACGAAATGCAAAAACGTGATGCTAAGAAAGGTTTAGCTACACTTTGCATCGGTGGTGGTATGGGTTGTGCTACTATCGTAGAACGTGACTAATTTATATATAATAACTAACTAAACTACTTCTAAAAAGAGATTCAGACAAAACTGAATCTCTTCTTTTTTTCTTACTTTTTACAATTCAACAATTTTTTGTTATAATCAATTTAAAGGAGTTACTATAACTATGAAATCAAATCTAAATCGAATATTATTTATTTTCGCAGGGATATGTTTTATATTCACATACTTCTTAACAAAGAATTTTACTTATCTACCATTAGGACTCTGTTCCTTAATACTATCGACAAATAGGGTAGAGGGATAAAATAAAATTATCGTCCCTCCCGTTGAACGTACGTACGGGTCTCGTATACGGCTCTACATTTATATCGAAACTATAACGAATCACAAAATCTCAAGATAGTAAATAAGGG
>ENA-OQCS01001640-OQCS01001640.1-human-gut-metagenome-genome-assembly--contig:-NODE-1640-length-11041-cov-1.858347_pt1 | contig 11041 bp, 12 predicted proteins | sample MGYA00242757_ERZ504575 | MGnify/ENA primary metagenome ERZ504575 (study PRJEB26092, sample SAMD00036297) | human gut metagenome | host: Homo sapiens | study: EMG produced TPA metagenomics assembly of... | reverse complement strand
CCCCAGCAGGAAGTGTTTCAGCATTTCCTCCACATAGTCGCTCTCGTCCGCACCCAAGAAGTGATGGAGACAGGAGCGGATGCGGGGCGTCCCCGTCCCAGACAAGGCCGTTCAGCACGTCCTGTATGGGATGGTAGCAGTTTTCATTCGCCACGATAGAGAGCGCCGCTGTCATCTTTTTCTCGCTGGTCAGGCCATAGTTCTGCTCAAAATAGAGAAGCAGATACTTCACGTCTGTATCCGTCAGGGCGCTGGTATTCCTGCGCCAGCCTAAATCCTGTACAATGTCCACCCGGTCAGTCAGGAGGTTCAGCCGGATCGCCCCGCGCAGGAGAGGGTCATGGCAGAACACCGTCCGGCAGTTGCCGATGGTGTTGGCGGGCTGGCCCTTCTCGGTGACGGAGAGGCTTTCCCGCACCTCAGAGGCGCTCTGCTCCGGCGCTAAGGCTTCGGCTGCGCTCATGGCGGCCTGCCGGGTGGCTGGCGGCAAACTCTGATATTCGCTGCTCAATCTTCCTCACCTCTTTCCGTACTGGGCGACAACGGAAGCCCGTTCCTCCATGCTGCCGGACAGGAGAACATCCAGCAGATACTCCGTGTGTGCTTTCTTTTGCAGTGCTTCCACAAACAGCGGATTCCATGCTTCCTCCGGCGTTTGCGGAGCGTATTTCTTCTCCCAGCGTTCCAGCAGATGCAGGTAATCGCACAGTACCCGGAAACATTTCTGCTCCGCCTGCCGGTAGCGCAGTTCCTCGCTGATTTTCCGTTTGACCGGCCTCCTGCGGGGCGGGTCATGGCCTTTGGCGTCATAGCGGACAGAGAAATCCTCCGCCAGCTTCAGAGCCGCTTCCTTACCGCTCAGACCAAACAGGCGGGCGGTAAAATCAATCACATCCCCGTCCGCCTGACAGCCGAAGCAGTGGAACCGGCGGTCAACCTTCATGCTGGGATGTTTGTCATCGTGGAAGGGACAGCAGGCCATCCCATTCCTGCCAACCTGCACCCCGTAATATTCCGCAGCCTGCCTTGTGGTGACAGACTCCTTCACCGCTTCAAATACATTCGATTTTCTCACCTCCAGACAGAGAAAAAGACACCTGGTTTCCGCAGAAAATCAGATGCCTCATAACTCCATATCGTGTTTCTTAGTCGGAGCGATCCGCCCCTCACGTTCCCAGCGTTCCCGGTTATCCCGGTCAGCGTCCAGCTTGTCTTTCGCCAGCTTATCCCGGATGGATTCTCTGGCTTTCTCCTTGATCTGCTCCTTACCGGCCTTCTTGACCTCCGGCTGCATAAGCGTTTTCTGGATTTTTGCCAGGGCACTCTGCATGACACGTTTGATTTTGGTAATCACTCCATCCAGCCGGGCGGCGGCGTAGTCACGCTCCTTCTGCGGGGCCTTCCGCTCCGGCGAAAGTACCCACTTTTTGTTTCCTCACGACATAAGCAGTTCCCTTCTTAGTCAAATGATCTTGAGGGTTAGCAAATACAACTTCCTTAGTCAACTTATCATTAGCAAATGCAGGATAAGTAGCGTCACTTGTCACGGTAATCACATTACCAGTGAAAGTATTCAAGATTTCGCTATAAAATGTACAATCATTAGAGTTATCGCTAACAACTTGATGAACATTAGCATGGATATCTGAATAACCAGAACCTGCTACAGCACCGTTCTTTTCATACCAATATTTATCAATCTTAGCAGAGTTTTCAATGGTACCATTAGGAGTAAAGTTCAAAGGACTAGGAGTCCAAGTGAAAGTAACATATACATATTGATATACACCTTCAGATACTTCATAGCTATAACGTACATTTACTGCAATACTCTTAGCACCAGCCTTAAAGATGTGATATGCCTGATTATTCTTAACTACCCAAGTCAAAACTTCAGTCATTTCATCCGCCGGATCCCAATTAGTCTGTGAAACCACACCAACCGGAGTAGTAACAGCCTTAGAATCAACAGTAATTCCATCATACTGAGTAGCATTTACCAAAGCTTGTTGCTCTACGTCTTCTACAGCACCATCCAATTTGAAATTCTTATGGAATTCATCCTTAGAAATACCAATTTCTTCCAATTGAGCCAGAATCTGTTCTTCAACTTGATGCCATGACAAACCAAGTTTAGTCTCTGTTTCTGTACAATCAACAGTATAACCATTGGCAAATGGGAAATTCGGGGTCAATACAACTTCATTCTGATTAGCAGTATCGGTAATCTTGAATTTTAAATAACCAACAGAAGCTATTTTTCCGCTAATAGTATCAGTCAAGATAACACGAACCAACGGTTCACGATCTTTTGTAGCTTTATTCTGAGTAAATCCCCAAGGTTGCTGCTTACCACCACTTGTCATCTGAGGACGAATAACAGAACCCTTCAATGCAGCATGAGCACTTTCTGAAGTTTCGTTATTACCTTTATGATAACCAACTAATTCGTAAGAATATTTGAAACCATATTTTTCTACAGTACCATCAGCAGCACGAACATCCCATTTTGAATGTGTACCTTCTTTATCTATATTAGTTCTGTGAGTATTGACCAAACGAGCAATATCGATACCATTGCTGTTCCAGACAATCTTGCAAACATGTTCATTATCAGCAATAGCGTCAGCAGCAGTTGTAAACAAGTGGCGGTCATTTGCATGAATACTATCTACAGCTGCCAATACCAAGTCCTTGTAATAAGCAGCCTTAACAGCAGCATAATCAGAAGTAACAACGGTATCCCCCTTACTTACTTGCAAAGCTAATACAGTTACTTGCTCATCATTTTCAATGTTCTTAATATCAGCATCTGTAAAATGAGCATTTACAGTCAATATACCCTTGGGGGCCTTACCGTTTGTAACATTAGTTTTTACTACTTTCGGAGCTGTCGCAGCAGAACGAGTATAATTCTTGTCATAACGCAAGAAAGTATATGCTTTTACATCACCTGGAACTTTTGCTACGGTAGGATTTACATGATAATCAGCTACCAAGTCCGGAATCATTGTAGTTGCTTCACCTACAACAGGAGCATCCTTATCATAATTCCATCTGCATCTACTTTAGCTACTGTCAAGGTTTTATAATTAAGACCAATAGCTTCCATTGCTTCAATACCGTGATAATAGAATGCAGGTTGGAATACTAACGCCTTCAAATCAGCAACCAAGAGAATGTAGCAGATTTTCCATCTAGTTCAATGACATAACCAATCACCTCACCAGTTTCTTCATCTTTCACTTCTGTAATAGAACCAACGCTTTGAGGTTTCTCTACACCTGAGATTTTTACATCTCCATAATACAGATAGCCATTGTTCCACTTCAACAAAGTAGGATCAAATGTCGCAGGAACATCAGTTGTAGGCAGGGTTGCTTCAGAAACGACCTTGTCACCATCTAACAACTGTATCTTACCATCTACAACTTTCAAAGAGTAAGTGGGAAGTTCAGCAGGCATCGGAAGTTGGAAAGTTTCACCGTTACCGCCGGTAACAGTCAACTTACCTGTTGCCGCATCATACTTGACAGCTGTGACATATTTTCCAGCTGCGGCCTGTAATTCAGACAAATCTTTAGTCAGCTTGTCCACTTTCTCGTTCAAGCTGTCGATGTCATCATCATAGTCCTTACAAGATACAAATGTTCCTGTCGAGGTAACCATCAAGCACCAAACAGGATTGCACTTAAAAACTTTTTTGTTCATAATAGAAAAACTTAAATTTATAAATTTAAAAAACTAAAATTGATTATACATAAATCATTGATTCTAAGAGCGAATTATTCTGTTCTCGAGCTAGAAAGCGCAAAGGAGACATTCCGACTATTTTACTAAAAGAGGCATAAAAAGCACTTCTAGAGGCAAAGCCACATCGCTGTGGGAGTTCTTCTAATGAACATTTCCCAGCATGGAGTAACTCTTTGGCATATTCCACACGGTAAGTATTCAGCAACTCCTTCAAATTGCAGTTGAAATACTTGTTTATCACATTCGATAGGTAAGTTTGGTTGGTGTCTATCATTACGCTAAACTTTTTCAAAGAAAGCTCCGAATCCAAAAAGACTTGCTTTATTTCAAGGTTGTACAATATACATTTATATAGGGTACAATCCACCTTTCTCCCTTCAGTTCCCTTATTGGCGAACTGTAGTTCCCACTGGCGTTCAGCAGCCTTAAGAAGCAGGCTTTTCTGCCTATTCGAAGTAGCAGTCCGTCTGTGTCGTCTCAAGAATAGATAGTCCATATTTTTATTTACTTTTAATCTTCGCTTTAACATCTTCACAACCATACATTATTATATGGCGTGTCATCAGTTATACGATAGATCTCTTATTAAGAGATATATAAGAGATATATAACACATTATAAATCAACAAAATACATTCACACAAGAATACTTTGAAAGACTAAATCATGTATTCAGAAAACGTTTTTTTTTGAATCAATTATTAAATTTCCTTGCTAAATTGTTCTAATTCTCAAAACTTTGCTTAAATTTGCGACAAATATATATCTCTTAATAAGAGATATATAATATTCCAACTTAGTATTTTTGTATAAAGTACTTGTAATAAGAAGATTATCTCCAAAATCAAAGAATAAAATCTAGGTAAACTTTGCCTTTCCTTTTATTCAAGTTTATCCACTAAAATATAGTTGTATCAACTATAATTCATATAAAAACAAACCTATGACAATCATCATATTACGGAAAAATCCTGAATATTTGGGAACTGATATTTTTTTCACAACAAATGGGTGGACGAAAACAGCATGATGGTTTATGGCAATTCTTTCAGGATCTATCTGTAATCCGATTTTCCTTTACTATAACAGCATCTTCTGACAAAAGATAACATAAAGAGATCATGCTGTTCCGACCTTGCAACAAGCATATTCAACTCAGCCACATCAGAAATTGCTATCATCTTTAGAAAGAACAAACACTAATTTATTGAAAAAACACTGGACACACTGGTCCCGTCAAATGGAGGATACCCTGTGATATGATATCCTCTTTTTGACAAGAAACAATATCTTTACCCTATTATCACAAGAATTCTCTCAGCACCACCATATTCGCTTTGTCTATCACGGTGGTATCCAATGCTGCCAGATAAATCAAAGTCGTTTTTTCCGAATCATGTCCCATTCCTTCACTTATTACAGAAAGAGGAATATGTTTGCCTCTGGCAACACTGGCCCATGAATGGCGCGCCACATACATAGTCAGAGGATGAACAAGCCTAACTTTTTCCCTATTTCTTTTAGCCTTCTGTTTACCAAGCAGATGGAATTTTTATATTGTAATCTTTCATCTTTTCTGATATGAATTATAATAGGAAGAAGATAAGTCGAGAAGTTTCCAGGATATTTATCCACTATATCCTGCATACATTTCTCCCATCTGATGGAAAGCAACTGACCGGTTTTCTTTCTCCTATAAGTCAGCATACCATTATTTAAATCTGTTTTTTTAAGAAAAGCCATGTCCACAAATGACATTCCCCGAGTATAAAAACTGAACATAAACATATCACGCGCAAACTCCATTGACTGAGAGTGACTTAAATCCATCTCCTTCAGTTGTCTGATTACTTTAAAAGAAATAGCCCGCTTCACCGTTTTTTCCACTCCCGTATAGACATGCTTAAAAGGAAAACGCTGTCTGATCACCCCTTTATCTACTGCACGATTATACGTTGCACGCAAAATACGCATATAAAAAGAAACGGTATTCATACTTGCTCCCTGCGCCTTTAAATAAGTTTCATACCCCATCATCAACTCGGCATCCATATTGCTCAACAGAACATCCTTGCCATCCATAAATTTCATAAAACTGTTCAGTGTAGCTCTATACGTCTCACTGGTACGCAATTTTCCCGATTGTCTCAGACTGGCAATATTCACTTGCATAAAGGAAGACAGTGTCTTCTTACCTGAAAAGGATAATCTTTTACTTCTTACTCTAGTTGATTCCACCATAATACTTGTTTTTAAGTTGATTCTTTTTTTCTGTAAAAACCTCAAGCCAAGATAAGCGATTATTCCCAGCGGTCTTTTATAAGGTCTGCAATAGGAGATTGTTCAAAGAAACAGGAATTTTTCACTGCATTTAAAAACAAAAACGCATGTTTATTCCTTTTAAAGAATTATATTTGTAGAAGAAAGCCATAAACCTGCGTCTATGATGAAAAGAATAGAATTCATATATTTATTGACCGGTTTCTGTACAATCTGCTCGTGTACCTCGAAAGCAAATAGCGAAATTAAGGAAGTGATAACAGAGGTACACAATACTGTGACAGAAGCCATCACCGAGATTGTAGAAAAAGATATCAAACCCGAAGACATCAGGCTTGACAAGGAACTGCTGTATGATAAACATACTTGAAGGATACCTATCCTTATAAAGACACCACCCGCCATTTCCAATGGGAGAAAATAAAGGAGCGGCTGGCATTGTTGGAGAATATTCGAAAAAAGCCGGCACAATGGTGCATCTTACAGAATTATAAAAACCGGAACGGAGAAGCGCCTTTAGTGAAAAGTTTTAAAAGGGATGCATACAAACGGATAGCCGACACATTGGGAGTGGAACGCTATCAGGGAATTCCTCTTTTCCTAACAGATGACACCCTTACTGCCGAACGCTACGGACTGGATGGACTTCTTACCCGTCACCTAGGTGAGGAAGGAAAGTTCACCAAAGTAGAACCTGTCTTTATAGGTGGCGAATGGTATGCTCCGACAAAATATATAAAACTGATTCCCGACAGCGTAGTGTTCAACAAAGCTATTTTTATAGACCGCCATAATCAGAATATAACTACTTTGGAACGGAAAGAAAAGGGCTGCTGGCTGATACGTAGCATGAATCCTGCTACAACAGGACAACATCGTCCTCCATACGCCCAAGAAACTCCATTGGTATGTTCGTTCTACAAGAGAAAAAGACTAAAATGATTTTTCTAAAAGACGGTTCTGCCGCCACCGGTGGTTTTGCACCTTACGCCAGTCGTTTCAATAATGGTGGTTATATCCACGGAGTGCCCACCAATGCGCCGGCAACAGATCATAGAATACAGTTATACGTTGGGTACCATCCCCCGCTCACATATGTGTGTAAGAAATGCCACCTCTCATGCCAAGTTTATTTTCGAATGGGCACCTGTTAATGAGACGATTATATTTGTTTTGGAATAGAAATGTGCGTAACTTTGCACCCGTTATCCAGTTTTTCCATACGTATGCAGAAAGCTTTTTTACTCCTGTTCCTATTCCTCTTTCCGTCGAGCAATGTATCGACCGGACGGCTACACCCGAAAAGAAGTTGCTACATCTGTCCCTGCACCTCAAAAAATGGACGGCGAACAATTATTCGAAGATATGCAATTGGGAGGGGTGGTCAATTTCCTGGCATTCCGACAGGCTGTGGCAGGATACAACTTGATTAAACAAAAAAGCAAATCCATACTGACATTGATTGATTTCACCAAACCCTCTACCGAAAAACGTTTGTTTGTCTTTGATATGGAACAGAAAAAGATGCTATACTCATCAGTGGTCTCTCATGGAAAAAACAGCGGCGAGAACTATGCTACCTCTTTCTCCAACGAAGTCGGCTCTTATAAAAGTTCCCTCGGCTTCTATCTTACCGGAAACACATATCAAGGTAAAAACGGATACTCTCTTTTATTAGACGGGCTGGAAAAAGGCATAAATGACCGGGCCCGTGAACGTGCCATTGTGGTTCATGGCGCCGCATACGCCAATCCATCGTTTGCAAATCGGGTAGATTAGGACGGAGTTTCGGTTGTCCGGCTTTGCCACAGGCACTGACCAAACCTATTATCAATACGATAAAAGGGGGAAGCGTACTCTTTATTTATGCCAATAATAAAGAGTATATGGCTAAAAGCTCTATTTTGCCTAACCAGACATCACAAGAATTATTTACTGAAGCATGTGAAAGTGAGCAAACCGTTTCAGCTCATTTATAGTTTCTCCTCAAGCGGTTCCTTCATTATTTCTTAGTTATTTTCTTTTCTTCTGATTTCAAACGGCGTTCCACTTTCTTTAAATCTTCGCCTGCTGACAATTGTTCCGGATAGATTCCCCGGCTTACCATCATATTCCGAACAGCCGTATTATTCTCAATATGTTCTTTTTCAATTGATGACTGTCCATAAAGATCTTTTTGTTGTACGTTAATAGAAGTCATCTCAGCAGCAAAATCTTTTGCCTTAATGCTGATGGTTGGTAAGAAATTCGACCAGCGGACGACTGTGGGCGCACCAAGTTTTACATTTTAGCAACGCTGTGTCAAGACGAAACAAGGCTTTATCTCCTTTTGAACGGATAATGGCAAAACCTTTACTATCTACTCCGCGTTCATAAAACACACCCGATAACAGCTTTTCCGTTTCAGCCAATTTAGTCCGTGCTTGAACCCGCTCATAATCCAACAGATGTTGTTCCACCAATTCTGCACGCCTTGTCTGAACAGCAAAGTAGTTTGAGCAAAAGCTATAGCCGGTTTACGCGCATCACCATTTTGAGCAGTCAAATAACAGGCATAACGGGTAAGATAGATATCATCTATCTCTCTTTCTACACCAGACCCCACAGAAACCATTTTGCTGACATCAGCATGTAGGCCACATCTTCACCTGCATTCGTGCAAGCAGCTTTCGCTTTATTGATGATGGTCTCAAGTTTCTCCACTGGTATAACCCAATAAGGAATACAACTCGCGTACACTCCAACACTTTACTCCATGATAATCACAAACGATACTTTCAAACTGCTTGAACTAATCTTTTATTTCCTCGGTTTTCATCATATATCCCCCCCTTATTACTTGTTATTACGTCAATGCCCTCCTTCTACTACAGAATTCACACTGCATATTTGCACAAATATAACCTTTTATTATCAGATCCGACCAACAAAACTCTTTTTCCTAACTATTTCGATTCTTATATTATCCGTTTCTTCTAGAACAGACTTATTTCAAGAGTTATTTTACATTTCATTAGTATCCATTTCAAAGCATATTTAAATCCATAAAAAACATTTTTCTTTATATACCCGACAAATAGCAAACTACCAAAACGTCTTTTTACTCTTTTTGATATTCTTTAAACTCGCGAGAATCGCTTAAACGCTTCCTTCTCGTCCCGTTCATCGAAATAATCAAATGAGAGAGTAGTTTGCCCTTAAAATCATTTCATACTATTTTGCTATCGTGTTCAAACAAAGATGGAAATAAAAATAAGAGAATTGAATCTTTTCTAATTCAAAAACGAATAAATTGACTACTTTTGTCCGAGTTATTACTAATAAAACTAGCGATATGGTTCTGAACTACATTTGGATAGCCTTTTTTCTGATAGCCTTCGTAGTAGCGTTGATGCGACTCGTTTTCCTTGGCGACACACAAGTGTTTCCCGAAATTATCAACTCTACTTTCAGTTCTTCCAAAACTGCATTTGAAATTTCACTGGGACTGACCGGTGTCCTTTCTCTTTGGCTGGGTATTATGAGAATAGGCGAGCAAGGCGGAGTCATCGCTCTGTTTTCCCGATTGCTGGGACCTCTGTTCAGTAAACTTTTTCCCGATATCCCCAAAGGACATCCTGTGACAGGTAGCATCTTTATGAATCTGGCAGCCAATATGCTGGGACTGGATAATGCTGCCACTCCCTTAGGACTGAAAGCAATGGAGGGCCTGCAAGAACTGAACCCCAAGAAAGATACTGCCAGTAATCCCATGATTATGTTTCTGGTACTGAATACTTCGGGGCTGACTCTGATTCCTATCAGCATCATGGTATATCGCGCTCAACTAGGTGCCGCCCAACCTACAGACATATTTGTCCCCATCCTGCTGGCAACCTTCTTCTCTACCCTGGCAGGCATTGTAGCTGTAAGCATTTATCAGAGAATCAACTGTTTAACCGCACTATCCTCCTCTTTTTAGGAGGAATGAGTTTGCTGGTAGCAGGAATTATTTATTTCTTCAATACCTTGTCACGAGATCAGATAGATATTTACTCCACCACTTTCGCCAATGTTTTCCTATTCCTTATCATCATCGGCTTTATTGTGGCAGGGATCAGAAAAAGAATCAATGTCTATGACTCCTTTGTCGAAGGGGCCAAAGAAGGATTCAGCACCGCCGTGCGCATCATTCCTTATCTGGTAGCCATACTGGTAGGTATCGGAGTCTTCCGCGCATCGGGTGCGATGGACTATTTGATTGACGGTATCGGCAACGCCGTAAAGCTATGCGGTATCGACAGTGATTTCGTAGGAGCGCTCCCTACGGCGCTGATGAAACCTTTGAGCGGAAGGGCGGCACGAGTTGATGTAGATGCCATGACCACATACGGTCCCGATTCTTTGTAGGCCGACTGTCCTGTATCTTCCAAGGCTCCACAGACACCACCTTTTATATTCTGGCGGTATATTTCGGCAGCGTAGGAATAGTGAGGACACGCCACGCCGTTCCTTGCGGACTGCTAGCCGATGCGGCAGGGTCATTGCAGCTATTCTTATCTGTTATCTTTTCTTCGGCTGAAATACTTTCCTTATCTTTGTACATTATAAAAAAATAATCAGCCTATGATAAGTTATCAAACCGAAGGGGTAAAAATGCCCGATATCAAAAAGAAAAAACCACCGGATGGATTAAAGAAGTAGCCGCCTGCTATGGAAAAGAGTGGGAGAAATCGCCTACATCTTCTGTTCGGACGATAAAATTCTGGAAGTGAACCGACAGTATCTGCAACATGATTATTACACGGATATCATCACTTTCGACTATTGTGAAGGCGACCGTATTTCCGGCGACTTATTCATCAGCTTGGATACTGTCCGCAGCAATGCAGAACAATTTGAGCAACCCTACGACCGCGAGCTTCACCGGGTGATTATTCATGGTATCCTGCACTTGTGCGGCATCAACGACAAAGGCCCGGTGAACGGGAGATTATGGAAGCCGCCGAAAACAAAGCGCTGGCATTGA
>ENA-OQCS01001637-OQCS01001637.1-human-gut-metagenome-genome-assembly--contig:-NODE-1637-length-11075-cov-3.410943_pt1 | contig 11075 bp, 18 predicted proteins | sample MGYA00242757_ERZ504575 | MGnify/ENA primary metagenome ERZ504575 (study PRJEB26092, sample SAMD00036297) | human gut metagenome | host: Homo sapiens | study: EMG produced TPA metagenomics assembly of... | reverse complement strand
TCGCCCCTTGTCCCATGCACGCCACAACAATACCGGCGCACCATGAGGGTAACGGTTTCGATCTCCTTTTCCTTGTTCAAGTTCTGAAGTCCTTTCTGTTTTATACACAGTTAGTCAACTCTAATCAGTCCATAACGCTCTTGACCAGATCGGTAGCCATGATGTGGTACTCCTCGCCGATCTTGACGAAGGAGTACTCGAACTGACCGTTCAGGCAGATGGCCTCGTTGGCGGGCAGGGTCCAAGTGGTGGTGGTCCAGATGACGAAGTAGGTCTTATCCATGGGGATGCCGTACTTTGCCAGCACACCGTTGGGATCCTGCGAGACGTGGAAGCGCACAAAGATGGAATCGCAGTCGTCCTCGCCGTACTCGATCTCGGCCTCAGCCAGTGCGGTGCGGCAGTCCGGGCACCAGTACACGGGCTTCAAACCCTTGTAGATGTAGCCCTTCTTGGCCATCTCGCCGAAGATCTCGATCTGACGTGCCTCAAACTCCGGCTTCAGGGTCAGGTAGGGGTGCTCAAAGTCACCGATAACGCCCAGACGCTTGAACTGGTCGCTCATGATGTCGATGTGCTCGGTGGCAAACTTTTCACAGATCTGGCGCAGCTCCAGCTTGGAGATGTCCTTCTTCTTGTCACCCACCGAGGACAGGGCCTTCAGCTCAATGGGCAGGCCGTGGGTATCAAAGCCGGGCACATAGGGAGCCTGATAGCCCTCCATGTTCTTTTCGCGGATGATGATATCTTGATGATCTTGTTCAGGGCGGTGCCCATGTGGATGTTGCCGTTTGCATACGGAGGGCCGTCGTGCAGGATGAACTGCGGCTTGCCCTCGTTGTGCTTCATGAGCTGATTGTACAGGTCGTTGTCGTCCCAATCCTTGAGCATGACCGGCTCCTTCTTGGGCAGACCGGCACGCATTTCAAACAGGGTCTTGGGCAGGTTCAGAGTACTATCGTACTGCGATTTGTTCTTAGCCAATGGTTTACACTCTCCTCTATATTTCCTTATGGGGTCGCCTTACTCGCTGAACTTGACGCCCTGAAAAGCATCGTAGTCCGGCTCGTCCGGCTTAAAATCAGCAGGAGCGCGGGCGGAGGGTCCAGCTTGAGCTGGCTTTCGTCCTTTGCCCAGAAATCCTCGCTGCTGTCAGCCGTCTTGCTGTCATCTTCAGCAGAGGCGGCAGGTTCTGCATCTTCTTCTGCAGCCGGAACAGGCTCTGCCTCAGGCTGCACATCTGCGGCCTGCAGCTGAGCGGCAGCCGCAGGTTCGGCTTCGTCGGCTGCAGGCTCTGCGTCGGCAGCTTCCTGTGCGGGCGTTTCCTTCTGGAACTCCGGCAGCGGCTCAGCGACTCCACATGGCTGCGGTACAGGTTGAGCACATCAGACTTGAAGCGGGTCACTTCCAGACGCACGCGGTCATACTCGCGCTCCTCTGCAAGGCGCTTCTCGTTTGCTTCGTTCTCGATCTCGTCTGCACGGTCGTTTGCCTTCTGCAGCAGTTCGTTGGCATCGCGGATGATATCATCACCGCGCAGATTTGCACGATGGATGATCTCTTCTGCTTTCTGGTTTGCTTCGCGGATGACATTTTCGCCCATGCGCTGTGCATTGATCAGCGCGCTCTTGAGCATTTCACCATCTGCCTCAAAGCTCTTCAGTTCATCGTGCAGCTTCTGGTTTTCAGCAGTCAGGTCCGCAATCTGCTTGCGAAGCTGTTCCGCCTGCGCATCGTCTTCCCGCAGCTGTTCTTCCACCTTATCCAGAAAACGGTCTACGTCCTCTGTGCGGTAGCCGCGGAGGTTTTTCTCAAATTGCACAGAACGGACATCCTGCGGAGTCAGCATAGTCATTTCCTCCCGTTGCTTTTAATATTGAAAAAATTCGATGATTGACCGATCTTTTCTGCTTTTGCCGGGCAGTGCAGTCAGGTTGAAGCGGCCCTTGCCGCGCACCGTGAACACATCGCCCTCATATACCTGCGCATGAGGTTTATCCGCCGGCAGGTGGTTGATCTCCACCCTGCCCGCCTCGATCAGTTCCGAAGCCTGTCCTCGGCTGCAGTGCAGCATAGCTGCCAGCACAGCGTCCAGCCGCAGGGACGATACCGTTGCACTGTGCATCTCACGCTCCGCCTGCGGAAACTGCGGCACCTCGTCCAGCGTCAGCAGTTCCGTGGTCAGCTCCGTGTGTCCAGCCTGAAACAGTTCCCGGCAGATCAGCTGTGCTGCCGTTCCAGCGCAAACACATAAGCTGTGCCCGCTGATTCTCTGGCAGAACGATATCTCCCAGCGCCTCGCGCCGCAGCTCAAGGCCCATCAGACTGCCAGGTAATCCTTGTGGGCGGGCAGCGCAGCCCCCGCCTGTGCACGGCACTGCAGCCGCACACAGCAGATGGGTGCTTCGCCGCAGCTATACTCCGGCTCGATACAGAGCACCCTGCGCTCCGCATTCAGCCAGCCGCCCTCAAACCGGAAGCCCTCCTGCACACCGGCACGGCCCAGTGCCGCGCGGGCCAAGTCCTGCTCGCGGTCACTCAGGAAAGCCGAATACCGCGCAATGTCCCGGGAAAAGGCCGTGTGGGCCAAGTCTCGATATGGCGCATGAGATAGCGTTCTTCATCGGTACGCGCAGGGATGAACCCGCGCGCCGCCTTGGGCTGCGGATCAATAGAACGCGCCATTGTTCTCCAGCTCGTCCAGCAGATCACCCATGATATCCACGTTGTACGGAGTGATGATGAAGGTGCTGTTGGCCACGCGCTTGATCTGGCCATTGTTTGCATATGCAACACCGGACAGGAAATCCACCAGACGGCGGGACACTTCCTTGTTGGTGGACTCCAGATTGAGCACCACGGTGCGCTTGTTGTTCAGGTGGTCAGCAATGGTACTGGCATCCTCAAAACGCTCAGGCTTGACCAGAACGACCTTGAGCTGAGTGGTGGCATTGATGTTGACCACCTTGCCGTTCTTCTTGGCACCCTCAACAGGCTCTTCATTTTCGTCGTCAGCACCAAGGCCGATGCCATTGTTATTGTTTACCATCTGGGGGCCATCGTCAATGTACTGATCCTCGTAATCGTCTTCCTGGTCAAACAGACCTTTCTTAATGCTGTCAAGCAAAGACATACAATCTGCTCCTTTCATTCGGGCAGCATGGCGCTGCCTGGCGTTCTTTGCAAATAGATGCAAATAATAGCTTTATCTATTATCGGATTTTTTGCCTCAGATGTCAATAACTACAAAAGCTTTCCATCATACAAATTTTGTCCGGAAACGATTATTTCGTCATAAAGCCTCACCTTGCTGACCGAGCCCTCGGTCCCTTCGGGCAGAACAAGGATGTAATCGCCGTCCGTGATGAGGGGATGGTCTGCGTCCACCGGTCGATCGGGCAGAAGCGGGCAATGTTGCCAAGTTTCACGTACACACCGGGAATGTAGTTTTCGCCCTGCGTTTGTGCCTCGGTGCCATCCTCTTTTAAATAGTGCACAGCCGCAGCAGGCACCCGCAGGCCGCTGCGCTCTCCTACCGAGATGCGTGCTGCAGCCCGGTTCAGGCAAAGCACATCGCCGTTGATGGAGTTGCAGGCAAGCACAAAGCGGGCAAGGCCGCTGTCCTGATCGATCTCCACCTCGGTGACGGTGGCCTTGAGGCTGTTCTCCACCTGACCCGGGAAGCTGATCTCCACCGCTGTGCTCAGCGGCTTGCCGTTCTGACCCAGCAGCTTTTCGCCCTGCTTTGCAGTGCACACGCCCACATAGCGCCATGTGAACCCTGCCACGATCTTACCGGCGCAGCCGTCCAGTGCCAGCACTGGGTCGGACTGCAGATAGCCCTGCAGCTCCTGTGCGTTCAGTGCAAGGATATCATCGGCACTGGCATTGAGCCGTCCGCTGCTGGAAGAGCGCACAAAATAGCCGGTCTGCGGTGCAGTGATCTGCGCCGGGCTGCCAGCTGCGCCTGCACGCTCTGGGACTGCTGGACCAGCGCAGTGATCTGATCGGTAAAGTTTGCAGCTTCGCCCGTTACCACCCAGAGCTTGTTCTGGGCCAGCAGGTAGGCATTGGCATCATCATCCACCGCTTCATAATCGCTGTCGTCCAGCGTATCCAGCAGGTCATACAGCGCAGAAGAACGTTCTTTTAAAAGGGTATCCAGCTGCAGCGCAGAAGTGTTCTGCGATTTCTGCAGCAGGTCGATCTGATCATTCAGCTGGTTCAGCTGCAGGCGCAGCGAAGCCTGCGAAGCGTTGCTGTACACCTCTGCCACTGCGGTGCCCGCTGAAACGCGCTCGCCGTCGGCAGCAAGATATCCAAGGTTTCCGCTGCCTGCCACATAGCTTTCGTCGAACAGCAGAACTCCGTCGGCTTCCACCGTATCCGAAATGACCGCAGGCAGCGCAGTCTCATAAACATTCTGCGGGAACAGGATATGTGCGGCCTGATACACCACATAAATTGCTGCCAGCAGCAGAAACGCGATCAGCACGCCTGCCAGAGTGGTAAGCACATGCGGCACATGGCGTTCCTTCTGGGTCTCATCCGGCATATCGATCATCCTTTCGCTAAAAATTCGCTAGTTTTGCGGATGGCAGTCTGCACTGCATCCGGTGCACCGGCATCCAGCCAGACCACACCGTCCATATGGCGGAACCAGGTCAACTGGCGCTTGGCATAGTTGCGGGACGCCTGCTTGAGCTTTTCCGTGCAGGCTTCCAGTGGAGCCGTCTGCTCAAAATACGGAAAGAACTCCTTGTATCCGATGGCCTGCGCTGCCGTGCGGAAGCTTTCCCGGTTCTGCCAGACATGCTCTGCTTCCTTTATAAGGCCCGCTTCCAGCATTTTGTCCACACGCAGGTCAATGCGGCGGTAAAGTACCGCGCGCTCTGGGAAATCCAGACCGAGGATCAGGCTGCGGTAGGGTCGCTCCGGTGGGAGAGACTCCGCCTTCTGTTCGCTCAGCTTTTTGCCGGTGGCACGATAATGCTCGAGTGCGCGCAGCACCCGCACCTGATTGTTCGGGTGGATAGCCGCAGCAGCTTCCGGGTCGGCCTGCTTCAGTTCTTCGTACATGGCAGCACCGCCTTTTGCAGCCAGTTCCGCCGCCAGTTGCTCCCGCAGACCGGCAGGTGCTTTTCCTCTGTAAAGCGCACCCCATACAGAAAGCTCTGAACGTACAGCCCTGTGCCGCCCACAAGGATGGGCAGCTTCTTCCGGGCAGAGATCTCTTCTTCCAGCTTTCCGGCCATGGCGGTAAAGTCTGCCACGCTGAAAGATTTGTCCGGCGTAAGGATATCCACGCGTGATGCGGGATACCGCAGGTCTCCTCCGGTGTCACCTTTGCCGTGCCTATGTCCAGACCTTTATAGATCTGCATGGAATCACAGCTGATGACCTCGCCGGAAAAATGTTTTGCAAGCTCTACGCCCAACGCCGTCTTTCCGGTTGCGGTAGGGCCAACGACGGCCACCACGGGATGTTTATACGATGCGTCCAAACTGCTTTTCCAGCTCCTTCCGGGTCAATTTGAGTACGCAGGGGCGGCCATGCGGGCAGAACGGCGGCACCTCGCCGGAAAGGATCTTTTCGGCCAGCGCCAGCAGTTCCTGCGGCGAGGACTTGTCCCCCGCTTGATGGCTGCACGGCAGGAGATAGAATGCAGCACCCACTCGGTGTGCTCGTTCAGCGCATCATGGCCGCCCTTGAGCAGCTATTTGCGATCTCCACCAGCAGACTTTCCGCATTCTGCGGCTCCACATCTGCGGGCACCGCGCGCAGCACCACGGTATTGCCGCCAAAGTCCGCGATCTCAAGGCCCGCATTTTCCAGCAGAGGAATGTTATCCAGCAGGGCCTGCTTTTCCTCCGCAGCAAGGTCGATGGCAGCAGGCTCCAGCAGCATCTGGCTGGGCACATTGCCATAGTTCGCGGCTAGTTTTTCGTACAGCTGGCGCTCGTGGGCAGCGTGTTTATCGATCAGGCACAGCTCGTCGCCGCGTTCTGCAAGGATATATGTTCTGAACACCTCGCCCACATAGCGCAGCGGCTCCGGCTGATCCGCCGTCGGATCAAAGTTCATCTGCTCCGGCTCGGCCAGTACAGTTTCCTGTTCTGCCGCTTCCGGCGCATCCGGTTCTGTTTCTGCACAGGGTGCACTCTCAGGTTCTTCCTTTGGTGCTTCCTGCGCAGGGTTCCACGCTGCCATATGGTCCTGAGGCGAATGCAGTTTTGTCTCACCAAATTCCGGTTCCACATCCAGCTGCGTTTCACTTGCCGCCGCACGGAACGGCTCTGGTGCCTTTGTCGTTTCCAGCTTCGGGCTGTGAAGGGTCACGAACGGATCCAGCATATCCTCGTTCTGAGCACTGCCTTTCCAGCGCGGCACACCGGGTGCTGTCGGTATTTGCATTGCAGCAGCCGGGGCAGGCTGCTGCGGTGCTGCAGCGGGTTTTGCCGGTTCCAGTGCTGCTGTGGCAGAACGCCCGGGTCTGCCTGCCCCCGAATGATCGCGGAAAGCCCTGTAAAGTTATTGTTCTTTACATCATTTTTGATTATATCAGTGTCTTTTTTTGAATTTCCAGCTTTTTCTTCTTTTTTGTCTGTTTCAAAGGTAAAAAGCCGTTCACCGGTGCCGGGCTGAGCCAATGCCAGCTTGACGGCATGATACACCACATCAAAAACATCATTTTCGCGGGCAAAGCGGGCTTCGATCTTGGCCGGATGCACATTGACATCCACAAGGTCGGCCGGCATTTCCAGCAGCAGAATGCCGCCCGGGAACTTGCCCTGCATCATGGTACCCTTGAACGCCATCTCCATACCGGCCATCATGGTGCGGTTGCGCACATAGCGGCCATTGATGTAAAAATGCTGCATACTTCGGCTGGCGCGGCAGCTTTTGGGCGGGGTAATCAGACCGGTGATGCGGTACACGCCCTCCTGATTTTTCAGCTCAATGAGGTCCCGGCTGAACTCCCGGCCCAGCACCGCATAGGCTGCACCGCGCAGCTGGCCGTCGCCGGGCGTGACATACTGCAGCTTGCCCTCACGGATGAACTTGACGCTGACTTCCGGGTGGCTGAGCGCTACATGGGTAACTGTATCCGACACAAAGGTGCCCTCGGAGGAGTCCTTTTTGAGGAACTTCATGCGGGCAGGCGTGTTGTAAAACAGATCCTTTACCCGGATGGTGGTGCCCACAGCTCTGGCACCGGCTCACGGGAGACCTCTTCCCCGCCCTCAATGCGGTAGACCGTGGCAAACTCGTCCACCTCGGTTCGGGTGGTCAGCTCTACACGGGCCACGCTGGCAATGGATGCCAGTGCTTCACCGCGGAAGCCAAGCGTATGGATGTTGGTCAGATCGTCCGGTGTTTCAATTTTGCTGGTGGCGTGGCGGATAAACGCCGTGGAGATATATTCTGCCTCGATGCCGGTGCCGTTATCGCTGATTTCGATCAGCTTGACGCCGCCGGATTCAATGCTGACGGTCACCTGCGTAGCACCGGCATCAATGGAGTTTTCCAGCAGCTCCTTAACAACGGATGCCGGACGCTCGACCACTTCACCAGCTGCGATCAGCTCGGCTGTGTGCTTATCCAGAACATGGATCACTGCCATGGTGTTTTTCCTCCTTGTATGGTCTGGGTCAGGTAGAGCAGTTTCATCTGTTCAGGCTGCCCTTCAGGGTCTTTTTCAGCTCGTAGAGGAAGTTCAACGCCTCAATGGGGGTGAGTGTTTCCACATCCAGAGCTTCCAGCTTATCCATCATCTCGCTGGGCACAGCCGGAGAGTTATACTCCTGCAGGGCATCAAAATCCATCTGCTCTACTTTATTTTTAGGTGCAGTTGCTTCCAGCGTGCGCAGCACCTCATGGGCGCGGCGGGTCACGCTGCCGGGCAGACCTGCCAGCTTTGCCACCTCGATGCCGTAGCTGTCATCCGCCGGGCCGCGCACGATGCGGCGCAGGAAGGTGATGTCCTCGCCGCGTTTTTTTACTGCAATATTGTAGTTTTTTACGCCGTCCACGCCGCCTTCCAGCTCGGTCAGCTCGTGGTAGTGGGTGGCAAACAGAGTCTTGCAGCCAAGCCCTTGGCGGGGTCTGCAATGTGCTCCACTACGGCGCGGGCAATGCTCATACCGTCAAAGGTGGAAGTGCCGCGGCCGATCTCGTCCAGCACCACAAGGCTTTTGGCGGTGGCATTTTTCAGGATCTCCGCTACCTCGGTCATCTCCACCATAAAGGTGGACTGACCGGCAGACAGGTCGTCCGACGCACCGATGCGAGTGAAAATGGCATCCACCACACCCACATGGCAGCTGGAAGCCGGTACAAAGGAGCCGATCTGCGCCATCAGCGCGATCAGTGCATTCTGGCGCATGTACGTAGATTTACCTGCCATGTTGGGGCCGGTGATGATCAGGCAGCGGTCTGCACCGCAGTTCAGGGTGGTATCATTGGGTACAAACAGGCTGCCTTTCAGCATCTGCTCCACCACAGGGTGACGGCCCTCGGTGATGGTCAGCTCGTCACTGTCGTCCACGATGGGACGGCAGTAGTTGTTTTCCGCTGCCACCTGCGCCAGCGCCGTGAGCACATCCAGCTGGGCCACCGCATTGGCCGTGCGCTGGATGCGGTCCAGCTGAGCGCTGATGCTTTCCAGCAGTTCGCTGAACAGGCGGTGCTCCAGCGTGATGAGCCGTTCGTGGGCACCTAAGATCTTGCTTTCCAGCTCTTTCAGTTCCTGCGTGATGTAGCGTTCGCCGGAAGTCAGGGTCTGCTTGCGGATGTAGGTCTCCGGCACCATGCTCTTATAGGAGTTGCTTACCTCGATGAAGTAGCCAAACACATGGTTATAGCCGATCTTCAGCTTGGGGATGCCGGTCTCCTGCCGCAGGCGGGCTTCCAGCTGCGCCAGAACGCCCTTGGTATTGTCGCGGATGGAGCGCAGCTCGTCCACCTCGGATGGTAGCCTTTGGCAATGACACCGCCATCCTTGAGGGTAGAGGGCGCTTCCGGGTCCACCGCCGCATAAATACGGGCCTTGATGTCCTCCAACGGATCGATCTGTACTGCCAGTTCAGCAAGCTCCGGGCAGCCGCAGGCCTCAGCCAGCCTGCGCAGGCCGGCAGTCGGTCGCAGGTCTGGGCCAGCGTATAGATCTCCTTGGGTGTGGCAGAGCCGTAAACCGTGCGGGTCATCAGGCGTTCCATATCCGCAATGTAACCCAGCTCTTCGGTCAGGTCGCCGCGGGCCATGGTCTGCTTGACAAGGCTCTCCACAGCGTTCAGGCGGTGGTTGATGAGTGCACTGGAAATAAGCGGCTGCTCGATCCAGCTGCGCAGCATACGCTTGCCCATGGATGTACTGGTCTTATCCAGCACCCAGAGCAGCGTGCCCCGCTTTTCGCGGCCGCGCAGCGTCTCGGTCAGTTCCAGATTGGCGCGGGTCACGGGCGAAAGACGCATGAACTGGGCCTTATTATAGGTTATGACCGTTTTCAGACGTTCCACGCCCTTGATCTGGGTATCGTGCAGATATTCCAGCAGTGCCGCCATGGCAAAGCGCACAAGGCCGTCCGCTGCAATGCCGGTGGTCTGCGCCCAGTCGCGGCCAAACTGGTTTTCCAGCGATGCCGCCACAAGGCCCGGTGCATAGCGCTCCTCTTCGATCAGCTCCACCGAACAAGTCATATTTTTTTTTGATGTACGCCGTCACCTCGCGCAGTCCAGCAGACCCGGATTCATCAGACTTCGCTGGGATGGTAGCGGCACAGCTCCGTAATGACCGCTGGGGCGATCTTGTCTGCATTCAGCTCTGTGATATGGGCCGTACCGGTAGAGACATCCGCAAAGCACAAACCTGCTTTCTTTCCTTTGAGGAAGATACTGGCAATGTAGTTATTGCGGTCGTCCTGCAGCATACTGCTCTCAATGACCGTGCCGGGTGTGACCACGCGGATGATGTCCCGCTTGACAAGGCCCTTGGCCTTGGCCGGGTCTTCCACCTGCTCACAGATGGCTACTTTGTAGCCCTTGGCGATCAGCCGCGCCACATAGCCCTCGTAGCTGTGGAAGGGCACGCCGCACATGGGTGCTCGCTCTTCCATGCCGCACTGCTTGCCGGTCAGGGTCAGGTCCAGTTCCTTGGATGCCGTCAGGGCATCGTCAAAGAACATCTCATAAAAATCGCCGATGCGGTAAAACAGAATTTCGTCCTTATGTTGTTTTTTGATCTCAAGATATTGCTGCATCATGGGCGACAGCTCTGCCATGGTTTACCCTCTCTCCCGTTCTATGGTTCTGTGCACAAGTTTGCGGCTTGTAACCGCTTTTGCAAACAAAACGCGGTCTGTTTTGCACAGCCGCGTTTTGTTTTTGCCGGTTTTAGTGGCAGCCGCCGCAGGTGGAGCAGCTGCCGGTGCAGGAAGCAGAAGGCTCCTGTACGTCATGGGGTCGCCGCCATTCATGGCAGTGTTGATGATGGCATCGATATAGTTCACGAGGTTCTCGCAGTCACGCTTGGCCTCGTTGTAAGCCACCATGCCCTCGTTGCCCATGATCTGGCCGTACAGGCTGTTCACCTTTTCGTTCAGTTCGGCGATGCGGGCATCGTTGCGCTCGCTCTTGCCGATCTCATTGTTCAGATCCATGCGGCGAGGTTGAACTCGCCGATCAGGTTCTGCAGCTCTTCGTCCTTATCGTTTGCCTTGCGGGTCTGATCCAGAACGAGGTAGCGGCTATCGGTCTGCAGCGCAACGGCTGCGCGCTTGAAAAGATCAATGCAATCCATTTGAATGGTCTCCTTCTTATTTATACGTTCAGGGGCACTGCCCCGGAATCACTCAGGCAAGCTCACCCAGCAGCACAGTCGCCCGTGCGCCCGTGAGATGTACGTTGCATAGCTGCCCATCAGGGAAGCGTCTGCCGTGAACTCCACCGTCAGGTTGTGTCCAGACGGCCGGAGAGGGTGCCCTCATTGCGGCCAAAGCCCTCTACCAGTACCTTCACAGTCTGACCAACTGCGCCTTGACCAGCGCATGCGATCTCGTCCTGCAGCTTGAGCAGGCG
>ENA-OQCS01001636-OQCS01001636.1-human-gut-metagenome-genome-assembly--contig:-NODE-1636-length-11095-cov-5.095824_pt1 | contig 11095 bp, 15 predicted proteins | sample MGYA00242757_ERZ504575 | MGnify/ENA primary metagenome ERZ504575 (study PRJEB26092, sample SAMD00036297) | human gut metagenome | host: Homo sapiens | study: EMG produced TPA metagenomics assembly of... | reverse complement strand
TGGATATAATACGTGTAAAAATAAAACGAGAGAAATTTTTAATTTCTCTCGTTTTTTATGAGCAATTAATAAAATCATCGTTTCTTTTTTCGAGAAGCTAATTGATTTGCCAGATTCACGATCGTCTCAATCGGATTTGCAAGCTTACTATGATTCATAGCTTCAATATATTTATCACGATCTTCATAAACGCTGTTAACAGCATTCAATAAAGTTTCGCTTGTAACATCCTTCTCCTGAAGCACATAGCTGTATCCCTGATTCTCAAAAGATTCAGCATTTAGGATCTGGTCTCCACGGCTGGCTTCTAATCCAAGAGGGATCAGGATATTTGGCTTTCTAAGTGCAAGAAGCTCACAGATCGCATTCGCTCCAGCACGGGACACAACAACATTGCACATGCAAAATAATGTTTTAACTCATCTTTGACATATTCAAACTGTTTGTAACCTTCTCTGCCCTCAAGGCTTTCATCTAAGTTATTACGTCCACACAGATGAATGATCTGGTATTTTTTAAGTAACGCATCGATGTTACTGCGGATCGCATTGTTGATCGCAACAGATCCAAGACTTCCACCAATAACAAGAAGTACAGGTTTTTCTTCTGTAAATCCACACAGACGAAGTCCTTCTTCACATTTTCCTGTAAATAATTCTTCACGGATCGGAGAACCTGTTAGTACAGCTTTTCCTTCAGGGAGAAGTTTTACTGTTTCAGGGAAGTTGCAGCATACTTTACTTGCACTAGGAATACTTAACTTGTTTGCTAATCCTGGAGTCATATCAGATTCATGAATGATCACGGGAATATGGAGCTGTTTGGCAGCAATCACAACAGGCACAGTGACAAAGCCACCTTTGGAAAATACAACGTCTGGACGAAGTTTCTTTAAGATCTTCTTTGCTTCAAAAAATCCTTTGATAACTCTGAATGGATCAGAGAAGTTTTTGATATCAAAATAGCGGCGAAGCTTCCAGAAGAAATTCCATAGTAAGTAACACCGATATCTTCGATCAGTTTCTTTTCCATACCTTCGTAAGAACCAATATAATAAATATTATATCCTTCATCGATCAGTTTCGGTACAAGTGCCATATTTGGTGTAACATGTCCGGCAGTTCCTCCACCGGTTAATACGATTCGTTTCATGATCTTTTCACCCCGATTAATTATTTTCTTTGTACGCGATCAGTGCTTTAGAAAGCTGGTCTGGACAAGAAGTTCCACGGAAACCACACTGAATTCCAGATAATTTGTCGATAACTTCATCAATAGGCAGTCCCTTTGCTAATGCAGCGACACCAGTTGTATTTCCCTGACATCCACCAACAAAATGGATATCTGTTAAGATTCCGTTTTCTACCTCAAATTCAATTTCACTGGAACAAGTTCCTTTTGTTTTATATACCATAATTCTATTATCCTCCTGTAAATATATTTCAAAAATTAAGTATCTGGTAAAATGCCTAGATACACAACAAATTATAGTGCAAGAGAGTGTGTATTTCAAGAGATTCTTATTTGACATAAATTATGATTTCTCGTAAACTGAAATCAACATAAAAGAAAAGGAGATAACATATGATTGGTATCATTGGAGCCATGGAAGAAGAAGTCAGTCAGCTGATCGAAGCTATGGAAGAAAAAGAAAAAGTAACCTGTGCAGGTATGGATTTTTATTGTGGAAAGTTAAAAGATAAAGAAGTTGTGATCGTGCAGAGTGGGATTGGTAAGGTAAATATGGCATTATGCACACAAATTCTTGCAGATCGTTTTGATGTAAAAGCTGTGATCAATACAGGTGTTGCAGGTGGACTATATAAAGACATTGAGATTGGGGACATTGTAATCTCCAAAGATGCAGTTCAGCATGATGTAGATGCAACTGTTTTTGGATATAAAGTTGGGGAAATCCCTAGAATGGATACTTCTTATTTTGAGGCAGATAAAGATCTGATCGAACTTGCCAAGAAGACATGTGACGAAGTGAATCCAGATATCCACAGCTATGTTGGAAGAGTAGTCAGTGGTGATCAGTTTATTTCAGATAATAAGAAGAAACATTATCTGATCAATGAATTTGATGGATACTGTGCAGAGATGGAAGGTGCAGCGATGGCACAGGCAGCACATTTAAATCAGATTCCATTTATCATTCTTCGTGCGATCTCTGATAAAGCAGATCAGGAAGCAGCAGGAAGTTACGAAGAATTTGAAAAAGCGGCAATAAAACACATTGTTCGTCTGGTTCTTGGAATATTAGACAGAATGTAGTCTAACTTTGTAGGACGGTTTCTCTTAAGTTTCGATAGATATCCTTTTATAATCATAAGTAACATATATATGATGAAAAGGAGTGGTATCTATGGAAATGTTAAGGGAAACTTTTTTTATGAAAGGATTTATAACAGCAATGGTGATCGCAGTTCTTACTAAGGTCATAGTTTGGGCAAATTATCATAGATTGTTAGTATCTTCAGAAGAGATGGAGAGACAAAACGGTATTGGATCGGTACATTAAAAAGAAAATAGAAAACTATTATAACCTGCAAACGAAAGTGAATAATATCAGCTGTATTGTGGATAAATATTTTGAAGCGGACAAGATATTGGGGATAAATTCGTTTTTCCTGGAACAGATTCCAGGGTTTTGTGCAATTATCTGTGTAGGTCTTGGATGTCTGGGCGCTATTCGTGGAATAGCAATGAATGCAGATATTAATTTCTGGGGAAGAAATTTGATCATTGGAGTTATATGTGGAATTTCCATCTTTATGATGGATTATTTGACAAAATGGATCAGATGAAGAGGAAAATAAAAATTAATCTGATCAACTATTTGGAAAATATATTACCAAATCGAATGTTGAATTATACAAAAAACAAAATTATAAAGAAAATTTAGAAAATAAGAAAAAAGAAGAAGTAAAAAAGAAAAGAAACAGGTAGAAGATATCGAAGAGCATTGGGGAGAGATTGCAAGTTCCAGAGAATGTCAGTTGACAGATGAAGACCTGCAGATATTAAAAGATTTTATAAAAGACTTATAAAGTGAGAAATTGGATAATACATATAAGAAAAAGGGGTTGTGTAGGTGCTTTTATGAAATGTCGAAGGATTTTTCAGATGATCTTAGTTTGTATAACAGGAATATTACTTAGTGGATGCAGGGGACAAATCGAAGAGCAGAAAAAGAAAAAGCAGGATACACATCGAGATTCAACAATACAGATATACAAGACGGGGGGAAATGTTTCACAAGGGATTGAAAGTTGGTGGTTTAAAAGAAATGAAGAACATCAGCAGCCAGAGGTTTCACAGAAAATAGATCTGTCAAAATATGATGCATATTATGTAGATCCCAAATGCACAGAAAAAAAGATTTATCTGACGTTTGATTGTGGATATGAAAATGGATTTACTCCAAAAATTCTGGATGTTTTGAAAAGACAAAAAGTTGTAGCAGCTTTTTTTGTAACAAAACCATTTATCAGAGAGGAAGCAAAGCTTGTAAAGCGTATGAAAAAAGAGGGGCATATCGTAGGAAATCACACGGTGCATCATAAGAGTATGCCAACATTGTCAGATCGCGATAATAAACAGGAAATCATAGATTGTGCACAGTATTGTAAAGAAGCAACAGGATATGATATGGATCCTTTTATCCGACCTCCAATGGGAGAGTATAATGAGAGAACACTAGCATTAACCAAAAAGATGGGATATCGGACAATTTTCTGGAGTATGGCTTACGTGGATTTTAAGGTGGATCAACAGCCTGGAAAAGACTATGTGATAGAACATTTTCAAAAATATACGCATAAAGGTGCATCCCACTCATACATAATATATCGCGATCAAACGCAGAAGCGTTGGAGACAGTGATCATAAACCTAAAAAAAGAGGGATACCGATTTGAAGGATTGAAAAAAACTGCCGGACTATTGAAAGAAATTCGTTAGTTTGATAAAATAAGGAACGTTATAAATATTAACAGATACGCAGAATATCATTTATAATTAGGAGATACAGATGAATAAGATAGCACAATTTCATAAAGTAAGTTTTGAACAGTTCAAAGAAAGCTGGGATGATAGTTTTCCAGGAGTTTCAGAAGAAGAAATCAAAGAAATCTATGACCAGATCAAATTGCCAAAGAGAGCAACTAGAGGATCAGCAGGATATGACTTTTTTAGTCCGGTTGATTTTGAATTAAAACCAGGAGAAACAATCAAGATTCCAACAGGAATCCGAGTTTTTATTGAATCTGATTGGGTATTAAATATTTTCCCAAGAAGTGGATTAGGATTTAAATTCCGTCTTCAGATGAATAATACAGTCGGTATTATTGACAGCGATTATTTTTATTCTGACAATGAAGGTCACATTTTTGTAAAATTAACAAATGACACCAATGAAGGTAAGACAGTTTCAGTGGCACAGGGAACTGGCATGGTACAGGGAATCTTTATGCAGTACGGAGTTACGATCGATGATGATGCAACAGAAGTCAGAAATGGTGGCTTTGGAAGTACAACAAAATAGAAAATGAATAACAGGTCAGAGTATTAATCTCTGACTGTTGTATTTTGTATGGAGATGATGAGAATCCATACATTTGTGGAATTTATAAGAGAGAATCCATTATATCTGAGATATGATTCAGAGATGAGACCTGTCATCAATGAAAATTATATTCTATATACGGACGAATACAGGGTGTCCTGTTTTTTTGACTGCCTGTTGCTATCTTGTAATCGGTAATCCTGCTGTTATTATTATGCGTTTAAAATACAATGTTCACTCCCTTATATATAGTAAACCGATTTTTGAAGAAAAAAGGGAACCAGAAAATAAAAAAATATTCTTATTTGTATTGTTCATAGGAAATCCTCTTTCTGAAACATGGTTCTTACGCGTTTCTTGGCTACAGCAATTCTTTTCTTAACTGCTCTTTCAGAAATATGAAACATACATGCAATCTCACTATATTTAAATCCATAGAAATAATGAAAAATTATAGTATCACGAAAATCGGGTGTTAGTGTTGAGAAAATGATCTTGAGAGAATCAAGATAAATATAACGGATAAACAGATCCTCAGGATCAATGAGATTACGAGAAATATCGTTACCATCATCATAATCTAAAGGATAGTGAGAATTTTTATACTCATCCATAGTTAGTGTATACATCACATTACGCTGTATAGCAAAGAGATAATAGATAATCTCGTGTTCAGGTACATGTAATGCTGTGTCAGGATGTAAAAGAATTTTTTCAAATATCTGCTGAACACCATCTTCAGCAATACTTGGATTTGACGTGTAATGAAAAGCATTACAGTATAATTTATGCGAATATTTCTGATATAAAAGTGCAACATATTCAGAAATATTCTGATTGTTTGTGGGGTGACCGTTTCCCTTCATATAAATAATCTCCATTTGTCTTGTGGTTTTGTAAACGATTTCAAAAGAAAATATAAAATTATTTAGTCTTCTTCAATTACCTGAATTTCAAGAAAATCAAAATCAATATCTTCTACAAAACTGTCAGAATTAAATCTGGTTTTTGAATGATGGATAAAGTCGTTTTTATTGTGATCAAGCCAGAGTGGTTTAGAAAGATCAAATTCATAACAGATCTCTTCCAATGCCTGATATACTTTTCTAGTTCGATTCAGATCACTATCTATACAGATTACAGTGTCTTTTAACATATGATTTTCATGAAAAATCTTGCCCCACATACGAAACATAAATAAACTCCTGCCTTAATAAATTGGTAAATAGTTACTTCTTTTGACTTAGTATAGAAGTATTTTTGTTTCTTGTAAAGCAAAATAGGTATGTTATACTAAAAAAACATTACGTTAAAAGGGAGATGGAGCATGAAAATTTTAAAACGGATTTTTATAGATGGATTGTCAGGAATGGCAATAGGATTATTTGCAACATTGATCATTGGAACGATTTTAGAACAAGCCGGAACGATCATAGGAGGAGATATAGGAAATATGATCGTTATGGTTGCATCAATTGCTAAAGTATTGACGGGAGCTGGAATTGGAATTGGAGTTGCAAGTAAATTAGGAGAATCAACACTTGTATGTGCATCTGCCGCAAGTGCGGGTATGATCGGAGCTTTTGCTTCTGGCTTATTGAATGGAAGTGTAAGTTCAAGTGGCAAAATCCTATTAAGTGGCCCAGGAGAGCCTCTTGGAGCATTTGTAGCGGCTTACATAGGAATAGAGATTGGAAGGATTTTCATTGGAAGAACAAAGCTTGATATTATTTTGACGCCATTAACAACGATCGTATGTGGTGGAATCGTGGGGTTAACGGTTGGACCATATATTTCAGATCTCATGAAACAGATCGGAGAGATGATTCGATGGGGAACAGAACAGCAGCCATTTTTGATGGGAATTGTTGTTTCTGTATTGATGGGTATGGCGTTAACTCTTCCGATCAGTTCAGCAGCACTTGGAATTATTTTGAATCTTTCTGGAATTGCCGCAGGAGCAGCAACGATTGGGTGTTGTGCACAGATGATCGGATTTGCGACGGCCAGTTTACGGGAGAATGGAATTGGAGGTCTATTGGCACAGGGAATAGGAACATCGATGTTACAGGTTCCCAATATTGTAAGAAAACCATTGATCTGGCTGCCACCGATCATTACAAGTGCCATTCTTGGTCCGATCTCTACTGTAGTTTTAAAAATGACGAATAATGCAATTGGTTCTGGTATGGGAACGGCAGGGTTTGTGGGACCAATGATGACATATAAGACGATGACAACAGGAGGAACTTCTGCAGTGACTGTTATTGTCATGATACTGGTCATGCAGATCATAGCTCCTGCATTTTTGACATATTTTATTTCGGAAGCGATGCGTAGAGCAGGATTGATCAAGGATGGGGACATGAAACTTGATATATAGAAGGGATATTAGCGATTTTATACCATTTGTGATAAAATCCGCTAATTTTATAACGGTGTGAAGTCGAGTGTTTTGAATTACAGATTCGTTTGAAACGGAATCAGAAAAGACATTTACAATTCCAGTGATTGATAATTGTCCGATCGGTGGGAGCTGTTTTGAAACGCCTCGGCCAGGAAGCAGTGGAGAGGGGAGAGTGTAATACATCCAACATGCTGCGCATAACCGAGACAGGAATCGACAGCGATGATGAAAGGATTTTGGCAGACAGAATAAATTTCTTTAAAAGTTTGATTGAGATTTTTAGCGTGAATAGGTTCTTTTAAAGTCCCAAAAACTGAATATTGAGAAGAAGGAAGCAATGCCTGACCAACGAGTGGTCCAAGACAGTCACCAGTCGCGCGTCTGTACCGATACAGACAATGACGAGGGGCTGATTTTTTTTATGCTTTATTTTGAGATAATGTAGCAGATCATTTTGAAATTTCATAAGAGCATAAGGGGAATCTGGATGATAGTAAGATATTTTTTTTAACAATAGATCGTCCTCCTGATTTAAATTCTCTTTTTAGTGTATACAAAAAGAAAAGAAGTATGTAAAAAAAATTTTAACATCTCGACGTTGTTTGATAAAAATTTTTATCTCTTTATGATAAGGTTTTTGTGAAATGGAAGAAAAGGAGGTTTTTTCGTGAAAACAGAGCAGCAGTTGCCTAAAAATATCAGGCAGATTGGAAGTCCAGCAGGACACACAAAAGTATATATTGAAGATTACGTTATAACATTTTTAAATTCTTTATCCATGGACAAAAATACATATGTAAGAGGAGCAATTTTATTTGGAGAGAAAAAGCAGATTGGAAATGATCTTGTTATTTTTATAAGAGGAGCGATCGAGGGACAGAATCTGGAATTGGATCTTGATGAAACAGTATTTGATGATGAAGTATGGAGAGAGATATATCAACAGAAGGAGCGATTGTTTTCTGGTCTGGATGTCATCGGATGGGCACTTTTAAGAATGGGATTTTCGGTTCGACTCAATGATAAAATAAAAAGACACATTTTGAAAATTCCAGGAGAAGGAAAAGTGTTATATATGATGGATGATCTGGAAGGAGAAGATGCATTTTATGTTTTTCGAGGAGAAGATCTCTCAAGGCAAAATGGATACTATATATATTATGAAAAAAATCCGATGATGCAGAATTATCTTGTGGAACGAAGACAAGATATAAAAGAGGTGCAGACATATGAAAAAATGATGGAGAGTCGAAGAGATGAGAAATTGATCCGGCAGTTTCGTGAAAAGATATCCAAAAAAACCAAGAGTAATCAGAGAAAAGGAAGGATTCGGAATATTTCAACGGCAGCAGCAGTTACGATCATGATGATCATGGGAGGTACGATGTATTATTATGCTGGACAAGATCAGAGTATAAATTTTAAAGAGGTTGTAAATGGTGCGGTGCATACGATGGGAAAAGGGGTGTCGGATCAAATTTCAACAAAATCACCAACAACGAGTGTAAAAATAACAAAAAGATTAGATACGGCAACACAAACTTCAACACATAAAAAGGAACAAAAAACAATACAATCCACAATAAAACAAAAACAGAAAACTCAAAAAGTAAGTTCTGGGCAATACAAGTCTTATACATATACTGTAAAAAGTGGAGAGACGTTAGTATCGATCAGTCGAAAGGTATATGGGACCCAGAAGCTTGTTCAAAGAATCAAAAAGGCAAATGCATTGTCTGATGAAAATCAGATTTACCCAGGACAGAAGTTGATCATTCCTGGAACACTTCGATGATATTTAAACTAGGAAATATGTGTAGACTGGACACATTTCATTGAATAAGGTATACTTACCTGTATTCAGAGATGATGATTGATTAGAAAATGGAAGGTATTTTATGGAACAAAAGACGAAATCAGGGTTTTCTCTTTATGTCAATTCCAATGAGAACATTCAAAATGCATTATTTCTAAGAGAAAAAAGAAAAAATATCGTATGGGATTGATCATAGCGTTTGTGGTTGTATGTATATGTACAATATTTGCATATCGCTATCGGACATATCACAGGATGAAGGTTGTAAAAACGATCACAAAAGAGCTGACAGAATCATTTCAGTCATTTGCATATAAGAAAGGAACGATCTGTTACAGCGAAGATGGGATTTCTTTCTTAGATGGAAAAGGAAATGAAAAATGGAATAAAACATATTCCATTAAGAATCCACAGGCATCTTATTGTGGGGACTATATTGTAGTTGCATCCAAGAATGGGAATGAGATTGCGTTACTTGATTCAGATGGACAGATGAAAAATTTAGTGTATCTTATCCAATCGTAGATTTGGAAGTGGCAAAACAAGGTGTAATTGCTTTAATTCTTCACGGTGATAATGGAAATTATATAGAATTATATGATGCAGCACAGAAGAAACTTGTAAGTATCAAAGTCACATCTGATCAAAATGGATATCCAATGGATATTGATCTGTCATCAGATGGACAAAATCTTTTAGTCAGTTATCTTGTCGTTGATGGGATTAATGTAAAAAGCAGAGTTGCACTGTATAATTTTGGACAGGAAGGTGAAGACAGTGGAGATCAGATGATCGGTGGCTTTGATTTTAAAGATACGGTAATTCCGAAAGTGAGCTTTATGGGTGATTCTAAAGCTGTGGCAATTGGAGATGATCAGATGATTTTCTTTAAAGTAGGAAAAACAATTTCTAAAAAGCAAACGATATCATTTGATAAAGATGTGAGTAGTGTTGCGGTGAATGATGATTACGCAGCATTCGTATTTGAAGATCAGAAAAAAACAGATCAAGAAAAATATGAAGCAGTCGTATATAATAAAACAGGAAGAAAATTGATGTCACATAAATTCTCTTCAGAATATAATAAATTATTATTAGGAGAGAAAGAATTATTGTTGGCTGGAAATTATCATTGTTCAATTGTGAATTTTGCTGGACATGAAATGTTTAAGAAAGACTTTAAGAAACGGATTGTCAATATTTCACCAACAGGAAAAAGACAGAAATATCTGATAACCTATGAAAATAGTACAAATTTATCAGAGATATACTAGAATGGAGTACATATGGGAGAAATTATCGTAGCTGTTTTTGGAATCTATTTGATCTTGCAGATGATCATAGGTTATCGAAGAGGACTCATTAAAAGTATGCTGAATCTTGCATCATGGATTTTAACTTTTGCGATCGCTTATAAAGGCGCTGCATATTTTAAAGAAATAGTGATTCAAAATGTACCAGAAATCCAGGGAACGATTGTTACAGATCGAATTGCATATATGATTGCATATATGGGGTTGATGATCGTATGTAAAATTATTTTTTCAGTGGTAATACGTTTTGCAAATAAAGTTACAAGGGTTCCAGGTGTTGGGTTTATTAACAAGGTAGCAGGAGCAGCACTTGGATTGATCAAAGGTTCCTTGATCATTATGGTAGTTGTATTTTTTATTTCATTGATGCCACATGTTGGAATGGAATCTGAATATGCTCAGATCGTTGGCGGAAGTGAAGTTATGCAGACAATGGTGGAGACGAATCCATTAGAACAGATGATCAAACAGCAGATACAGATAGAAATACAGAAATTATTACAACAATAAAAAGAAGGTATTTTGCAAATGTCATTTAATGATTCATTTGAGGATACCTTCTTTTTGAAATAATGATGAGAGTGTTAAATAATAAAAATAGAAAAATGAAAAAAGGTGTTGACATAAAAGAAATGGCATGATATTATATTTAAGCTGTCTGTGAGAGACAGTGAGGAACATATTGTTTCAAAGGGATTTGAAAAAATGTTTCAAAAAAGAATTAAAAAAGTTCTTGACAAGTAAGAAAGAACATGATATGATGTAAAAGTTGCTGCGGTTCTTATGAAGAACGGGTCAACAAAATAAATCAAAAAAGTTCTTGACAAGCTAAGAACAAAGTGATATAATAATAAAGCTTCTTATACGAAGCGGATCACAAAAAAGATCTTTGACAACTGAACAATAAGACAACCTTGAAAATTCTAATGAATTTTTCAGATGATTTTAGTAAAAATCAACGAACGTTCTTTATAGAGAACAGTAATTAAC